>Ga0172363_10001749_pt1 | contig 17497 bp, 18 predicted proteins | sample LakKivs2_kivu2a2_FD_114541 | JGI IMG/M metagenome (GOLD analysis project Ga0172363, IMG submission 114541) | Sediment microbial communities from Lake Kivu, Rwanda - Sediment s2_kivu2a2 | ecosystem: Environmental > Aquatic > Freshwater > Lake > Sediment | place: Rwanda: Western Province, Lake... | reverse complement strand
GGGTCTTCCTTAACAACTCTGAACTTGCTTCTAGTCCTTACTAGAGTGGTTCTTATGGCAACGTATCTTAGAAATCTTTCCACTTCTCTCTTTGTAACGTATTTCTCAATTCTTTCTTCAGTAAGAACTGAAGTCAACTCGCTCATCAGAACATCGGAGCTTATCAGTCTGACATCTGTACCGTCTATCCTCAAAATGAATTCGTGCGGCTTACCTCTTCTTATGAGAGAGGAGACGAGGACATTTGTGTCTGCAACTATCTTGAGCATCTACTTGCCTTTGTACGCCGTTTTTGCTCTGTAGTCATGTATTATCTGGTCTATCTCCTCCTCTGTCATCTCACCATACTTCTCTACCCTTCTGTCAACCCTTTTGAGCAGTGCCTCTAGTTCTCTCCTCTCCTGTTCAAGATCCAGCTTTCTCATAATCACAGCGTCGCCTCTTCTGACCACAAGCAACTTCGTTTTAGGCTTGAGGCCCAGCTTCGTTCTTACCTCTTTAGGGATGACTACCTGTCCCCTCTCCCCTATGACTGTAACCTCTTGCTCCATTCTCCCCACAAGTATGAAATTCATACTCATTGATATTTATAGTTTTGTGGAGCAAGCGTTCCAGACGCTATCTCAAGTTCAAATCCAGAGGCATATGAACCTGCGTGAATTTTGTAGCCGATTCTAGCACCGAAAACGGTGCGGACCCCGCCCCGTCCACCACGAAAATTATCCGAACCCTTTCTCCATAGATATAATACTCGTAGGCGCGTCCCGTTAAAGGGGTCTTCCAATCCGTCTCTGAGAACAACATTGTCGAATGGCTGGTGTTAGAGGGGGTACATGAAAAGGGCCAGCAGTGTATAGGAGATGACATTCATTATCGTTGAGGCCTGCAGTATCTTACGCACAGTCGCAGTTTTGTAGAAGAGTCTGAGAACTCCCGCCTCCACAAGTATGTTGACTACAAGAGGCACTAGGATCACGGCAACAAGCTGTACCTCTGATGAGGAGGCAACCTCTGAAAAGACAAGATAGACGATGCTCAAGAGCCCTGTGACCAGGTTCGCACAAGCTGAGGAGGCAAGCGCCTTCACTACTCTCCTTTCGAGAAGAGAGTAGATTACGGTGGTTTCGAGTAGGACGACGACTATCTCCAACAGCAGGATTGAGGGAGCCAGAAATGGATTGACAACATCAAGAAAGGGTTCTCTATACAAAGCCTCTTCATCCTCTTTGAAATCCTTTTGAACAGGGTCTCTTACGTCGCTCCCCGCCTCTCTCCGCAATAGGGGCAATACGACGCATGCCTCTTCGCCGTGACGGGAACCCACTCCCACCCGCTCTCCTCCACGGTCACGATTATCGGGCCTCGTATCTCGTTGACGTCGAACGTGTAGTCGTAGACCTTCCCCGGCTCTGGCGGAGCCAGATGTTTCAGTCCATAGCCTTTCGCGTACTCCTTGCGGTAGAGGATTCTGCCGCCGAAGAAGCTTTTTTGAAAGCTCACACTGGGGATCAAGCCAGAGAGACCCGCTGTCCAAGTAACAGAACCCAGCTCCTCGTAACATCGCACTGTGTGCCGCGACTCGTCCGCCAGCAGGAGAGCCCGGTACGCCCCCTTAAGACCGCTCTTGCTGAAGACGCCGTACCATTGGGCGTCAACGATCTTCCACTCGGCGACGAGATCAGTGTCTACACCTTTTGCGATGCGGTAAGGCTTCGCTGGATCGTTTAAAGCCAAGACCTTACCGATCAATTCTTTCTTGGTCACCGGTGGTATGGTGGACCTCTTTTTCCCGCCAAGGTACTGGAGGTAGCCCATCCCGTAGAGCATGACATACGCCCCTGCACCGGCGCCGATGAGTCCAACCAAGCCGCCAAGAAGGCTGCTGTCCACCTCTAATTCCTCTGAACCATCCGCCTTAACCTAACAATATGAGTAGTAGAGTCGATGAGGGTGATCAGACGACTCCTTGCTTGTCGCCACAATATCTGCAGTAGGATGCTCCAGCTGGAATCCTTCTTCCGCACTCCTCGCAGTAGGCGTGTTGGGGCAGCGGTGCGCCGCAGTTTTTGCAGAAGTTGTTGCTGGGCGGGTTGAGGGTTTTGCAGGTAGAGCACTTTGTCATCTCCTCTGCGGGTCTCTGCGGTGTCGGCGGCTTTGCCTCTTGAAGCGTTACGGGTACTGCGGGGGGAGGCTTGCGCGGCGGGGCTGTACGCCGTCTGACTGCCAGCGCGATGGCGGCGATGATGACTATGACAAGAATAAATCCTCCAAAGGCGACTGTGTATGTCGGCTCAGGTTTGGTGGTGGGTGAGGTTGTGTCTTCTTTTTTGAACTTGTCCTCTGTATCGTAGGTTGGTTCTGCGCCATCGAAGGTCTCGTAGGGAGGGTCTAGGCTGGTTCCTGTAGGTTTAAGGGTGAAGGTGTGGGTGTCGCAGTACCCTTGATTCAGAGGGGTGTCGTAGAACTTCCGCAGGTAGACTGCCGTGGTGGTCTGGTAGAGGTTTTCCGTAACATAGTCCTGTGACTCGGGTTCGACGGTGATTGTCACATCGACTTTCGAGGGCGGGGGCATCAGGTAGATCTTTCCCTCCCTGACATCGACGAGGTAGCTGAAGTCTTGGCCGTCCTGGGGGTTGTTGATGTGTACTGTGACCTTGTACATTCTCACTTGTGGGTCGGTGACCTTGAGGTATGCGCTGGGGATCCGTCCCGCGACTCTCCTGTCGGGACGCTCGTAGTTGCTGGCTCTGCCCACATCTTCCCCTTTGTTCCAGGTGGGGCGCTTGGTCATGCGCAGTACCGGTTGCCCATTCTCAATAGTAGTGGTATATTCTGCCGCGAGGTCCACGTACGTCTCACCAGGGTCGTGGACACCATTCCAGTCTGTATCTATGAGGGGCTCCAAGCTGTCCCACTGCTTGTTGCCGACATCCGTGTCTGCAAAGAATCCGTGCTCGATGAAGATGGCGTCTATCTCTTCTTTCTTATCCGGATATTTTTGTGTAAAGTTACCATAGACATCAAAGAAGTTGTTCCGTTTATCCTTTAGTACTTCCCAGATCTCCTGTAGGGTGAGAGAGATGTCGTCTCCCCTATCCTTGGTGTCATCATAAAGATCCCACAGAACACCGGCTGCTGCAAGCTCCTCGGCGTTTCCTCTCAAGTCCCATGGCTCATAGTTGAAATCTAAGTAAGCGATGCCTGCATAATTATAGTATGAGGGATCACCACTATACTTTGCGATCGCTGAGGCGATGAACTCGGCAAACCCCTCGCAGTACGAGTCTGAGGTGCTGGGGTTGATGTACCCTGCATGGTTCACCGTGCCGGGGGGGTCGTCGGGCCAGCTTCCATACGTCGAGTACATGATGTGGTGCGCGTACTCGTGGTACTCCCTGTTCTTGGGCCTGTCGGTTGAGCTGTACGACGCATCGCTCGCATCGATGTAGATGGTGGCGGAGCTGCCGCTGTAGTATGTTCCGCCGGTTCCGCCGACGCGGACGGTGACCGGGCCGACATTCGCTTTAAGCTCGGTGATCGTGAAGTCGACGGCCTCATGAAGGTGATAGTAGATCGGCGCGTAATGCGCCAGCTTGCCGAGGCCTTTCGTCTTCGCCTCATTGCCGAAGTCGATGTTCTGTGTCTTGTCCGCCTCTTGGGCGAGTTTGAACCTCTTCTCAAAGTGGATAGCGGGCCCGCGCGGCTCACACACCTGGAAGCGGTTTGCACCATCCCTCTCGTAGGAGAAGTCTGCGGTGAGCATCACCTCCTTTGGGCTCGCGGGATCTGGGGTGAACCCAGGGATCTGCACCTGGTAGTCGCCTTTGATGTCGGTGCGCCCCGGATAGTCCTTCCCGTCATACCTTACTGAGATCTGCAGGAACGGCATAGGGTTTCCGCGGCCATCTGTTACCCGGCCCCTCAAAGAGGACGCTGAAGGCTGCCCCTGGATCTCCCTTTTCAGACGCTCACTCCACTTCTGGGCGATGATCAGGCCTGCGTCCTTTACGTTTATATCTCTTTCAAAGGCTAGCGTTGCCTCTTCATTGAATCTTGCTTGACGAATATCAATGGGGATATAACCTTCAACTTTCTGGGGATAATCTTCAAACCATTGAACTACAAGGGTAGCTAGCACATTCTTAATTTTAAGCACGACAAATATTAGACCCTTCTTAGCTATAGTGTAATCACTTAGTTCACCCTCCCCCAGAGTAGGGATAGAGGTAGGTACGAAACCGAAAAAAGGTCCAGTGCCTTTTCTATGGAGGTTCCCAATTGTGTAGAATCCGAACGATTCTTCCCCATAGGTCTTTGAAAGCTTTTCAATATTCATTATTGGAGTAACAACTGATTCTATTCCTCCCCTTTTTTCAATGGCATCGTATATTAAATTGTAGACTTCTTTTGATTTTTCTTCATCTTGAAAAATCATTATCGAAGTGCTTTTTGAAAAAAAACTTGTGCTCGACATTACATCGGCAGGGCAATTTTTCCACATTGGGTCAAGATATTGCTCCATTTTAGGATTCTTCATCGTTACCGTAAATCGTACAAGATGATGGAAACCGGTAATATACATATATTGAATGTCTTTTTCTGTAGGATCGTCTAGTTTAGCACCTAACTTAGCCAGCTCTGATCTATCGCCGCCAATGGTTATAAAAGTGTCAACGGTTTCGCTTCCCCAAGTTATTTTTTCCACCTTTAAAGGTACAGGCAGGTCATCCAAGCTGAGAGCGAGACTCTGATACTTTTGATCCGCTTGAGCTGAGACGGTTGAGATATTTGACAACGGTAATAATAAAGCAAGAAACAGCATGACCACTATTGATTTACAGAAGAGCTTTCTTAAGGCCATTTAAAAGACGCTAATAACAGTCTTACCCGATTTGGTATTTAAGATCTAGCTTGCGCATTTGGCGGGTTCCTTTTTTGCCATAAGGTATTCTCAGAAATTATCCCATGATTCTCAGGGAGCGAGACGCATTGATTTTTGCACCTACTTCTAGCATGAGTTTCAAGAAAGGACTCAACCTAAATTTATCCGAACCCCTTCTCTTACCGTGACTCCTTCAAGGAGCCTGAACTCGATCGTGTATGAGGGTCACAGTCATAGGCTTCTAGAAAGTCCTAAGCCAGGCCTAATGGTGGACGTGTCGGCCAATCGAAAGGCTTAGTTCAACAAGCATCAGGTTGACCAGTTTAATTGGGAGCGATGCAGTCTTCCAAGGCTTGTCAGGTTGACTGACAGAAGTTATGTTCTTAGTCTCCTCCTAGTGTCGACTCTCTTATCACCAACATCAGGCTGCCTCGCAGCGGGCGCACCAACTCAAACCTTGGTGTTCTCTACAAGAAGTGATTATTAGACGAAGATCAGTGTGTACCCGCGATTTACCGAGGGGTGTATCAGTCGCTGTTAGACAGCTATCGAACAATGAGCTTTTTGCCTACGTCTTCTTGAGCATGTGCACAGCTTCGTCCACAGATAATATTTTGATTCCCCGGAATTCCTTGAGGTTGAGTAGATGGTGATCTCCTGAGACTATACTGTCTGCTTCACCGTCGATCGCTGTACTGATAACGATGTTGTCCTTTGGATCTTCAACAACTTTGATTTGAGATTTCAGCTCTGTGATCTCAGCGATGCTTTCAATGTCTTCAATGAATCTTTCAACCTGCTCTTCTTTTGCATATTCTGCGAATTTGTTTCGTCTCATGACTTTTGAGAACTCATTCAGGATCTCTTTTGAAAGTACAAGGGTGGCTTCTCTTCTTGAGATTATGCTCAGCAGTTCTCTGGGCTTTCCGAGTATTATGAGGCCTGACACTAGGACATTTGTGTCCAGCACGACTCTGAGCATGTGGCTCATTCAGCTCTCTTTGCGGTGAGCATGGATCTCTTCATCGATCTCTTTCTGGGTGAGTCTGCGTTTCTTGCCTATCTTCTGGTCGATCTCTTTCCATAAGGCTTTCAGTTCGCTCTCGACATCTGGAACTACTAGTCTCTTAAGGATCAGGGTGTCGCCATGTCCGTAGATGAGCAGCTTTGTCTTCGGCCCAAGCTTAAGTTTCTCCCTCATTCTCTTCGGTATTACCACCTGACCCTTTTCGGACATGACCGTTACCTCCGGCTCTGACATACACATACCTCCTCTTGTAGTATTCTCTTACTTTCCTACTTTATATATTTTCGCCCATGCTACGAGGTAGGCCCCGCCAAGTAACAGCAGTTTCACCTGACTGGCCTTTTGGTTTGGCAGCATGAACTAGAAAGTCACCAATCACCAGGTTCAAACCATCAAGATTTAAACTTGCGTGAATTTTGTACCGGTTATAGCAGCGAAAACGTGGCGGACCCAGTCCGGTCCACTATCAACAAGTGCAAGTGCGAGACCCTTCCAAAAACTAGAATCAACTTTTCATCGCATTGTTGGTGAGTGAATCAGGTTGAGTCTCCGGCGTCAGAGAAATAGAAGCAAACCAAAAATACTATGAAACTGTATTAAAACTGCGGGACGCCCAAGGGTCAGATAGCGGTTTCAGGACGAACGTAAGGGTTCCGGACTCTGAATCTGAAGCCCACCAGTGCCCCATACTCTTGCTCTGAAGCGGCGGTCCAAGACAGGAATCCAAATGTCTATAACAGCGACATGGCAAAAAATTAAGTATAGCCTTCCTCATATGATGGTTCCGAGCTAAAGCTAGCGGCGTACGCAGTTCCTGAGTCGAACCCGAGGTTCGACCTTCACCCCCCGCACCATTGCATTAAGCCAGTTTGAGGATATTTTGCGTATTTTTTGTCCGATTGGGGCGGAATCATAGCGTATGATCTCTCCGTCAAAATTTCGTTGGTTCAAAACATGAATTGCCATCTGGATCCCTGCACCAAGTCTCGGGTTCTACACGATGAGAATTTAACGGCGGGCACTACAATACTGCTAGAGTGAAATACAACGTTGAGGTCTGTGTGAGGGCTTAGATTCCCTCGACTACGGTCATGGTTTGTGTGCTTCTAACATTGTTCAATTTTCTAATCTTGAAGTTCACGATCTCTTTGATCCTGTCTATGCTCTCGATTTCTATCTTTGCTATTAAGTCGTAAGGACCATAGACGAAATAAGCCTCTTTGATGCGGCTGTCACTTCTTAGCTCCCTAAGGACCTCTTCCTCTGTTCCAAGCTCCACATTGATTAGGACGTAGGCCTTTGGCATACATTCATCAACTATGGATATTGCGATCTTCCAATTTTATGTTATGCTGGGAGGAAAGACTGGCTGGCACAGCAGAAACGCGACAGTGAAGACAAGCCGTCCCACTTGCCAAGATCTTATCTTATTTGAAATGCAGAGGATTATTGGACGGGACCAAGGTTGGATTCGCTTTCGTTGCAGCAGAAACCAAGCTCATCAATTCTAGTAACTGGAGGGACAGGCCTAGTTGGAGCATACTCAGCCAAGAAACTCGCTGATGAGGGTCTGGATGTTGTCTGTCTTGACTCTGCCCCACGACAGATAGATTTCATCCAAGACTGGAACATACCGATTATACGGGGAGATGTCAGGGAACTTGGAGACCTTATCAGAATAGTGCGACAATATCCTGTAGCAGACGTAATCCACACAGCAGCCGTAGCCTCAGAGTCCGCATGCAGAACCAATCCTGTCAACTCATTTGAGGTCAATGTCAAGGGAACACTGAATGTTGCTGAGGTCTCAAGGCTGAAGGACCTGCGATTGATCTACCTAAGCTCGCAAGCAGTATACGGTGACCTCCACTGGAAAGACCTCACACCGATCAAGGAGGAGGAAGCTCCCCGAACAATCTGCGGCGTATACGCCTCACACAAAATGATGGGGGAAACAATCGTCAAATCGTACTCTCAAATCTATGGCTTATCCACATTAATTCTAAGGCCAACATGGGTATATGGGCCAGGGCAGACAACCGTCCAGAACCCCGTCTCCATCATCCTTGAGAAAGCAATCAAGAAGGAACCATTCATTCTGAAGGAGGGGGGAGATCACCCCCTGCCTTACACTTACGTAAAGGATCTTGCGCAAGCTGTGCTTCTTTCAATCAGGACCAAGAACCCTAAGCACTCTGTCTTCAACGTTGATGGTGGAAGACTGGTCACTGTGAGAGAGGTTGCAGAGGCTGTAAGAGAAGTAATTCCAGACGCCAAGATTGAGGTTGGGCCAGGGTACTGGCCCACAATCTCTCAGCAGACGCCTGTAAGGGGGCCAGGCGACCTGACCAGAGCCCGGCAAGACCTCGGATATGAGTCACGCTACAACATAAGAGAGGGAATAAGGGAATTCGCCCAACACTTGCTCGCTCGCGAAAGACTGAGTGGGAATGAGGTATGAGAGATAGATTAGTCGTCTCAGGGTTCAAACAGTTTGGCGGCAAGCACTGCGAGACGGCTTCCTTGAGGAACGTTCTGGACTACAATAGACTACCTTTGTCAGAGGAGATGCTGCTGGGCCTGGGTGGGGGAGTGGGATTCATCTACTGGTGTATGAAAACGATGCCTGCCCGTTTATCGGGACCTGATATGGGAAGCGTGAAAACTTCTTGATGACCATTTGCAGACGCATTGGGGCCAAAGCAACGGTAGTAGAGACGAACAGTCCAAAGAAGGGGTATGAAGAACTAAAAGCAATGCTGAGAGTAAATCAACCTACCATTTGTTATGGAGATATGGCCTACCTACCTTATTTTGCACTTCCCGAGGTTGCCCATTTTGGCGGCCACGCCTTTGTCGTATTTGGTCTGGACGAGGATCAAGATACTGTCTATATCTCTGACAGAGGAAAGAAACCCTTCACAATTATAATAGATAATTTGGAGAAGGCGCGAGGCTCGATCCCATCCTTTTCCTCCCAGACATAGAATATTGAAGGTCAAGTATCCTCAGAAGATTGGAAAGACGGAAGCTGGAATCAGAGGAGCTATCAAAGATTGTTGCACCAATATGCTGAGGCCTCCGATGAGAAACATCGGTCTATCTGGAATTCAAAAGTGGGCAGATACTGTGCTGAGGTGGCCTGAACAATTCAGAGGATTGGACCTAATCGGCTGCTTCCTCAACACCTTTGTTTATATTGAGGTTGGCGGGACCGGTGGAAGTGCCTTCCGCACAATGTATGCAAAGTTCCTCGAAGAGGCAAGTACAATCGTGAATGAACCCGCCCTTAACGAAGCGGCGGGGATGTTTAGAGAGTCCGGACGAGTCTGGAGCGAGGTTGCCAAATCCGCGCTTCCAGACTCATGGCCGAAACTACAGAGAATAAGAGAATTGACTATTCAAAAGAACAGATGTTTTGAAGAACAGGAACTCAATGCCCTAGAGAAAATGAAGAAGATCACTGCAGAGTTAGAAGATCTGATGATGAAAGCAGCAATAGATCTGCAATAAATTGATTCAGTTCCATTATTAACTGAATTGCGAAAAAATATTTTGAAGTGCTATGAAGTAGAAATGAAGGCCTTCAAGCTATTGAGTAATACTGTGAGAGAATGATTTCTACTCACGTCACGAAAGCATTATGGAACTAAAACATAATCATGATAGGACATACCCCATTGAGTTCAAACTCCGGAAGATTGGCCCATTAAAATTCATCATCATGGAATTTTGTCACATTCAACCTGCATGCACACGCTATATTCCTCTCATGAACTTGGCTGTCTCTTCAGGGATAGACGTATTAATGTAGATGCCGGATCCTATTTCGAATCCAGCTGCCGTCCAAATCCTGGGGATTATTTGAAGATACCAATGCAAATGTTCTCTGTTCTCATCTTCTACTGGTGCTGTGTGTAGAACATAGTTGAAGTCAGGCTCTCCTACGGCTCGATCCATCTTTCCAATAACTTCCTGCAGAAGCCTTCCCAACTCTCGTAACTCATCAGGTTCAATATTTCCGAAGCAGGCCTTATGTCTCTTAGGCGAAATCCAGGTCTCGAAAGGATAACGTGACGCATAAGGGTGAAATACTACAAAATGGTCACTCTCAGATACTAGTCTACTTCCAGACTCGAGCTCCCATCCATTCATTTCACAATATACGCATCTTCCTGTTTTCTTGTAGTGTCCTAGAGCTACCCTGCATTTGTTTCTTACATGGGTTGAAACTACTGGAGTGGCGACTATTTGCGAATGAGGGTGACTTATCGATGTACCTGCGCTTACGCCGTGATTCTTGAATATGACAATTAGTCTAACATTCGCTTCTTTGCTTAGAACTTTGTATCTGTCTCGATATGCTTGTATCATCAATTCCAGGTCTGATGCTCTCATTCTTGATAATTTCTGATTGTGACGGGGAGATTCTATCACAACCTCGTGAAAACCAAAACCATCCATAGCGGTAAAATGGCCTTCAACAAGCCTTTCTCTTGTTAAGCCGTGTGGGGTCAGAGCAGGAAACATATTTGGGACAACACGAATCTTCCAGGATGAGCTGTTCGATCTTTCTCGGTAAACAGCTACTTCCGGAGGTGTAAGTCTCTCATTCCCAAGGCAGAAAGGGCAGTCTTCCACAAAGACAGGAATTGGTTTGATCTCTCGGTGTACTACATAGTCGTACGGACGTCTGGCTCTCTCACGTGCTATGATTACCCATTCGTTGGTTGAAGGGTCCAGCCTGAGCTCGGTCAGCCAAATACCCCCTAGGACTCATGAGGATCTCTTCATTAAGAAACATTTCTTTCTTTGCGCCGTTGAGGCATTTAGGCGGAAGCTTACTTGGACCCGATGGGAAGGCAATTGCAACCCACTATGGGTATCGAAGATACAGTCCCCAATCTCGCTAGGAGAGAAAGTCTCGGTGCGAAGAGACGAAGAGCAAGAATTTTCCCAGTTCTAAGAAAACTAGTCTTCAACATAGCGTTGTATGAGAAGATGTGCATCGGGCCAGCATCGGTAAGCCAAGACCAATACATAGTGCTAGTGGAAGCCCGAACTTTCCCCAGCAACATGGTGTACAAGGCGCAGGTAAGAGGTCATTGAAATATTCTGCATCTAAGAGAGAAAAATCTGTTATCGAGTACGTTTTATTCGTTGTTTTTTTAAGGTGAGCCTCTTGCGGGTGACTATGATATCTTTTGACGGTCTATCCCAGAAGGCGCTTTTGCACTCCGGGCAGAATTGTGGCTTACTCAACCTTCGAGGCCTCCATACATGACGGCATCGGTGGCATATCAGGAGACGAGTCTTCAACTATTTTCCCACCGTGAATTCAGTAAAGAATAATGTGTGTTACGTATATAAGTGCAGAATGAATTGTTCAGAGGTGCTGAACAGATGCTTCGATCTCAACATGCCATGATACAGATATTGACTGAATTGAGTTACATAAGGTTCGCACACTTGATATTTACAAGTTGTATAGTTGCACCCTATTTCTTCGACACAGATACTTATATTTCTGGATTTCGATCCTTTGCATGGAGACATCTGCTGCACGGCATAAATGACGCTGCAAAGACTCTACCAGCCTGCAATTAGAAGAATTTCTGAAATAACTATCCAAGTGTATTCGTTTTTCATGTGTAGTGCTGTATAAGGATTGAAAGATGAAAGCTCATGGTCTTAATAAGACAGTACAACTAATAGAGGAAGAAGGTGAGAAGCAACGAATGGAGGATTCCTAGAAAGGTGAATATCGCAGGTATAGATATCCTCCAGCTGATTGAGGCAGCCACAGCGTTAGCGGCTGCATATGTGATTGCAAGAATCGTATCAAGAGTTCTCAATAGAATGTTTGAGAAGACGCCGTTCCCAGAAAACGCTAAAGAGGGAATTGGGAAAATCTTAAGATATGCGATATATATTGTTGGTACTCTTATAGCAGTCTCTCTTCTGGGTGTTGACCTCACCCCGTTGACACTCTCCATGACTAAAGTCAGGAGATTCTAGCTTCTATCATGTTCATCAGTCGGTGGGTCATTGGCCTGTTAGCCTGCCACCTCACTCCATCCCATTTTAGAAGTTTAGGGTGTGTCATCACCCTGACAGCGTGACCTCCATAGAGGTTCGCCATGTTTAAAGTTCCAATAGCGTCCCTATTGGCTTCTAGTTCACAGTCAAGGCATTTGAATAGTCGCCCTTTACTCTCAATGTTTTCTGAGCCACACCTTATGCATCTGCTTGAAGTCTTGTATTCGCTGGCTTCCCTCACTCCTATACCGTATTCTTGTGCTGTACACTTTAGTCTTTGAACGAGGTGGTTGAAGCTCCAGAAGTTATGAATCATCGAGTTGCTCTTCCTTCCCTTATCGTTGTCCTCTCTGATGCCTGTTAGGTCACCAATAACGATCTTTGAGACTCCCAGCTCGTAGAGGTCTCTTACCATATTTCTTATCATGGTGTTGATGGCTTGTCTGAATCTCCGTTGCCTTATCCTGTACAGTCTACTGAGGTGCTTCGAACCTTTCTTGCTGTTTATTGTTTCAAGTATGCTCTGACAGTCCGCTATTCTATCGACCCAGTACCACCAATCAGAGAGTAGATTTCTCCCACTGTATGCAATTGGTTGTCTCCATCCCTCAAGCCAGATGGTGAACAGGTTGATTATGCCAGGGTCGATGTAGCATGTCTTGGAGCCTTTCGGCTTGAATAATGGCTTTGTCTTAACAGCCTGAAAGACACGCCACTTTCCATCAACCTCATCATAGATGACCTCGGTCTTTCCCTGTTTGCCGATCCATTTTGGCTTGCCTCGGATGGGTATTTTCAACTTCTTTGGTAGTTTCATCACTCCATCCTTTACGCTGTAGCAGTCATTCCTCAGAACCATCATCAACCTGTATTTTCCATCTCTCTTCCAGTATCTGGGCATACGTACTTTCTCGATGTTTGGCGGCAGTCTGTCTTCTCGCTCCAGTTGCTTCAATGCGAAGAAGCTTCTCCATGACTCGTTGTTCTTTCTAATGATCTGTTGAGCTGTTGCTGAATCAATTAGTGGTGAATATTTCTGGTAGAGGTCTTTGCACTTCCAATCTAGGGGTTGATAGTTTATGTATGCCTGTCTTTTGCGGAAGGTTGCCTCATTCCATAATTTGGCACAGTTGGTAGCTTTATCCCTTAGTATCCTCTCTTGCTCTATTGTTGGAGCAAGGATGAAGGTGTTGGTTCTCTGCATGAAACTACCAGTATTATTATTGGGTACCAGACATTTAAGTCTCAAATGTCTTCTCTGGTGCCCAATTCATCTACACGGCTGAAGCCGGTAGCTTTCTTGGGCTATATCTGTAAGACTCAGCATAAGAACAACAATCCTAGAAAACAGAGACGGTGACACTATTGTCATACCCAATTCCATCTTTGTAGCCAATCCGTTAGTCAAGAAGAAGCAAAGATCTAACCAAGTTTAACGTTTATCAGGTCAAGATTTCATCGCCGCTTCTATCATCGCTCCCGCTAAACATGCGATTCTTGTCTATACTGTTTTTCGGAGAATCATAGATGCTGCAGCGTCCTCATCACATGAAGAAACGACTCAGTGTGGAAAAATTGGCTTCAGGCGCTACCGTTTCGCTCTGTAGATACGTCTTCAGTCCCTCTGACGTTTGTAACTGTCTCAACAGTGGCTAAGCAATACCGGTCTCACCATTGTAACGATAACAGACATCGTAACTATCCGAGCAATATGATCAAAAGTAGTTGCTTGAGAAGAGACGAAAGATAGGAAATGTCATGGGTTCGAATAACATTCACCAACTGAGGAGGATACAAACACACCGATCAACAAAGAAAATTCAAGAGTCTGACTTGATCAACCGTAACAAATATTTACCCTATGTCAGTAACTTACATACCAGGATCTACAGTCAATGCCTGATATTGCGATAATACATTATACTGCACCACCCAAAGAGATGGGTGGCGTCGAGATAGTGATGGAGCACCATGCAAGATTTCTATCTGAATTGGGATACAAGATACGATTGATCTTCGGTAGCGGCGGAGGCTTAGATTATAAGAACATCACGGAACACAAGATTCCTTTGCTCTGGCCCAATCACCCAACTATTCAAGGGATTCAGGAGGAGCTTCTGCGGGACGGAAAGAGTGTAGACTTCCAAGCAGTGAAAGAAGAAATCTCGGAAGAGCTGAGCAAGAATCTCAAAGGTATAGATGTCTGCATAGTTCACAATATTCCTTCTATGCCCTTCAATTTTGCTGCAACTGCAGCCATTAATGATGTGGCTGAGAAGCTGAAAAGGGTAATATTTTGGGTTCATGATAGTGCCCTTCTGAGGGAGGAGTGGTTCCAGAAGAAAGATAGCTTCCCTGCGACACTCCTCCATCGTAAAGCCAAAAACATTTGCTATGTAACTCCAACTAATGTCAGAGCAAAAGAACTGGCGAAGCTAGATGAACCTTACAAGATAGAGAGGGCTATAGTTGTCCCGAATGGCGTAAACATTGAAGAGTTCATCAAAATAGATGAAACCACGAAACTTCTCATGAAGAAACTTGGCCTCTCTTTTGAAAACTACATAATAGTAACCCCCGTCAGAGTCACTCCAAGGAAGAACATTGAACTTGCACTGTTCATTGTTGATGAGCTACAGCATTTGATCAGTGAGCCTCGACAGATAAGATTCTTGATAACAGGCCCTCCAGACCACCAAGCTTCAAAGCTAGGCATGGCCTACCTTGAATATCTAGATGAGCTGATAGAGAGGAGAGGCCTGAGGGAAAACGTAATCTTCTGTCATGAGTCAATTGGTCAGGAAAGAGAATATCGTAACAGCGGCATTCAGAAATGGAGTGTTGCAGATGTCTACAACATTGCAGACCTCATACTCATCCCCAGCAGAGAGGAAGGTTTCGGCCTTCCCGTAATTGAGGCTGGAGCCGCCCGCAAACCTATCTTCTGTTCTAGGATTCCATCATTTCAGGAATTGATAAGGGATGATATTGAAGGATATATGTTCGACTTGGATGAGGATCCAAAAAGCATTGCTTTTAGGATTTACAGGCTCTATCTCGAGGATAGGGTTGACAATAACTTCGACAATGTGATACAGAGGTTCACTTGGGAGTCGATAATCAAAAAGAAACTCGTTCCACTTCTCTAGTCAAGTTGATGCCTTAAAGGTCGGTTTCAAAGCCAAGAGAATCTGAGAAGGTTAAAAATCATGTTTGAAGAGCTTTTCTCAGAAATATGGATGGAGATTTTACAGTTAGGTCCCAAGTTTCTGGTCGCTGCAGCTATTCTGAGTCTTGGATGGGCCTCTGGGCATGTTCTCGGCAGGGCTCTCTCGTGGCTACTTGTGAAAGTAGGGTTCGAAGATCTTCTGCACAGAACCATCTTAGGAAAAGCACTTGAGCGATCAGGCACAACTTGTGTGAGATTTTTTGAGTTCACGATAAGGTGGGCTATCTATTTGGTCGCTATTCTTCTCGCACTGGATCTTTTTCAAGTTAGAGTTCTTAGAACCTTGCTGCAGACTACACCAGAGTATCTCCCTAATATTGTTGCGGGGCTCCTGATACTGTTCATCGGTCTAGTGGTATCTGACTTCATAGCCGATATTGCCAGGGTTATTGGGGCTGAGGCTAGGGTGGAGTTAGCAGGATTCTTGGCTGTGGGGTTGAGGCTTATAGGCTATTATGTGGTAGCGGTAATTGCCCTAGGCGTGATGAAGATCGATATCACAGTTCTCAACACAATAGGGAATGCCCTTGCTTGGGGCATCGCGTTAGGCGCAGGCTTAAGCATTGGAATAGCATTTGGCCTTGGTCTCAAAGACTATGTAGCCAAGAACGTGGAGAAATGGGTCAGTGCCACGGGAGATGTTGCGAAGAAGCCTGAGGACTTCTGGTCATGGTACTCAAGAACTAAAGAAGAGAAATAGGTCAAATTATTGATTTACCCAGCTGTGGAATGACTAGAGTAATCCTGCTCTACAGAGCCTTGCATGAGTACTCTGGTTACCCCTCCTTCTAAGAAGTGAGCTTACAGCAAAATAGTTGACGCTGGAACTGAGTTCTCTCCATGAGGGCAGAATTAGCTGTTGAGGGTTAGGGTCATGCAAGAAGTTCGTTCTAAACTGTCTGTAGAATCGCTCAAATCTTCTTATGTCTATCTCTTTTGAATAATGTATTCTTTCATTCATGGCAACTTGATTTTGAAGCTTGCTGAAGGTTTCCAAGTATTTGGGCAACATGGCAATGGCCTCCTTTCTATACCTTGAGATCACCTGTTCCCTTTTTTCCTTAGAAAGCTCTATTCCCTCACGTTCAAGAGTTCTGAGAATTCTATTTGTTATCTGAGCTATCATCGTGTCCAAGCCTCTTACGGATTGGCCGATGTGGAAGAATACGTCGAGGTCAACCTGGGCTATGGCTGAGGGGGATAGTCTTCTCATCGATTGGTTGAGAATTGAGAATTCGATGCTGTAGTCGATGGGGAAAAAGATGCTTTCCAGAAGCTCTCGTCTAGCTGCGAACTCTCCTGCCAGTGGGTATCTGACTGAATCGAATCCTCTGAATATTTCAGGAAACTCTTTTGTGAGAACCTTCAGCAGGGGGATGGCAAAGAGCCTTGTTACGCGGCCGCCAAAAGTGTAGGATCGGTATGGAAATTCATAGGTCATCGTCAATCTTTTGTAGCAAGCCTTGGTCATCGCAACGTTCTGTTTTTTCTTTCGGAGGTCTTCAACAACAGGGTGGCATAGTGAGACAGCGAACTCTCTCGTAAAGTTCATGATATCTGAGTCAAGGAAGCATACGATATCTCCCTCCGTCATAGGGAGAGCGAGCCATAACGCGGCTCCCTTCCCTGGAGGAATAGCGTCCAGCCCAGTCTTTTTGGGAAATTCAAATTTCTCAAGTACATGAAAGAGGTTCTCGTCAAATTGATGTACTGCTCTCACTATGAAATCGAAGAAGCCTCTCTTGGCATTCATAGCCTCGGCTCGATTCTCCCTCAGCAGGCCTACTTGCCTTCTGAACAGGTCAAGCTCTTCATATGCCGTCTCAACAACCTTGATCAAGATTGAGAAGTCTGGTCGGCCACTTTGATCGAGAGAGCCATCAATCACCACTATCTCATCAACATACCCTAAATCGATGAGTTTGCTGCATTCCGAGAGTATTCTCTTTAAGACATCGAGTTCAAGTTCACGGGTTTTCTTACCAACATCGATCTTTGTAGGGATGACAAAGGATATTACTATAGGCCTCTGAAGGTCTGCCTCATCACGAATGAAACTGTTCAATTTCCTGTCAAGACATTTCTCTAGATCAAAATTCTTGTATGAACCTAGATAGGCAACCTTAGGTACCATGAATTCGGCCTCAGCCAAATTTCCTCTTCAGGAACGTAATCACTTCATTGAAGTCTTGAGCGACAAAATCTGCTTTCTCCTTTATTCTTTCTACCTTAGGCTTATATGCTATTGAGATGTCTGCCCCCTCAAGCATGCAATAATCTGAGTCACTGTCCCCAATCGCCACAGTTCTTCCACCCAAAG
>Ga0172363_10001746_pt1 | contig 17524 bp, 13 predicted proteins | sample LakKivs2_kivu2a2_FD_114541 | JGI IMG/M metagenome (GOLD analysis project Ga0172363, IMG submission 114541) | Sediment microbial communities from Lake Kivu, Rwanda - Sediment s2_kivu2a2 | ecosystem: Environmental > Aquatic > Freshwater > Lake > Sediment | place: Rwanda: Western Province, Lake... | reverse complement strand
CGGACAAACCGGATCAGATTGAGCCTGAACTACTTGTTTTGGCTCAAAATTATCCCAATCCTTTCAACCACACGACTCGAATCGAATTTCAGCTCCGACAGGCATCCGTGGTGAGTTTGCAGGTTTTCGATATTCATGGACATCAGGTAAGCACTCCAATTCACAATCGGCTCTATTCTGCCGGACGCCACGCCGCCGTCATCGATGGCAACGATTTGACCAGTGGTGTTTATTTCTACCGCCTGGAGGCCGGGCAATCTGCCAGTTTACGCAAAATGATACATCTGAAATAATCCGGAGAAAAATTGAAGTCAGAATCAATAATCAGCGTCAGCAGAGCAGGACAATTGTATCGCCAATTGGGTAAAGAGTTTATCGTTATAAAAAATCCGGAATATATTCATCCGTCTTTTGAAATTTGCCCGCTGGCTCCGCGGATAACCGCACCTGTACCGAAGTTGAGCGCGGCGGTTATGGATATGGATGGTACAACCACCACCACGGAATTTCTCTGCATCAGCTCCCTCGAAAAAATGGTGCGACTGATTACCAATCGTCCCGAGAAAAGCACCTGGGCGGGACTCGATCCGGTGACCGACTATCCGTTTATCATCGGCAACAGTACTACCAAACATGTCGAATTCCTGGTGAAAAAATTCCTGAACGCTATTCAACCGGAAGCCTTGAAGCAGGCCTATTTCCAAGCCGCTTTGTGGACTCTAACCTACGGCCAGGATGAAGAACGCCGTCGTGCGGTGATTGATAATCTGGTCAATTTAGGTTGTCAGGGACTGCTTTCCGACCAAGCGGTTCGAGCCTTTTTAAAAGAGAAAAAAAACGACTCGTCACGGTTATCCGGACTAGTAACCACCTGCCGTGAGAAGTACGGAGCGGATTTCCGCATGGCCACAACGACCGACTTCGTCCGTGCGGGAATAGACATCTATTACCAGTGCTACCATCAGATTCTCGACCAAATCAAATGCGGAAACAGCGCGGAACTTACTCTACGGTATGCGAGCGATTCTGCGAAAAATCTGATTGAGCCAATGCCCGGGATTGGCGAATTTTTAGCGCTCGTCAAGGGTTGGCTGAATACTTCCATCCGCGACCTGGTACCCGGGTTGCGCAAATATTTGGCACAAACCAATCCCCGGGCTCACGTACCGGATGATATTGAACAGCGCCTCACTGCACTGGGACGGTACTTCGCGCGGCATCCGCTCAAAATCGCGGTGGTCACCTCTTCAATTTTCTATGAAGCCGATGTGGTCATGACCGAAGTCATGCGGATTCTGCGCCAGCAAATAAATACCTGGCCGATTGACGACACACAAAAGGCACTGCTCCGCGATAAATTCAGCGATTATCGCCAGGTCTATGACGCCGTCGTCACTGCTAGTGATTCCAGTGAAATTCGCTTAAAACCGCATCGCGATTTATACAGCCTTGCCCTGCACCGCTTGGGAATTCCGAAAACGAAATTCAATCAGGTCATCGGCTTTGAAGACAGCACCAGCGGCACCATTGCAATCCGGGCGGCGGGGATTGGTTTGTGTATCGCCGTGCCCTTCGCGGCGACGAAACATCACGATTTGCGGGCGGCGGCATTCACCGTGCCCGCCGGTTTACCGGAAGTGCTTCTGTCGCGGGAGCTGTTTCTCCGTAGATAATTTTATCTGCCGATTCACTCATGCATTACCCGCATTTACAATAAATAATTTGACCGCAGGATCTCCGAATGAATCAGAAAAAATACCAGTTTCATGTTATCTCCAATACGCACTGGGATCGGGAATGGCGCTATCCGTTTCAGCGCAACCGCCAGCAGCTCGTGGCAATGATGGATCAGCTGCTCAAAATCCTTGCCGAAGAACCGGAATATTCTGCTTTTCATCTCGATAGCCAGGCCGTTGTCCTGCACGACTATTTGGAAATACGACCCCAGAACAGACCCCTTTTAGAGAAGTATATCACCGAAAAACGTATCTTCGCGGGTCCCTGGTACATTTTGCCGGAAGAATTCCAGGTCGGCGGCGAAAATCTCATCCGCAACTTGTTGCTCGGCCATCGCACGGCGACTGAGTTCGGCCACGTCATGAAAGTCGGTTACTCGCCCTTCTCCTGGGGACAGATTTCCCAGTTGCCGCAGATTTATCGCGAGTTTGGCATTGAAGTGGTCATGTTTTACCGCGGCATCAATAGTCTCGACAGCCCCAAGGCGGAATTCATCTGGGAGGGGGCCGATGGCACGCGGGTCCTGGCTTCACGTTTTTCCACAATGCCGCGCTACAATTTCTATTTTTACATCTACCGTCCCGTCGTGCATAACGCTCAAGTCAGTGACCTTGCCTACAAATGGGAACGCGGCGGTTTGCCTCTGCATTTCTGTGACGCTGATTTATTGGGCGAGGACTATCACATTGTGGAACCACAGGATACATATTATCCCGAAAACCTGCAACCAGCCGCCGAAGCTCTGATCCGCGAACAGATTGACGATTTTACTACACCGCATATTTTCTGGGCCGAAGGGCACGACAGCAGTGGTCCCAACCGCAAGACCGTTCGGATTATTCGCGACCTCAATGAACTGCTCAAGCAGGGTAGGGTCCTGCACAGCGATCTTGAGCAATACGCCGCAGGCTTGCTAAAAGACACCGACCCGTCCAAATTGAAAGTCGTAACGGGCGAACGACGCAGTACGCAGTACGATCGGCGTTCCGGCAACCTGTACGGCTACACGACTTCCGCCCGGATGGATATCAAAATCAGCAATTTTATCAGCGAAAAATGGTTACAGTATTATGCCGAACCCTGGAACGTGATCGCTGGTCTCCTGGGTTTGGATATTAATGACCAGTATCTCGAGATTGCCTGGCAACTGTTGATTCAAAACTCGGCGCATGATTCTATCGGCGGGTGCAGTATCGACGCGGTGCATCAGGATATGTTCAGTCGCTACCAACAGGTGCGCGAAATTGCTCAGGGATTATTGTGCCGCGCCGTTGCTCATCTCGCCTCACTTATCAATTTAAGTCAGGCGACGCCCGAAAGTTTGCACTGCGTAATACTAAATCCGCTCCCATATAAAAGGGACGCCATCTGCGAAGCATATCTCGATGTCCCTGAGGAAATGGATCAGGGCGGGATCGCTCTTCGCGATGGTAACCTCGACGTCCCGCTTCAGATCTGCGATCAACAAGTGGTTCAGCCCGTGGTTGAGCAACTTATTGACCGTCCACTCTATATCGCCATGCGGCGCTATCACTGTTTCTTCGACTTGCGAGAAATTCCGGCACTTGGCATTAAAACCTTGCAGCTGCAACCATCGCCTCACATACAACAAAATCCTGAACCAATCGGGACAATCATCGAAAACTTACCAGTGCTGGAAAATACTTATTTACGGGTTTCGATCCGGAAGAATGGAACCCTGGACATTCTCGACAAAGATAGTGGTCAGGTCTTTCATAATTTGGCTTATTTCCTGAGTGAAGGCGAAAGCGGACACGCCTGGATCCACACGCCGGTTGCGCCTGTTCTGACCACACAATCCGCCGAGCCCCGAATCTCTCTGACGATCAAAGGCCCGTTGCTGGCAGTGGTGACAATCGAACATCAGTTCGAAGTTCCAGTTGGGCTGGATGCGGAGAAAAAAACTCGAATCGGCAAAGTCAGCCTGCCGATCCGTCTCGAGGTTATCTTGACCCGTACAGCCCGCCGCGTGGAGTTCCGGATTACCCTGAATAATTGCGCTGAAAGTCATCGCCTGCGCATTATGTTCCCTACCGGTATCCGGGCGGCATATTCCTGGGCCGAAGGTCAGTTCGATGTCGTGCGCCGCTCTACCGCGCGCCCTGTCACTGACGACTGGGTAGAACAACCGATGTACGATTTTCCCTTGCACCATTTTGTGGATCTCTCTAATGAAAAGAGCGGTGCGGCGGTGATCGTCGCCGGCTTGAAAGAATACGAAATTCTTCCGGATTGTGAAACCATCGCGCTGACTCTCCTACGCGGCTTTGAGTACCGGATTCAACCCAGTTCCCTGCAGGACTTCAGTCACGAGAAAGGTTCTCAGTGCTTGGGTCAGCATACCTTTCGTTTGGCGTTCTATCCTCACACCGGCAACTGGCGTGAGGGCAATGTCTTTCGCGAAGCGCAGGATTTTAACTACGAGTGCCGCCTTTTCCAGATGGGACGCGCGACCGGTTCGCTGGATTCGACAACATCCTTTTTCTCCATCGAGCCGACCGATCTGATCCTGAGTGCTATTAAAAAACCGGAGCAGTTTGCTTCCGGCACCCTGGTTCTCCGCCTGTTTAATCCGACCGATCAACCTTGTCAGGGCATCATCCGCACCCTATTTAACCTCAAATCCGTAACACAGCTGACTCTCGAGGAATTGGCACTGACTAATCTGCCATTATATGACCGACATACTTTGCATCTGCAAGTAGCACCGAAGAAAATTTTGACCTTAAGACTGGAATGCGAATGCCCGGCCTTTTCAACGTGCCGATAAGCAAAATCCTGCGCGCTTATTTTTCGAAATTGTAATGCCGGATTTCCGCCAGCGGACGGCGGGGACGGGGATTGCCGGAAGGATTGACAGGATAACCTAAGCTGAGCAGAATATCAATTGCGGTCGCCTTAGGCAGATTCAGTGCTTTCCCGACAGCACGCCGGTTGAACCAACCCAACCAGCAGGTACCCAATCCCAATTCTGCCGCTTGCAGGATAAAGTGTTCACAGGCAATGCCGAGATCAATCAGGCTATACTGGATTTTGCGAAAAAAACCACCAACCTTAACCTTATAAGAGCGCTGGTCGGTAACTACCACGATTAAAACCGGTGTCTCTGCGGCAAACCGGTTTGATGAGTAGATGCCACTGAAAGCCGCTTCGCAAACCCGGAGACGGATTTCCGGATCATCCAGAACGATGAAATACCACGGCTGGGCGTTACAGGCGGAGGGCGCAAGGCGTGCCGCTTCCAAACATCTATCAATTAGTTCACGCGGTACAGGGCTTTTCTGATAATGGCGCACACTCCGCCGCTGTCTGACTAATTCCAGGAAATTCATCATTAACCAAGCAGCTCGCGGGCTTGTTCCAGAGTCGTTTCGGAAATGCTTTTTCCACCGATTAACTGCGCGATTTCGGCGACCCTTTCTTCCGCCGCTAAGCGTCTGACGCGGGTTTGACTCCGTCCCTGTTCGGTCACCTTGCGAACGCTCAGGTGATCATCGGCCAGTCCGGCGATCTGGGGCAGGTGGGTGATACAAATGACCTGATGCGCTTGAGCCAGACCGCGCAATTCCTCACCAACGACCCGGGCGATTTTCCCTGAAATTCCCGTATCAATTTCATCGAAAATCAGCACGGGAATCTGATCGCGTCCGGCGAGCAACGACTTGACCGCCAGCATGATGCGGGAAACTTCCCCGCCCGAGACTATTTCCGCCAAAGGACGCAGAGGCTCGCCGGGATTGGTGCTGATCATGAAAGTCACCACATCGAGCCCTTCCGAGGTTCCCCGATAAGTTTTTCCATCCAGTGTTACCCAACCGTGGGCATCGATCTGCTTTTCCAAAACCACCACAAACCGCGCTCCGCCAATTCCGATGCGATTGAGAATGCGTTCCAACTCTCGTTCGAATACCCGCGCCAATTCCCCGCGACGCTGGGATAGTTCCAGTGCCACCGCCGTATAGCGTTCCCGAAGAGTGGTGAGTTCGTTTTCAGTCCCGGTCAATTGCAGACCGAGATCGTCGTTACTCTGCAAACTGGTGGTCAGCTCGCGGGCAAAGTCCAAAACCTGGCTGATTTCTGGTCCATATTTTTTCATTAATTGCTGAAAAGCATAAAGGCGCTGATTAACGGTTTCCAGTCGCAGGGGATTGTACTGTACCTGTGCCCCAAAACGCTCCAGCTGTTTGGCCAAATCCTGGCAATAGTATTGGCTATCCGTGAGACGGTTGCGGGCTTCCTCAAACGCCGGAGCGTATTTTTGCAGATTAGACAGGGATTTGGTCACCGTCAGCAATTTCTGGTAGATTGATTCCGGCGCTTCGCTCAATTGCTGGATCAAATCATTTACAAACAGATGAATACGCTCGGCATTTTCGAGGATAGTTTTTTCTGCCAGCAGTTCCTGGTACTCGCCGTCCTGCGGATTGACTTTCTGAATTTCCCGCAGTTGGAATTCCCAAAGCTCATGTTTTTCTTTGTTCAGCCGGATTTGTTGGACCAGGAGTTCCCGGCGAGTCATTAATACGTTTATTTCATCAAACAACCTGGCAGTTTCGCTGACCAATTCGGCATAATCGCCGAAAGCATCGAGAAACTGAATATGCGTGGCGGAATCCAACAGAGACTGGTGATCATGCTGACCATGCAAATCCACCAACAGATTGCCGATTTCTTTCAGCGTGGCAATTGGACAGGAGTTAGCATTTACCCAACCCTTACTGCGACCGGAAAGACTAACCTCGCGTTTCAGGGTCAACATATTATCGGTAATACGGATACCTTTCGCTGACAGTAATTTCTTAAATCGCTGGTTTTTTCGTCCCAGATGAAAAACGCATTCTACAGTAGCACTCTCGGCGCCCGCGCGAATGATGGTCGGGCTGGCTTTCTCCCCCAAAGCTAAGTTCAGTGCATCAATAATGATGGATTTACCCGCTCCGGTTTCTCCGGTCAGGATCGTCAATCCCGACTGGAAATTTATTTCCAGGTGTTCGATGATGGCGAAATTTTCGATTCTAAGACTGCTCAAACTCATAGCTTATCCAGGCGCGGAATAATTTTATTTTATGAAACAAGTAGATCCCCAGCCCGATGCCTATCGCATCGGCCAGCCAGTCATAAATCGAGCAAAACCGTCCCGGCACGAAATACTGATGAAGCTCATCCGTAATGGCAAATAACAACCCGCTCAGCAGACTTAGCGGGATGGCGCGCCGCGCGACTTTCTCCTGTGAGGCAGAGGTAAAGGCCAATGATAAAAAAATTCCATAAATCGTATACTCGATCAGATGCAAGACTTTATCGAAGTTCCAGATCTCGATCGCCGGAACCTTTTCCTTGGGCAAAGAGGATAAAGTGAAAATAATTAACGAGTAGACGATGGCGGGAATTTTTAACCAGAAGCTGCGCATCAGTAGGTCTTTTCAATCCGTTTCAGGATCAGCGGAATGTACTCTAAAAGATCACTGGCTAATAGCGAGCGCACCCCCAATTTTTTCCGCCCCCAGTCAGCCGCTAAACCGTGCATGGAAACGCCCGCTATTGCGGCTTCAAAAGCCGGCATCCCTTGCGCCCTTAAAGCTGCAATCATGCCGGTCAGCACATCTCCCGTCCCGCCGGTTGCCAAACCCGGGTTGCCGGTGGAGTTGACCGCCGTCTGCCCCTGCGCGGAGATTATGACTGTCGGCGCACCTTTTAAAACGAGGGTGCAGGGATTATTTGCGACGAATCGCAATCCGCAACCAATCGGATCGGCCTGCACTTCTGCGATCGGCACGTTGCTCAGCATGGCGAACTCACCGTGATGGGGAGTCAGCACAAGGTCGCTTTTTTGTCCGATCAACTCCAGATGCCCGTGGAAGATGCGTAAACCATCGGCGTCAATTACCAGCGGACGGTCACATCCACGCAATAATGCTCTTCCAAATGCGATGACTTCCGGTTCAGCCGAGACTCCCGGTCCAAATACTACCACATCGCTCCAGGCGAGACGCGTCGCAAGCATCGGCAACGAATCTGCACAAAAAGTGTGCGCCGCAGACTCTGCCACGGGTTGAGTCAGTGCTTCGGTCAATTTGACTTCCAGGATCGGATTCAGGCTCGCAGGTATGGCATTCACGACCAATCCGGCCCCGGTGCGCATCGCTCCTAAAGCACACAGCGTGGCGGCACCAGTCATACCCGGTGAACCAGCGATGATTAATACTTTTCCCTGGCGATGCTTGTAGGTATCTTCGGCAATGCCCGGAATCGTCTTTTTAACATCATCCTTCCCGATTAAAAAGGTCTCCCGCTTCAGTATGTCAAAGGCACTGCGGGGATATCCGAGATCCACCACGATAACCTGACCGGCGTGGCGTTTGCCAGGGTAAAACAGCAATCCGCGCTTCAGGAAACCCATCGTTACGGTAACGGTGGCTTTTACTGCCGTACCGTGTATCTGTCCAGTGTCGCCGTCAATGCCGGAAGGTATGTCAACCGCTAAAACCGGACGCTGGCTCGTATTGATACGATCCACTACGTCCGCCAGTAATCCAGTCACCGCCCCCCGGAAACCGGTACCCAATAAGGCATCCACAATGAGATCACTGTCAGATAAATCCGGTATCTGCTGTAAATCTGCGGGCTTCAGCAGATTGACAGGATTTATTTGCTTTTCGCGACAGATTTCGTAAAAATAGCGGGCGTCACCCTTAAGCCGCTCGCTGTCTCCCACTATCCAGACACTGACATTAGCGCCCCAGTCATTCAGTTTCAGCGCCGCCATCAGTCCGTCGCCACCATTATTGCCAGTTCCGCAAAAGATATCGATGCGACTGTTGGGGATTTCATCCAACAGCTTTTTGGCTTTTAGCGCCACGAAACGCCCCGCGCGACTCATCAATTCTCGTCCGGCGATTCCCAATTCTTTCATCACATAATGATCGACAGCGGCGGCTTCCTGATTGGTAAGGATATATTCACGCATTGGACTTTCGCTCAGCACCATTTTCGCTAAAATCGCTTATTAAAATCTAGCCTTTGAAATAAACTATCAATTTTTCCCTATTAATCCAAACCTTAAAACAATCAGAGGGCAACCCGAATCAACGGCCTGCCCTCTGATAAAACCAGGCACCGTGTTTTACTGGACAGTTTTCAGATGTTCTTCGGCGTAGCGCTTGTACATCGGGTCTTTGGAGGCCAGCTGAAAGGCCTGCCGCGCCGCCACTTTATTACCTAGTGAACGCTCGGCAATGCCCAGTTCGATCAGGGCTAATGCGTCATTCGGTTTGATTTTCAAAGCCGTGTTGGCGGCGTCCTTGGCTTTTTGCGCTTCTCCGGTGCTGTTATAGGCCTGCGCCAGTCTCAGCCAGGCCTTGGCGTTGTTAGGATCTTTCTCGATCACCTTCTCAAGATAGCTGGCGGCATTGGTGAAGTCGTTCATATCGATATAGATTTGCCCGATCTTCTCGAACGCACGGATGTTGCCGGGATTGATCTCTATGACCTTCAGATAGGCCTCGATCGCTTTCGGAAAATCCTTGCGGTTATAATTTAACACACCGATTTTATCCCAAGCGCCATCAAACTTAGGGTCAATAGTGACGGCCTCGTTATAGGCGTTCAGAGCCTCTTCGAGCTTGTTGAGTTTCTCCAAAATCCGCCCAAGTACCAAAAAGGATTTGGAATGCTTCGGATTGAGTGCGAGCCCCTTTTCCACAAACCGCCGGGCATCTTCATATTTCTTCTCATCGAAGTTAACCAGTCCACTCAGATAATAGCCGAGAAATTCGGTCGAGTCAAGGTTTAGTGCCTGTTGATATTTTTCCAGGGCAGCGGCATTGTTACGCCGCTGACGCAGATTTTCGCCTTCCTTTAGATACTGCTGCACCAATACCTTGAGCTGACGGGAGTATTTTTCCTCATCCGGTCGTTTGGCGATCGCCTTGCGGAGATATTCAGCCGCACCGGAGAGGTCGTTCAGACGTACATTCACGAGGGCTAATTGGAAATACGCGTCGACGAAATTGGGATTTTCCTTGATAATTTCTAAGTAGAGTTTCTTGGCCCCTTCATAATCCGCATTGGTGCTGAGGCGCGAAGCCTCGGTCAGCTTGCTGGCAAAAGCCGCCATCTGAGTCCGGACTTCGCGAAATTCCGTGTTGGCGCGTTCGAGTTCAATCGCCTTGTCAAGATAAACCTTGGCATTGTCTAAATCACCCAGCGCAAAATAAATTCGACCCAGTAAAAAGACCGCAGCCGCGTAATTCGGATCCTTTTCTACCATACTCTTGCAGACCTCGAAGGCTTTCTGCAATTCTCCGTTTTTATAAAAATCATAAGAATCGGTCAACTGGTCTTTACCGAGAATTCCCCCACTCAGCAGTAGCAGTAATCCTACGATGCTTAGCTGTTTCAACGCTGTCATTTTTACTCCACTTTACTAATTTTCATCTGGTGCCGAAGACGGGACTCGAACCCGTACAGGCTTACGCCCACATGCCCCTCAAACATGCGTGTCTACCAGTTCCACCACCTCGGCTATTGAGAAAAAACAATATTGGTAACTGATCCGGTGGAAACTAGTTCCCAGGCGTCTGACCGGTTTCAGTCTGTTCCGCGCTACCCGCCGGTACCGGCAGCTCCGCTGAAGGTGAGGTCCGGCGATTTGCTTCCTGCCGGATGATGCTCGTCGGCTCCCCCCGGGGTGCCGACAGTAACCCGATCATGACCGAGATCGCCATAAACGCGATGGCCAGACCCGTCGTGACCTTGGACAAAAAGGTCGCTGCACCCCGCCCACCAAACAAGGCGCCTCCTCCTGAAGCCCCAAACGTGCCGGATAGGCCGCCACCTTTACTGGCCTGCATCAGGATCGCCAACATCAACAGGATCGAAACAAAAACATGTAAGATTATTAAAAACGTGTACACCGTTACTCCTTCTCTAGAATGAATTCATTGACAATTTCCGCAATACGGACAAATTCCGGTGCGATAAGGCTTGCGCCCCCAATCAGGAACCCGTCTATATCCGCCGCCCGGATCAGCTCCGTAGCATTGGCGGCTTTGACGCTCCCACCGTAAAGAATCGTAATAGTTTTCGCCACCGCGTCGCCATATTGCTGACGGATTAGTTCACGTAAAAAGGCGTGTGCTTCCGAAGCTTGCGTTGGGGTCGCATTGACGCCGGTACCAATCGCCCAGACCGGCTCATAAGCTATAACACAATTACCGATTTGCGTGTCGCTGACCTCAGCAAATGCAGCGGAATATTGACGGCGCACGACTGCCTCCGTTTGCCCGGCTTGTCGCTCAGCCAGTGTTTCACCCACACAAATAATCGGATGTAATCCCACCGTTAAAGCCGTATTGACTTTTTGCCGGATCAGATCATCTGCCTCGCCAAAAATGTGGCGCCGTTCAGAGTGTCCCAAAATGACGTGTTGACAGCCAGCCGACACCAACATCGCTCCGGAAATTTCACCGGTGAATGCCCCATTTGGCGCAAAATACATGTTCTGCCCGCCAACCGCTATGGCAGTGTTATGGACCAGTACGCTGGTCGTGGCAAGCGCCGTAAACGGCGGACAGAGAACGATGTTAACCGGATGGATGGCCTGTAAAGCCGGCAGGAGTGAGCGGACAAAATCCTCCGCTTCGCGGTTGTCCTTGTTCATCTTCCAATTACCGGCGACGATATATTTCCGCATAAGTTTTATTTCTTCGAAATCAGGGTGATCGGGATCAGTTCCAACCCGCTTAAAAGTTCCAGCGAGGCACCGCCGCCCGTCGAAACATGGGAGACCTTGTCCATCAAACCGGCTTTTTTCATCGCCGAAGCAGAATCACCGCCACCAACCACAGTTGTGATGCCTTTGGTGGTCACTTCGGCCAATTTGCGGGCAATTGATTCCGTGCCGGCGGCGAACTGTTTGGTCTCAAAAACCCCTACCGGTCCGTTCCATAGTACAGTCTTGCTCTTCTCGATAATCTCGGTAAACTTAGCCGTAGTTTCCGGCCCGATGTCCACTCCCATTTGATCCGCCGGGATTTTGGCTGCGTCCACGATGCAGACGGAAGCGGTTTCGCTGATTTCCGGAGTCACGACCACATCGGTCGGCAGGTAAATATGGCAACCCAGCGATGCGGCTTTCTGCAAAGTCGCCAACGCATAATCCACCTTTTCAGCTTCGAGCAACGATTTGCCAATTTCATAACCTCGGGCTTTTAGAAAAGTGTAAGCCATGCCACCGCCAATCAGGATATTGTCGGCCTTGCCGAGCAAGCGTTCGATGACATCAATCTTGTCACTGACTTTGGCTCCGCCGAAAATCGCGGTAAATGGTTTAGCCGGATTTTCCAAGGTGTCCTGCAGGTAATGCAATTCTTTTTCTAACAGGTAACCGGCGGCGCGTACCGGGATGAAATCCGTTATTCCGGCCGTGGAGGCATGGGCCCGGTGGCTGGTGCCGAAGGCGTCGTTGACGTAGATTTCTCCCAGTTCGGCTAACTTGGCGCTGAACTCCTTGTCATTCTTCTCTTCTTCCGGATGGAAGCGCAGGTTTTCGAGTAACAACACTTCGCCCTCCTGCAGGGATTGCGCCATATTCTTGACCTCGATGCCGATGCAGTCGGGAGCAAAATAAACCTTGTTCTTTAAATACTTCTGCAGACGTTCCGCGACCGGTTTCAAACTCATTTCCGGCACCGGCTTGCCCTTGGGACGTCCCAAATGCGACATCAGGACCAAGCGCGCCCCATCATCCAGCAGTTTCTGAATCGTCGGTAGCGCCGCCCGGATACGGAAATCGTCGCGTACCTGCAATTTATCATCCAGCGGAACATTGAAGTCCACCCGCATGATGACACTCTTGCTCTTTACTTTCAAATCATCAACGGTTAATCTGGCCATATTGCACCTATTTTATTATCTAAAAACAACTCGGAATTTTAAATTTTCTCATGGATTTATCCAAGGAAAATATCATCTATCAAACCGGCGCCGCAGCGGTCAGGGCACACACGCGGTGTACTCCGGCGGAACGCAAGGCCTGGGCAGCGGCTGACAGGGTAGCACCCGTGGTGAATACATCATCAATTAAAATAATCGTAGTCTCGCCCCGAAAGTTGGTACCAGTCTGCACCATAAAAGCTGACTCCATGTTCCGTTTACGTTCTGCGGCATTCAACTTGGTTTGGGTGACCGTGTTCTTGCGACGGCAAAGTCCGTCAGCGACGATTGGTGTGCCCCAGGCCTGTCGCAAACCTTCCGCAATCATTTCCGCCTGATTGTACCCGCGTTCGCGACGTTTGATGGGATGGAGTGGCACCGGCAAGAGAACCGTCGTGGTATTGACTAACGTAGCGGCCTCCAGATGACGGGCCATTTCGAGACCCATCCGGCGTCCAATGGAAGGATTGCCCTGATATTTCAGCGCGTGAACGATAGCCTGAAACAGTTCGTCAAACAGGAATACGCTGACGATACTGTCGAGAAATTCGGGAACGGGCTTCTTACGGAACTCTACGGGATCGAATAAAGGCAGTTTATCCCAGCATTGGTCGCAAATGACCGCCCGGTTGGAGGGCATACGTCGGTCGCAACTCTTGCACAGCGGCGGAAAAACCAGGTTGCTGATTCCCGTCAACAGATTCGAGAGCCACATTGTTTGTTTCGGTTTAATTTATTTTTATCAGGATAAAGCCGCCGCGCCGATAATTGCGGCTGATTCACCCAGCGTACTGCGCAGAACCTGTAAATGTCCGCGCGGTCCGGCGTGGATTTTCCCGAAAAGCTCGGCCTGCATGGTAGCATAGAAATAATCCCAACCCGCGACGACCGATCCGCCGATGACGATGATGTCCGGATCAAGAACCATAACCAAAGCGATCAACGCCTGGGCTAAATGTTTACCGAATCGGCGCCAGCATTCCAGCGCGCGTGTATCGCCCTGCGCGGCTAACTGGGTAATTTCCGTCGGCGAATGCTGTTCCTCAGACAAACCAGCATAGATCTTCATTAAGCCGCGGCCCGAAATGTAATCTTCAAAGACTCCATCCCGGTAAGGTGTCAGCGCGAATTCAAGGGCCGTACCGGTCGCCCCGTTGAATATTGCTCCTTGATAAACAAATCCTAACCCGAAACCGGTTCCCAGCGTGACCCCCAAAACATAAGCGCAGTTCCGGGCGACTCCGGCACGTTGTTCGCCCAGCGTAAAACAATTGGCGTCGTTATTAACCAAAACCGGTTTGGCGGTCAGGTGCTGGAGACGTGGTCCCAACGGATAATTACGAATCATCGTCAGGTTGGGAGTCTGCAGGATTGTTCCGGTTTTATAATCCAACGGGCCGGGACTGCCAATGCCGATCATCTCGACATCCGTCCAGGTCAACTCTTCCCGTTCCAAAAGAGCGCTGATGGCTACCTGCATGCGGCTCACTAAATCGTCAGCATCCCGGCATTCGGCAATATAAAAGCGCAGTGGCTCCCCGACCAGCGCGTTATTCGCCACCAGCCCGATACTAACCTTCGTGCCGCCTAAATCAATTCCGATACGCATTGTTCCTCACTATTCTGCAAAATCCTCACCATTGGATGTTTGGACTACTCGAATTGGGTTCGATCCAGCGTTCCCAGTCAACATCCTGTAATTCGTTGCGGGCGGTCGAGTGCACCAGTTCGTATTGACCGAATCCGCTTTTATCGACGAAAATGAATTGCACTCCGCCTTCCAGAGCGTGGTAGTGCCAGATCTGATAGGGTTTTCTTTCCAGAGCGCTTGGGAAACGCTCGATTTCGGACGGCGGCCCGTAAACCAAATAGATCCGCCCAAAATCGCTCTTCCAGCCCCTGATTCGCTGGGTGGAAAATTGCTGATTGACATAATCCAAGCGGCGTTCGAATTCGATTTGATCTTCATTGACCGGGGTGCGGGGATTTTTATCGCGCTTATCCCAGAAATGCAGGATGATTTCCTTTTTACCCGGAACGTCCGATTTCTTGAAGCGCTTGATCTCGACATCGGTGGCAACGTACTTCAATGGTCCGAAAATCTCATCCAGCTCGGTGGCGCTCTTGCCTTCCAGTTTTAAATCCGCAAGGGCGTTCATTGCGCCCCCGCTAGGAGCGCTTTCCCGCGCAATATAGAACCGTTTACTGGTTATGCTCTGCTGTTGGGTAGATAGATCAATTACCTGAATACTGAAATTATAGACGCCGGCATTCAAGTCTTTGATATCGATACTCTTGATTTCGACCGCCGAGTTGCCCGGTTTGCGTTTGGTCAGCCAGTCGAGGGCTTTGACTTCTTTGCCGTTCAGATCGGTGATCGCATATTTGATTTTGTAATCGGAAACTGCCAGCGGATCATATTTAAGGTTATAGACCTCAGCAAAGGCATACAGCGCTCCTACCTGATCGCCGAAAATCAGATTAGCATTGGGCACGATATCGTAGCCGAAATATTTGCTGAATTTATTCTCCTTGGCGGTTTTGGCGACCTGACTGCTGAGTTGGATGTCACTCAGTTTCAAACTCGTTTGTCCGTAATCTGGAAGGGTCAAATCGCAGGTTTCCTTATATTGCCGCCCGCTGTGCAAATCGGTGATCACGGCAATTATCTGGTAGGCACCGGCTTTGGCCTGCAGGGTAGCAATATCCGGAATTTTCTGCTGACTGCGGATCTGCAAGGTGTCCGCGATACGATCTACGATTTGCCATTCAAAAATATCAACGACAGTGTCCGACTGGACCAGGGCGACCCGCAGATTGGCCCCTGATTCAAAATAATTCTGGACAGGTACAAACTTGAGCATTTTCCGCGGCAACAGCAGATAGACTTCCACGATATTTAAATTCTCACTGCCCCGGAATACAGCGTAATCCAGGTCGTACTCCGCACTGTTTAAAACGTTGGCGGTCAGCAGACTCAGCAATCCAGTAATAATCAACTTTTTCATAAATCACTCCAATTTTACCGAGACGATTTGCGATATGCCTTTTTCAGCCATAGTGACACCGTAAAGGGCATTAGCGATCGCCATCGTTGATTTATTATGAGTTACGACGATAAACTGCGTTTTTTCGGCAAAGGTGCGAATGACATTGGTAAAGCGCCGGGTGTTTTCGTCATCGAGTGGCGCATCCACTTCATCGAGTATGCAAAAGGGGCTCGGCTTGACCTGGTAGATGGCAAACAGCAGGGCAATCGCGGTGAGAGCTTTTTCACCGGCCGAAAGCATTTTCAGCGAGCGCATTTTCTTGCCGTCGGGACAGGCCCAGATGTCGATTTCGGCCTCCAGGGGATCCGTTTCTCCGATTAACCGCAGATCCGATTCCCCGCCGCCAAAGAAAATACTGAAGGTCGTTTTGAAGTTACCACGAATTTTTTCGAAGATCTCCAGAAATTGCTGACGGGCGATGTTATCAATCTGGGTGATGACTTCCTTGAGACCTTTTTCCGAAGCCTCCAGATCATCGCGCTGTTCAGTCAGAAAACGCAGTCGAGTGTCTTCCTGGTTGTACTCCTCCTTGACTGCCATATTGACCATGCCGATCAACTCCAAATTACGGCGATGGCGTTCGACCGCCTGCTGGGTTTCCGCCAAGGACGGCAGTTCGGTAGGTATGACGTCCGGGATAGTACGGTTATATTTCTCATTCAGTACGGTAATGATTTCTTTTTCTCTGGCGGCAAACTGTGAATTTTCCAGCTCCAAGTTCTTCAGTTCGTCGCTCAAGCGCTCCCTACGGTGCCGCAGGTCGTCCAATACCTGATTAAGTTTCTCGAGAGAGGTACGCTGAACCTGATACTCAGCTTCCGTCTGCTGATAACGCTGGGTAGCCGCCTGCAGAACCTGGACTGCATTCTGCAGATCGGCCTCGTTACGCTGAATCTGGATGTTCAATTCCGCCAGAATCGTACGGGTGGATTGCAGCTCGGCTTGCGCGGCAGTCTGACGGTCGGCAGTGGTTTGCAGGTCGCGCTCGGTAAGGCGCCGGCTGTCGCTCAGGTTCCGGAACTGATTCTCCAGATTAATCAGTTCCACGCGCTCATTCTGTAGCCGTTGGGCGGTTTCATCCACTGCGCTTTTCAGATTTTCAAGCTCGCTTTTTTTCTGCGCGATCTGTTGATCCAATTGCTCTACCTGGGCGGTCAGATTGACCTGCGCAGGATTTTCTTTTGTCAGGCGTTCGCGAAAGTTGACCAGGGCGGTGTTCAGGGTTATCTGATTGTCGCGCAGAGTCTGTAAAACGCTGTTGGTTTGCAGAATCTGTCCTTCGACTCCATGCTGTTTTTCTTCCAGTTGATGATGTGCGGCGGCGAGTTGTTCAGCCTGTTTTTGCAGTTCATCTCCCTGCTGACGGTGGCGTTCATCTGTTGCGGTCAGTTCTTTCAGACGGGCGGTCAATTGGGCATGCTGTTTACTAACTTTTTCATATTGCCGCTGAAGGTTCGCAAGGCGTTCGGCACGTCCGACCAGGATATTGGAATCCGCGGTTTCTGCACCACCGCCCAGAAATCCCTGCGCGTCGCGGTAACGCCCGCGTTCCGTGACAAGGGTGAGCTGATCAAGGCGATGATCGCCAATCAGTTCATCCAACTTATCGTCCGGACAGCAATAGACATTGCGAAATAGAAAAATCTTGAGTGGTTCCAGCCGTTTGTCTGATTTGACATAACGCAGGAGCGGCTGGAGTTCCGGGCGATTGACTTTAACCGCTGTTTCATCGAATTGGCCGTCCAAGGGGATGATGGCCACTCGCCCCCGACCACTACGGG
>Ga0172363_10001742_pt1 | contig 17540 bp, 13 predicted proteins | sample LakKivs2_kivu2a2_FD_114541 | JGI IMG/M metagenome (GOLD analysis project Ga0172363, IMG submission 114541) | Sediment microbial communities from Lake Kivu, Rwanda - Sediment s2_kivu2a2 | ecosystem: Environmental > Aquatic > Freshwater > Lake > Sediment | place: Rwanda: Western Province, Lake... | reverse complement strand
TGTCTTCTCTCCCCTGGGAATGGTGGCCAACTACGATTTCAGCAATCCCCAGGCTTTCAGGATAATCCTGCAGAGTCTGAAACTTAAAAACCTGGGCCAGGACGACCTGAGGATACTAACGGTCTACGCTGGCGGGTCTATAGGTTATAAAAAAGCCAGGAGCTGAGGATGGGGGAAAGACATGAAGCGTCTTGATAAAATGATGGAGAAAGTAAAAGACAGAAAGAAGTCAGGCCGGCCGGAAGGATTTACTCTGATTGAGGTGATCATAAGTCTGGCTCTGGTGACGGTGGTCTTTGTCAGCCTGGCCCAGCTTTTTACCCTGAGCGTCATGCAAAATCTGAGGTCCAACGAGATGAGCAACGCCATATTTCTGGCCCAGCAGCAGATTGATTACCTGAGAACCCTGACCATTGATGAGCTGGGAGTTTTCCCGTCTACTAATATCGGAGAAAGCAACGATGAACTAATAGACATAAACCAGGACGGGACATTTGACTTCCGCCGGCTGACGGTGGTTACACCTTCCCAGGTAGCCAATACGGCCGGTTTTGACGTTCTGGTAATGGTTTTCCCAATTTTTGCCAGAAACATTGCCAGGGATCAATTGATAGCTAATCCCGACAGATACAGGGTTAGAGCATATATTCACACCATAATAACCAGATAGGGAGAAGGTGATGGGAAAAAAACCTGTAGACAATAAAAAATCAGCTGGCCAGAGGCCGGGCGGCTTTACCATGATAGAAGTCCTGATAGCTTCAGCCATAATGGTCATTGTGGTGGTGGGCGCCCTGACCCTTTACTCCCGGAGTAACCAGATCTCTGTTGACCAGCAACAGTATGCCGAATTGCAACATGATGTGCGCTCAGCCATGTTCCTGATGGCCCGCGACCTGAGGATGGCCGGCTCAGGATTGCCGGATGTTTTCGGCATGTATGCCCTGGAAGGTTATAACAACGAAGACCAGGGTTCAGAGGTCCGACCCGACCGTCTTATTGTCCTGGGCAATATGGATGACCCCCTTAATCTCAGAATACAGCAATACCAGGGGAGCTCAGTCACCGTTTCTGTCTATGACGGAAGTTTTGAGACCTTCCCTTATCCCGCTGAGTTTTATGTTAATAAAATAGTTCTGATCCTGCCCAATCCCCAATCACCCTGCCGGGAAGGGGAAGTCCGGCAATTAACCCACATCACCTGGAGTCAGGGCGGCACCAACGAGAAATTCAACATGTCGCCGGGGCTGGCACCGGGCATAGACCCTCCTCGAGGCCTGATGGCCACTTCCAATTGTCAATCTGATGATTTTGACAATGGCTTAATCATGTTTGTCAATGTTAAAGAATTCTGGCTGGACACTACCGGCAATTACGGCTCTGTTCTCTTTCCCGGCTTAACTGCCGGTCAAAATGGCTATGTGGGAGAACCCGGAATTCTGTATGCCACCAACAACGGCCTCCATCTCCCTCTGGCTCAGAATATTGAAGACCTGCAATTTGAATACAATGGTGACCTGAATGATGATGGAATTCTTGATGGCTTCCAGCCCTGGAATACCACCTGGACCGATGACCAAATAGCCCGTATCAGGCAGGTCAGGGTGATCATCGTTGGCCGGACCCCCAATCGCTTCGTGTCGGTTTCGGGCAAGGTTCCGGCCAATATCCACAACTACAGGAGGCCTTCAGTTTCCGACTCAACTGGCAGCACTACCGACGATTACCACCGCCGGTTTGTATTAGAAACCACTGCCAACGTCAGGAATCTGAACCTTAATCTCTACAATCAGGGACAGAGATGAGAAAAGATAACGGGACCCAAAAAAGTGATGGGAGCGTCAGGGATGGAAAATAAGAATAAGATGGTTAAGAAAAAACAACCTGCCGGTTCGGGTTTGATTGCCGTGATTCTGGTGCTGGCTTTCATGCTGACGGTTGGAGTAGCCGTGCTGACCGTGACCAGTTCCGGTCCCAAGGTCTCAGCCACCATGCGCTACCAGGAAGAAGCTTTCAACGCGGCCGAGGCCGGGTTTGACGCGGCCAGGATGACCATAGAGGACAGCCTGTCGGCAGGAACCTGGGGTAGTTTTGGAGACCGTTACCTGACCAGTCCTTCAGGAATAGACATTCCTTTCGAAAACATGAACCTGGCCACACCCAACCCGAATTACTTCCGTCGTTTAACGGATGAACAAATTCTGGGGCTGCTGGATCAGGACCGGAACGGTCAGGCCGATAACCCGCTCCAGGTAGTCTTCTTTGAAGAACCCTTTGTCTATGACCGCAGCGGTAACCTGGACCTCAGATATCGCTATACAGTCTTTCTGATTGATGACGAAGCCGGCTTTAATACCACCGACCCCAGCGATTTTCTTATGGTCTGTATCGGCGTGGTCAGGTCAGGTCCTAATATAACTGACAGGATTCTGGCCACCTGCCGTCTGGAGATAGAAATAGAAATGCCAGAATTATAAGGCAGAACAGGTCAATGAGATTAATCATGTTTTCCATAAAACATAAGACGCCGGAGGGCGGGAAAGGAAGCGAGCCATGAGAAAAAGAGTTTTTATCATCCTTGGAATAATTATGATCAGTTCAGCCCTGCTGGTGCTTAAATTTGTCGGCCAGCAACAGGCAGTCTGTGTGGAATATACTAATTCCTTTACCGAAAATTTTGATACTGATGATTTTAAGGACAAAGCCAATAGCTCCGTGGCCAACTGGCCTCCAGGACCCGTTCATCTGAATTATCTTGGTGGCAATTTTGAAGTTACCCAGCCTGCGGGTATGGGAGCCAGAATATATGTGGTGGCGGCAGGAGATTTTAACGGGGACGGTAAACCAGACATGGTCGGTCTTGATTACAACACCTATGAACTGAAGATGGTCTGGAACAATTATTATGACGGAAACGGGGATGAAATTGACGATGACGGTATTGTCTTTCAGGTTGATAATTCCAGGATTTTTGACGATGGTCTAATAGTTGGTCCAGCTTCAATTACAGCCGGGGACTATAACGGAGATGGTTTACTGGATTTCTTCTTTTATAAGAACAGAAACGACAGCTTCTCCTACACTGATTTTGTGGCCTGTATGTACATAAACCAGGGAACGGTGGATAACCCGGTTTTTTACCCGCGGACCGATTCCAGAAACCTGAACTTCACCGCCAGGTTTATGGCTGCGGGTATCTATTGCAACTGGGCTGCCAACCATCTGTGTACTGTAGATATCGACAAAGATGGCGATATGGATGTGCTGATAGCCAGTCAGGATAAGATTTTCCTGCTGAGAAACCCCGGGCCTTTCCGCTGGTCTGATCTGGCCGAATGGGATATCTCTGAACTGAATTACGACCAGAGAACAGGCTACCTTGCTCCCACTCCGGGCGGCTATACCGACCGTGGAACCTCAGCCGTAGCGGCCGGAGATTTTGACCTTGATGGAGATATAGACATAGTGGCTGGCTCAGTCAACGCCTGGCCATACCTGGTCTATTATCAGAATGACGGAACGGGCAAATTCACCAGGAGCGAAATCCCCATCCCCAACCCTTCGGCTACCGGAACGGTGGCTCTGGCCGTGACCGATTTTAAGAAAGACGGCCGGCCTGATATCTTCGGAGCCACGGACGCCTGGAATGCCGGCAACCAGGCCCACATCTGGATATTCAAGAATACTGGCTTACAGGATGTCTCTGTAACCGACCCCGACACGGGAGAAATCATAACCTATCAGGAAGTTACCTGGAATTTCATGTGCCTCAACAACTGTCAACCGATTATTCCCCCATACTATGACGTTGATATCTGCACCCTGCTGGACTACGACAATGATGAGGATATGGACCTGATTGTGGCTGATGCCAACCATTCTGGCGATTATTACCTGATCATTAACAAGCTGGCTGATGTTTATGCCCTTTATGGAGAGGCTATCTCCACCAATGTGGTCGCCGGTCTGCTCGACCCCAGGCAGTATGCCATAACCAAGGTCAGAATCATCAACCTGAATCAGGGTGTTCGCGGTTCTTCAACTGGATTAAAGGTACAATTCTTTCTATCCAACGACGGCGGCTTGCACTGGGAGCCGTACCAAACTTTTGAGGGCAGCGACATCCGTCCCTGGTCAGATTCGAGCTGGCATACTTTCAATAATTTCGGAGCTGACCTGAGGTGGAAAGCCATTCTGACCGCGGCTGAAGACTCCATGGCTGAATACACGGGAGCTTCTTTCGACACCCCGCTGATCAGGCAGCTGACCATAGAATACACTTTCGTCGGACGAAGAGAATATTCCCGTTCTTCGGTGGCCACCTCGGTTATCGACCGCAGCGGTCAGAATCGCAAAATGATCATTGCCGCTTCCTTTATCTACCCCGGCTGGGAAGGACATCTTCGGGCCTATGACGTTACCGGGATGACCGCAATCCAGAATACTTATTCCAACCTGAGAACCGTCAGCCGCTCCGACCTGGCCTCCAGTACCGGCCGCTGGCTGGCCGAGGGTGTAGAGCTTCTGTGGGATGCCGGGGAGCTTTTGATGGACCGCGACCCCGGAACCCGCACCATTTATACAGCCATCAATACCAATCCGAGCCTCCCCCCGGTGGGGACCCTGCAGAGAGTTGAGTTCAACCTGGCCAATGTCAATCTTCTGAAACCGATTATGCGTGATTACCAGAACAACGAGGAAGCTCTGATAATTTTTATTCGCGGCCACGGACGCTACTGGCGGCTGGGAGATATCAACCATTCGACACCGGCTGTGGTCGGGCCTCCGGCTGAAGACGCCCGGCTGATGGGAGACGGCTACGCAGAGTTTAAGGAAGCAAACCAGAATAGAAGAAAGGTGGTCTATGTCGGGGCCAACGACGGCATGCTCCATTGTTTTGATGTCAACACTGGCGAAGAACTCTGGGCCTATATCCCCTACAATCAGCTTTCCAGGCTGAAAGAGATGTGGCCGGTTGACCAGGCCAGCGGCCTCAGGTTTTTTTCCAGAAAAGCTTACGTAGACGGTTCTCCAGCAGTTTCCGATGTCTACATCAACGGACAGTGGCGGACCGTGCTGATCTGTGGCCAGGGAGAAGGCTACGGCCAGGCTCCGGACGGTTACAGCAACGGCACCACCCAGAACTACCATTATTATTATTTCGCTCTTGACATAACTGAGCCTGAAAACCCGATACCGATGTGGGAATTCGCTGGAGTCCGGGTTAGAAGGCAACATAAGAATTACAACATGACCAACGGCCAGACCTGGTCTGTTCCCTACATTGCTAAAGTAATAGATTCGGGCAATCCCATCTGGGTTGCTTTTGTCGGTTCAGGCTATGTTCACCCAGCGGATGCCAACTATCAAGCTCGCATCGGCAACACCTTTGCCGCCATCAGAATTGAAGATTGCGAAGTGATCTGGTCATACACTATAAGAGACATAGATTCTTCAAGAAGAAGAAACTCGGGAAATCCATTTCCAAACATTTATGTGGCCCTGCCCGGCTCCCCCAACGGGGTTGACCTGGACAATAACGGGACGGTTGATTATGTTTACATAGGCGACCTTGATGGCCGCCTGTGGCGTCTGGACGCCACTTCTGGACGGGCCGGTAACTGGAGTGCGAGAAACATATACAGCGATAGATGCTGCTATCCGATTATCACCAAGCCGGCTGTCTGGAAGGGTTTTTCCACCACCAGTCAGAATTATCCCCGCATCTATTTCGGGACCGGCGGGCATGAGCAGGCGCCGCCAAACCGCTATTACTCCTTTGTGGCTCTAATTGATGAAGGCCGGAATACAGCCACCCTGGAATGGTACATGGGGAACGCCAACGAGACCGGTCTGGACAACAGCAAAAGAGTGGGTGAACTGTCAGCCGGAGAAAAAGTCTGGGCTGACCCGGTATTGGCCAACTATATCGTCTATTTCAGCACGTTGAAGGGAAGCATCGAAGCGGCTGACCCCTGTCAGAACCTTGGCGGTGAAGCCGGGCGGCTCTATGCCCGGTTTATTCAGGCTGTCCTCGGTATTCCCACTGGCGGCAGCGCCCTGAAAAACGCTCAGGGTCAGGCGATTGATTATCTCGCTCTCGCCAGTAAGGCCCGAACGGCCGTAACTGTGGGCGAAAGGCAGCGGGCAGGTGGAACCTACAAGCAGGATGTTTATATTCAAGAATATGACTCCACCATAGAAAAACTGGAACAGCCGGTTGGTGCCTTGTTAAAAATAAAGTCCTGGCGGGAAATCTACCGTATCGTCCGCTGAATACCAGGCCGGTTATCGTCAGGATTGGACTGATTGGTTTCTAAGAGCTGAAACGGTAGGCCTTAGAAACCGGTGCCAGAGGCGTCTCTACCCGGAGGGTATGGCCTCCCCGATGAGTATTACCACTTTGCCCCGTTCTGCTGGCAGGAAATCTACTTGAAAAAAAGAACAGATCTCTAACCGCCAGATTGGCAGCCTCGGAAGCGTTCTTATTTTCCCCGGGGAGAGAACGCATAGTCACGGCTAAAAATTTTCCGTATAATTTTAATGGATAAGGTGACGGCTGTCAGCCGTCAGGGCGAGCTTCCTTCTTTAATAGGCATTTTTCTGTTGCTCAAGGTAAGGAGGCCGGCATGGAACAGAAAGACTTTTCTCAATGGTACATTGACCGGACTGGTCCCGACCAGCTTCATTGTTTTGGTGTAAGAAAAATTCTGGTCGATTATCAATCGAGGGTTCAACGAATCCAGATCATTGAAATAGAAAGCCTGGGCAGAGTTCTGCTAATCGATGGGAAGATTCAGTCGGCCGAAAAGGACGAATTCATCTATCATGAAGCTCTGGTGCATCCTCCTCTCCTGCTACATCCGCACCCGTGCAAGGTTCTGGTCCTGGGAGTGGGAGAAGGAGCCACCATCCGCGAACTTCTTAAATACGACAACCTGAAAATAACCGGAGTAGACATAGATTCTGAGATGATAGACTTTTCCCGCAAATACCTTCAGGAATGGCATCATGGAGCTCTCAATCACCCTCATTTTCAGCTGGTCATCAAGGATGGATGGGATTTTATCGAACAAACAGAAGAATTGTTCGATGTCATCATAATGGACCTGCCCGAACCCTATCCAGAGACACCAGCCTGCCGGCTTTATTCAACTGATTTCTACCGGATAGCTTCTGACCGGCTGACGGCAGACGGCCTCTTGGTGACCCAGAGCGAAACCACCAGACCCGGGCAGGAAGGCCACCACTTTTTCATCAAGAAAAACCTGTCGGCAGCCTTTAACCACTGCCATTCCTATCAGACTTACATTCCTTCATTTAACAGCACCTGGGGATTCCTGCTGGCGGTTAAAAACCACCTCGACCCGCTCCTGCCGGCAGAACAAATTGACCGGCTGATAAGAGAACGGATAAAAGGCACCCTGCGCTTTTATGATGGCCAGACCCACTTGTCGATGTTCTATCTGCCGCGGCATCTTCGCCTGGACTCTGGAGGTTGAGACCAGGAAGTCTTGCGGATAATTTTATGAGGAACAAAGCAGAGCCGGCCGAGTCCAACCCGTCCCTTCTCTGCTTCCTACCATTTTTATTGGTAAAAAGGTCAGGAATCTGGTAAAATACGGTGGCAAGTTTGTTTATTTTATGATTAGCAGAGGACAACACCGTAAATGAAAATAAAATACCTGGATGGACGGAGGCTTTATTTTGCCTTCCTGGCTGGCGGAAAGGCCATTATCAAAGATTTTGCTTACCTGAACCGGATCAATGTCTTTCCGGTTCCCGATGGCGACACGGGAACCAATCTGGCTTCCACCATGAAAGCCATCGCCGAACAAGCCCGACCTTCCCGCTCGGTCAGAGATTCCCTTCGTTCGATAGCTGACGCTGCTCTGACCGGAGCCCGCGGAAATTCCGGTTTGATTTTCGCTCAGTATATTTATGGACTGAGCAAGGAACTCGGGAACGAAATCAAGATTTCCACCGCCCGCTTCGGAGAATCAGTCAGAAACGCCGTCCGCTATGCCTACAACTCCATCGCCCATCCCCAGGAAGGCACCATGCTGACTCTGATCCGGGAATGGGCCGAGGAAGTTTATCAGAACCGGCACCGCTTCTCCGATTACCACGAGCTACTGCATCATTCTCTAGAAAAAGCCAGGCAGGTCTTGCATGACACCCCGAAGAAGCTAACTGTTCTGAAAAAAGCCGGGGTGGTAGATGCCGGAGCCAAGGGCTTTGTCGATTTTATAGAAGGTGTGGTCCATTTCATACATCAGGGCAATCTTAAAAATGTGCTCGACCGGGAATTGCTGGAAGTCGAATTCCAGGAAGCTCCACATAAAATTAAGGGGGATATTCCCTTCCGCTACTGCACCGAAGCCATGCTGACCGGAGAGAATCTCGACCTGAAAAAGATCAAAGAAGTGGTGGTCAAAGCCGGCAATTCAGCCATAGTTGGCGGTTCTGAGACCAGAGCCCGTTTCCACGTCCATACCAATCATCCTCAGGAGCTGTTCTTTGCCCTGAAAGACCTGGGGACGATAGCTCAGCCCAAAGCGGAAGACATGAAGCTACAGGCTGACATAGCCCTTAAACGCAGACATCGAATCGCCCTGGTAGTTGATTCTTCCTGCGACCTGCCGGTGGAGACTCTGGAACAGAACCAGGTGGTGGTCATACCCTTTCTTATGAATATCGGAGACCATGTATTCCTGGATAAACTGACCATCTCTCCCGCAAAGCTTTATGAACTTCTGGAAAGAGATAAGATTCTGCCCCACAGCGCCCAGCCCTCCCCGAAAACTCTGGAAAACTGGTTCTCATTCCTGCTGACTCATTTTGAAGCCGTGCTGGTAATGACCATCTCCGGCGGACTGTCCGGTTTTTACAACCTGGCCAGGTCGGCCGCTGAAAGATTTCCTGCTGATAAGGTCAGAGTGGTTGATAGCCGCAATATTTCCGGAACTTTTGGGCTTATAGTCGAGCGCCTGCTGCAGAAATGGCCCGAGCACCAGGATCTGGACCAGCTGGCTTCCCTGGCCGAGGACCTGATCCGGAAAACCGAGCTTCTGGTGGACATCAAAACCCTGAAATACGTGGTCAAAGGAGGACGGGTCAGCCCGATGAAAGGCCTGCTGGCCAGGTTGCTGAATATCAAGCCCATTATCACCCTGGATGAGCAGGGCAAGGCCACGGCTGCCGGAAAATCCTTCAGCCGGAATCAGAATTTCAAAAAGATTCTGAAAATGGTCAGGGAAAAGCACCAGGCTCACCCGATTCACTCCTTTTCCTTAGTCCATGTCAGGAACCAGTCGCGGGCCGAAGCCTACGCCCGGGAGATAGAAAAAATCTGCGGCCGGCCAGCCAGTTTCATCCAGGATGTCTCGCCGGTGGTCGGCGTCCACAACGGAATCGGGGCTGTGGGCATCTGCCTGTCCTACGAATAAATCAGCCGGGGCAAAAGAGCGCTAAGGAATAAAGTAAGTATGGAGGAAGGGGTGACCTTTAATATCTTCTGGGTTTCAGCAGCTATTATTTTCCTTTACATGAACGTTATTTTCCTCCTTTCCCTTTTGAAGAAGAATGCGGCCATCGTCGACATCGCCTGGGGTCCGGGCTTCGGGCTGGTTGTGGTGGCCAACCTGGCCAGACAAATTCTGACCCACGGGTCTGTCGAGTATCGCCAGATTATGGTAACAATTCTGATCATCATCTGGGGAAGCCGCCTGGCCTGGCATATCTATAAAAGAAACAGAGGCAAACCGGAGGATTACCGTTATGCTAACTGGCGCCAGAGATGGGGAAAATATTTTGTTCTGAGAAGCTATTTCCAGATATTCATGCTCCAGGGATTTTTCATGCTGCTGATCCTCACCCCGGCCCTGCTGGTCCTCCAGAGCCGGACCGACCGGATTGACCTTCTTGACCTCACGGGACTGGCTGTCTGGCTGACCGGATTCTTCTTTGAAGCCGTCTCCGACGCTCAGCTACGGCGGTTCAAGAACAGGCCAGAAAATAAGGGCCGGATCATCACCACCGGTCTCTGGAAATATTCCCGTCATCCGAACTATTTCGGCGAATCCGTCATGTGGTGGGGAATTTTCCTGATTGCTCTCAACTCTTCCCGGGGATGGCTGGGAATAATAAGTCCTCTGACCATAACCTTGCTCCTGACAACGGTCTCCGGTGTGCCTCTTCTGGAGAAAAAATACCGGGGAAATCCGGAATTTGAAGCTTACCGGGCCAGAACCAGCGCTTTTTTTCCCCTGCCGCCCCGCAGGACCCCGGGCTGTAAATAATAAAGTCCGGGTGTCAACTGCTATTCAATCTCCTTAAATGCCTGAATTCTGAACTAATTGATTCACAGCTATCAATTCCGCTTCCTGAAATCAAAATGATCAACGCCAGTTTTACAGAAGCTATAAAATTCGCGGGCCTTTTCGCTTTGAAAGCCACAAGAGGCCCAAGGAATAGAAATCAAATTCAAACCGAAAAAAACTGTAGGCTTGACTGACCAGGCCAGCTACCTGTTCCGGGGCGTTCAGAGGAAAAGCCAGCGATAGAGTGAGCTCACCACCAGGCCGCCCCAGGCCCCGAGCAGGGGTCCCCAGACCACCTCCAGGATCATCAGTCTGGGGCTCCAGTCCTTGATCAGGGCATAATTGGTAAGCCCGTAAACGGTTATCGCCAGAAGCCCGACCAGGGTCCCGACCAGAAGGGAAATTTTTATGTTTCCGGGGTCCCGGAGGAGAACCAGCAGGATCAGACAGCTTACCAGGACCAGCTGGGCCAGAAACCCATAAGAGCTCCTGAAGACAATCCGGTCGTTCTGAATCAGGGCCAGCACCTTAAAATCTGCCTTATAGGCCCGGCCAAAAAGCACCAGATGCCAGAGGGCATCAACCAGGCTGAAAAGGACCAGAGCTATAATCCAGAGCAAAACATACTTAAGCGCTTGATTCATTCGAGTTCCATCTCCCTCCGGGAACTATAATAAAATGGGTCGCGAAAACAAACAACGGGAACGAGCGATCGCCTGCCCCTTGAAGTTTTCATCGACCAGGCATGATTCCCGGGTGTAGAGAAGCCAGACCCTCGACCCTATTACCCGAGACCTCTGTTTAAGGTATAGTGGATTAGCAGGATTTAGCAAACTTCAGGAGTCAGAAGCTGTGCTCAAGACATATCAGAAAACAATAATTCTGGGCCTGAGTCTGCTTCTGGCCTGGGCCGGCTGGAGGGGGCTCAATGCCCTTTTCTATCAGGGAAGTGAAGCGGCCCTCAATCAGGCCGGAGACGGAAACAAGATGAAAAGAATTAATAAATCTCCCGAAGAATGGAGACAGGAACTCAGTCCGGAACAGTTCCGGGTGCTTTTCCAGAAAGGAACCGAAAGAGCTTTTAGCGGCCAGTTCAACGATTTCTGGGAAGAAGGAATATATCTCTGCGCCGCCTGCCGCACGCCTCTGTTTCGCTCTCAGGACAAGTACGACCGCCGAACGGGCTGGCCAAGTTTCAGGGAATCCTTCAGCGAAGCCAATCTGGAATACCACGACGACCTGTCGCTGGGAACGCACCGTATCGAGGTCCGCTGCGCCGTCTGCGGCGGACATCTGGGGCATCTTTTTTATGACGGCCCCGCCCCTTCAGGCAAGCATTTCTGCATAAACTCGGCCGCGATGCGATTCCTGCCGTCAGCTGAAGCTGAAGGCCTGACCACCGCCGTCGCCACCTTTGCTGCCGGTTGTTTCTGGAGAGTGGAATATAAATTAAGTCAGATAGAAGGCGTCCTGGAGACTGTGGCCGGATACAGTGGAGGCCAGACCACAGCTCCCACCTACCGCCAGGTCCTTAGCGGCAAAACCGGTCATGCCGAAGCCGTGCAGGTTGTTTATGACAGGAATTTAATCAGTTATGATCATCTGGTCAGAAAATTTTTCGAACTGCACGACCCCACCCAGGACAACCGTCAGGGCCCAGATGTCGGACCCAATTACCGCTCGGCCATCTTCTACCATCACCAGGAGCAGAAAGAGATTGCTGAAAAGGTTAAAGCCGAGCTTCAGGCGAGCGGGCGCTATAAGAAAAAAATCGTGACCGATATTTCGCCTTTCAGAAGCTTTTACCGGGCGGAGGAATATCACCAGAAGTACTACCAGAAAAAGATGGGGCCTGCCTGTCCTATTGAATGATTTCAATCTGTTCCGGACTTTCCACGATGATTTCAGGCTTGCCCTGGTATTCCCGCACCCGGCCGAAGACCCTGATTTCCCGATTGAGGTAAAGTTTTTCCGGAGGTGCGGGGAAGCGGTCAAAATCAGAGGCAAAAATCACCGCCGTAAAATAGCGACGCCAGTTGCGGTGAAAATTGAGGAAGCAGACTTTACCAGTATTATTAGCAGCCACCACCTTACCCCGGACCCAGACAGTCTGGCCATAATAAGAGGCCGCCTCTTCCCAGGATATTTCCCTTTCTGATCCGGGCTTGCTTTCGGAAGACAGAATTCTGTCTTTTCCCGGGACAGCACCCGGGGTCTGCTCTTCGTTCGCTTGAAAGTCCCGGATTACCGTAATCTGAGATGGTGAATTAAGGATTATTTCAGGGCGGCCTCGGTATATAACTACCCGGCCTCTGACTCTGACTTTCTTGTTCAGAAAATGCTTCTCCGGTTCCGGCGGAAAGCTGGCAAAATCCGCAGCAAAGATGACCAGACTTAAATAGCGCTGGTAATCAGGATGGAAATTGAGAAAACAGGCCCGGCCAGAATTATAGCTTCTGACAATGACTCCTTCCACCACCACTTCCCGGCCGACATAATTGCCGGCTTCTTCCCAGGAAATAACTTTCTCCTGGGCATAAAATGAACTGTGACCGCCAGTCAGGATGATAATTAAGACCGCCAGCAGATAGGATAATTTTTCTCTCTTCATCGATTTAATTTCAGCCAGCCGTTGGCCAGAAGAGTTCTTTCCAGGTCAGACGGGGAAAACTCACTCGTCCACAGTCTCAAATTCAACAACTCTCGCTGCAGTTCATCTGCCGTCAGCCGCAACCTGACATATTCCCTGTATCTTACTCCCCACCAGTTGTTGGCCATTTCAAAAACTTCATAGGGAATAGTTTCCTGGGACAGAATCCACCGGAACTCATCCAGTCCGAGATTTCTCCACAGTCCCACCCCCTTTTTCCGGGCCTGGTCTTCAAGTGCCCTGTACCTCATCAGATGCTGAAAAGGAAACCGCAGCAGAGCAAAGCCGTAGCCGTTCTTTATGATTTCTTCATTCAAGCAGCAACCGTCTTCCAGATAAACATAGGCCAGAGTCCGTCCATATTTATCTACTTTCTCCTGGTCGTATTCAAGGCGGACCCGAGATTTTCCCAGGATATTTTTAACATATTCCGAAGCTTCCCTGGCAAAAAACTGGACCGGTTTCAGCGGATGATAGAGTTCCGGGGTATCCACCCCGATCAGCCGGACCTCACCCACCCCCTCCACTTCCAGGCTGTCGCCGTCAATGACCCTTAACACCCGGAAAAAGCGGTTTTCTGCCGCCTTCCCAGGCCGGTCGGCCTGGTAAGAGATTAAGGTCATTCTTGATTCACAGACAGCGAAAGAGTCAGACTGAAACTCACCAGCCTTAGTGAGGGCAGAGATGGGACTACCGGCCGCAATCAAAAGAAACGGTTGTAACCAGAAAACCCAATGAAAGACCTGAATAAGAACTCCGGGCAGGAAGCCGGAAATCTTGCGGCCTGAGCTAATTGTTCTCTTAAAGACCAGCATGAGTTCAAAAAAAGGAGTACGCCTGGCGCGATTCGAACGCGCGACCTACGGATCCGGAGTCCGTCGCTCTATCCAACTGAGCTACAGGCGCACTCTTTTATTTATAGCTGATTTCAGGAATTATGGCAAGGAGACCGGAGCCCTGTTGAGAACAAACTTCATATCCCCTGGCCAGTCCCCGGATCTTAATGGAGTGATTAAGCGAAGTATACCAGATGCCCATTAATAAAATAATTAATCTGGATAGAATTGAGGCTGCCTGGTGTTTATAACCGTCCATCCTTGCCAGCGCGCTCCAGTCAAACTGGATTCTTCCCGCTTTTCTGCTAACTGTCTGGCCGCTCAGCGCAAGTTCAATAGCCCGACCACAGGTCAGGACCTGATTTCATCCAGAGCCTCAGCCAGAATCTCAGCCACGTCCTTCACCCTGAAATCATCGGCCGCTTTATCGCGCAGCCCGTCCTGAAGCATCGTCAGACAGAAAGGACAGGAGGTGGCCACCAGATGGCTGCCGTTTCGGATGATTTCTTCACTGCGGACATGGTTAACCCTTTTTCCAGCCTTCTCTTCTGTCCACATCAAACCGCCGCCGGCCCCACAACAGAAGCTATGTTCTCTGGAATTCCTCAGCTCTTTCAGGTTCGGCCCCAGGACGGCACAAAGGACCTTTCTGGGTTCAGCCAGCAATCCATTATGTCGGCCATAATAACAGGAATCATGAACGGTAAAAGAACCGAGAACATCTGACTCTTCGGCCTTTCGCAGCGGTAGCCTTTTCCTTTCGACCAGGCCGGCCAGTAGCTCAAGATGAGATATCACCCGCAGCGACCTGATTTTTTCTTTTTCTCTCTGGCTCAAATCACCGAGTATCTCCAGAAGAGCAGGATAATCGTTTCTGAAAACGTTATAGCCGTGGGGACAGAAGGTAATCAATCCTTTCAGGCTGGTCCCGGCCAGAATTTTCATGTTGCTCAAGGCCAGCGATTGAAAAAGATACTCATTGCCCAGCCGCCTGGCCGAATCGCCGCAGCAGCGTTCCTCCCCTCCCAGAACCGCAAACCTTAAGCCGGCAGCTTTCATTATCCTGACCATAGCTCCCGCAATTTTCCGACCCCGGTCATCAAAAGAGCCAAAACAGCCAAGCCAGAGCAAATACTCGGCTTCTGGATTTTCAGCCAGAGTTTTCACTCCAAGTTCCGAAGCCACTTCGGTCCTTTTCGCCGGGGGCAGTCCCCAGGGGTTGCCGTAAGTTTCCAGATTATGAAAAAAGCTCTTCAGCTCGCCCGGGAAATGTCCCTGACCCAGCACCAGGTTCTGGCGCAGGCTCAGGATTTTATCCGGATGCTCTATATCAAAGGGACAGACGTGCAGGCAGGCTCCGCAGGTGGTGCAGGCCCAGATTTCTTCTTCGGTGAACACTCCCGGCACCAGCGCCGGCAGCTTCTCTCTGTTCCGCCTGATATTTTTATGTTCAGCCAGCAGATGTTTTTCCAGGTTCAAAACAATCCTTTTCGGTGAAAGGGTCTTGCCGCTCTGAAAGGCCGGACAGACATCCTGACAACGGCCGCACTCAACGCAGGTCATGGCATCCAGGCCATCCTTCCAGCTAAAATCGGTGGCTTTTTCCGCTCCGAAATTCTCGGCCGTTTCCAGGTTGAGCGGCCTCATCTGAGCCGAAGGCTGGTTTTTACGGAAAAGCAGGTTCACCGGGCCGGCAAACAGATGAAAATATTTAGAATGGGGCACATAGGAAATGAAGGAAAAAACCGCCAGTGCGTGAAGCCAGTAAGCAAGCTTTAAGTTATGTTCCAGAGCCGGGCCGGAAATCGAGGCCGGAAGAAAACTCCGGGCCAGAAGCCGGCTGAAAAAAGCCCAGCTCTTGTCTCCGGGGTGAAGGGCGACAGAGAACATATTGAAAAGCAGGAAAGTGCTGACAGCCAGGAAAATAAAAAGATAGATCAGGGCCGAATCCCTTGCTCCGGTATCATAAGCCCGGGGTCTGAACAGAAATCTTCTGACCGCAAAAAAAGTCACTCCGGCCAGCACGGTCAGCGAAAACAGGTCAACCGAAGCTGAGAAAAGCCGGCCGGGCCAGGAATGGCCAAAAAGATAGAAACCGTCAACATAGCCCTCGATCACATGGTTAACAGTCATAGTATCAAAGGCCAGCGCCCCATAAAAAATGAGCACATGGGCCGCCCCGGTCCAGGGTCTTTCATTCTTTAGAGTGCAGAGCTGCAAGAATACCCGGGAAAAAGCATAAAAAAATCTTCGCAGCAGGGAATCAAACCGGGCAGCCGGCTGGAGACGGCTCAGAATCAGCACCCGCCTGATAACCGGAAAAAAGAACAGAACCATAGTTGCCAGAATAATAAGGGTCAGAATAATTCTTTCGATCAGGTTCAGCACCTTACATCTCCTCTAAAGCGCCGGAGGGCACTGATAAATTTTAAGCATTTTGCGGCCAATTTCCACTGTTTTCGGCCTTCGCGGCCTGAAAACCATTCTGTCCACTGATCCGGCCGGACCTGATGAGTGACCGAGATCCCGTAACTCGGGAACAAAATATTATCTGGCTGCTGGACCGGCCCAAAAAACAGGCTCTGTAACCTGATATTTTATGGCCATCAAAAAAAGACGCCCGTCACCTAATTATGTGCTTAGCCCCGGCTTCCAGCTGCTCTGTTTCTTGTTCTAAGTGGATGGCAGCCAGCTTCATCCATGACGGCAAGAAGAGTTATGCCCGCAATCCTCAGAAACCCCGGCGGAAATCCCGAGCAGTGGAGAAAAAGCCCTGCCCTTAAGAGTTCAGGGACGAGACAGGCCCGGGGGTAAATAAGATCAGAAATAATACCGAAAGCCGATAAACCCGAGAATATGAAGTTCCGTTGCCGGAATTACGTCCATCACCGGGCCGATTTCAACGAAGATGTCGAGCGGTGTTTTCTCGAACATATAGCTCAGGCCAACCGGAATCCTGATGCCAAACCTGGTCTGATCCTGGAGACTCAACCTGGCCCCGATTCCGTAGTACAGCGGCAGCTGACCCCTATCAACTTTGAAAATATTGAAGCTGTGAAACAGGTAATCGGCATGCAGGTGAAAAGAATCCTCTCCGGCAAACGACCAGGAGCCGGCGATATCAAAAGCCGTTGTCCGGCCGGTCCAGTACTTGACAATAATACCCGTGGGCTCGCCCAGAATAATTCCCAGGCCGAACTTTTTCTGCTGAGCCTGGCCCGGAATTGCCAGCAGGAGAATCATTACCAGGACAGAAAAGATGACAAACTTTTTCATCTTAAACTCCTTAAATATACAGCTAATATGTTCCACTCACTGTTTAGTCGTTAATTCTATTATATTTTTGAACCCTCGACAAGGGAAAGGGAGCGGCCACAAGCTTTCTTCCAGAAATAATTATCGGACCAGTTGAGAACATAACCGAACTGATATTCATCACCTATCACCGCTCGACCAGGCTTCTTTAATAATTCCCAAATAGAAATTAACAGAAGAAGGCTGGATTTTTCAGATTCTGAGCCGCTTTAATCTTCCGGTGTTTCAGAACCAGCTCCGGCGGCCTGAGAAACCCGGTTCAGTTTTGAGAAACCTTTCCTGATAAAGTGGCCAGATTCCTGCTATAAAAATTTTGTTGACATCAAATCTGACAGATATAAGATATTTTTTCTTAAAGAATTTTACAGAGCGGTCTGGCAAATATATTGAAGACGAAAATCTTAACTGCGGCTTCAG
>Ga0172363_10001737_pt1 | contig 17556 bp, 25 predicted proteins | sample LakKivs2_kivu2a2_FD_114541 | JGI IMG/M metagenome (GOLD analysis project Ga0172363, IMG submission 114541) | Sediment microbial communities from Lake Kivu, Rwanda - Sediment s2_kivu2a2 | ecosystem: Environmental > Aquatic > Freshwater > Lake > Sediment | place: Rwanda: Western Province, Lake... | reverse complement strand
TGTTGCGCAGGATCTACACCAACTATCACATACTCAGGTCCTTGCATTGCTGTTATTTCTCCAACAGCAAAAGTGAGTGGGACAACTTCCTTAACGCCCGAGAAACTTTTTAGTTCATCTATTTGCTCTGATGTAATTTCTGATCCTTGAAAACCCATCATAAACCCACCACCCTCTTCAGAAGTAACCATTATCGTTCCTCCCAAAAATTCTAATTCTTCATTAATCATTGTTCTTATTCCCTCTGATATTGAACCGAGTGCAACTATAGCAGTAATTCCGATTAGAACTCCGAAAATAGTTAATCCTGTCCTAGTTTTTACTCTCATTATGTTCTTTAAAGCCAGATCAATCAAATCATTCACCAACAAGATTTTCAAGTTTTTTTACTGCACCATTTATAATTCTTTCAAGTTTTTTGTGTTTTGTTTTATCTTTAACTATTTTAAAAATCAAATTTCTTGCTTTGAGCAAAGATTTTCTTAAACTTGGCGGTAATATAAAAATTACACTTTTTTGAGACTTAATTCGAGATTCTACCATGCTTCTTAATTCAGTTTCTTTGACATCTAATATCTGGCTCATAATACTGACAAAATCTTGGAATCTATCTTTCATTTCATTCAAACTTTTGTCAAATTTTTTAATGAATTCTTCTCCACCTATGGTAAGTTTATAGTATTTTCTTCTACCCTCTTTAAATCTAATTATAAATCCTTTTTTTTCTAGCTCATGCAAAGTTGAGTATATTCCTCCAGAACTAGGTTTCCAGCCAGTTTCGTTTTCTATTGATTTAATAATATTATATCCATGTTTGGATCCCTGTTTAAGTAATTTAAGGATGTAAGATTTTAGAAAACCACGTGGTACTATTTTTTCCCCAACCATTATATCAGTACTGATATATTAGGCCTAATATATTTATATCTGATGATTAAAATCAATAGAAAATTGCATCAATAAAAAAATAGAAAAATAAGGGGATAAAATCCCCTATTGACTTAGCAATCTCTTGCTTTCAATGTTTTTCTCCCGTTTGCATTTGCTCTGTCAGCTGCTCTTCTAACCATAGCTGCTACATCAACGTCAAGTCTCTTCAAGAATTCGTCACTGACATTGAATTTTCCTTTTACTAAGTCTCTTACTGCGCTCTTTACGATTACAGCCATTTATTTTTCACCCCCTCGTTTAAGGTTAAAAAACCCATAAAAGGGCTCTTTTTCTAATATTTTATACATAGACGCTTATATAAAAAGATTTGCTTTTTCAGGGGTCTAAGGCATTTCAGCAATTCGTTTTAAAAAATGTATTAAAACACACAAAAGAAAGCAGAATTTTCAACTTTTATCAACAAACTTCTATATTTTTTCCAGAAATAACTTTCCCGTTGTTTTTATTGCAATTTGGACACTCTATTTTAAAGACATCTTCTGGGTTTGAACTTCTAATTTCACCACTATAACCACAAGAACATTTTATCTCTACTGGTATCTCTTGTACAATGGCCTTTACAGGAACTTGATAATGAATTAACATTTGTCTGAGTAATAATTCAAACTCTTTAATATGATGCGACTTTGGAACTTTCACGACAAAACTCTTCTTTCCATTCTTCGTCCATTCACTCATTATTTTACCAATAGTATCTGTCACGTACTTGACTTCACGCGCCAAAAAACCACCAAGAATCTAATTAACAGACCCTCCTGACATAATAACAATACATATATTTGTATTCCTGAGTTATAAACATTACTTACCCTTTATTTCATTTCCACCTGGTAAAAATCTTATTCCTGGTTTGAATGGTTCTTCATCTTTTTTACCGTATTTTTTTACGAATGTAGAAGTTTTCATTTTTAATTTTTTCGAACATTCTTCACATACATACGCAACTTTTCTTGTTCTCGTGTTTCCGAGCGTTACGACTTCTATGTTTTTTCCACAAACAGAACATTTGCCTGGATGCCTGAGTGAAATCATTATTTTTTCTTTCATTTCAATGTCGGTGGCGGGAATTGAACCCGCGATCTCCGGATTTCTTATCATCTTGAATCAAAACTCATTCCTATTTGAGTATGAGTCCGGCGCTTTAGCCGCTAAGCCACACCGACGATATTTATAAAATAGTAAAACAAGATTTATAAGTCATTATCAAACTCTAAGATATAAAAATTGTAAATGAGTAAAATAGATATATTTCATAAAAATTGAGGTTAGATTGATGAATACTATAATATTTGGTCCACCCGGTTCGGGTAAGGGTACATATGCGTCTTTCATTGAAAAAAAACTTGGTATAGTTAAAATATCGACTGGCGATATAATTCGTGAAGAGATCGAGAAGAACACAGATTTAGGAAAAAGAATGAAGGAGTACGCTAACAGAGGAGAATTAGTTCCTGACAAGATAATAACAGAGATTCTAAAAATAAGAATTTCTGAACCAGATTGCATGAAGAACGGTTTCATTCTCGATGGTTATCCAAGAACAATTCCACAAGCTCAAACTTTAGATAAAATAGCTAACATAGATGTTATAATTAATTTGAATGTTCCTGATTGGATTATAATAGAAAGATTATCGAGCAGAAGAACCTGTAAAAAATGCGAAGCCATTTTCAATGTAAAATACGTAAAACCAAAAGTTGAAGGAGTTTGTGATAAATGTGGTGGAGAACTCTATCAAAGAGATGATGATAAACCAAAAGTAATCAAAGAGAGAATAAAAGTATATCAAAAACAAACTCAACCATTGTTAAAATATTACAAAGGAAAAATACCATTTGTTGACTTTGAATGCGACTCACCAGATATACCGCCAGAAGTTAACGTAGAGAAAATTCTTAAAAAATTAAAGATTTTAGGTTTCTATAAGTGATTTTATTCAATAAGCTGGCTTTACTGTAATCGGAGCAGAATCATCTACATAGTATGAATATTCAAACCCTATTTGAAACGGTTTATCTATTTTATTCACAACATTATTAGGGGGGGTAAATTTACATTCAATCGTATGAGATTTTCCACTACTGAGTTTTATCATTGGATCATTATCATTACAACTAGAGATTACATCTCCAATAATTCCATTATCTTTAATCTTAATGTAATAGTTTCCACTAGCCATATCACCGACATAGGTATAGCCTTTCCCAACGTTTTCTATCTTGAACTTGATTATCCTTTCCTCTTCAGGTTCACTTGGATTGACTATAAAATGTCTACCACTATAAGGGGCTACTGATATAGGTCCATTGGTCAATTCAGATGAAATGATACCGCCTGTGTTAAATAACTTCTGCCTATCTTCTTCACTTAATGTCTGAAGATAGTCTTCATTAATTATTCTGATAGTCCCGGAATAAGTTGTTTCATAATTGTATTCTACTCTCACTCGAAAATCATAATTTGTCTCAGAAGTAATTCCCGAAGGTGCCTGCAATCTCCATTCGTAATAATATTTATCACCTTCAAAATTTATTTCAGTATTTGGCTGGTCTAAAAACCTATTTTTCCCCATAATATCTGTCTCTAGTTCGGTAGGATTTTTATTACACCATGCTCTTCCAGTTGAATCAGCACAATTAAAATCAACCCCATAAACCTGAATTTTTTTAAGCTCAGCCCCATTCCCACCTACATTCTGAACCTCTAAACGTAATCCAACATTATCCCTTGCATAAATAGGAGAATTTTCAAATGAAAAATCAATAATTATTACACCATCACTAGTAGAAGTTACTGGGTTTGAATTTTGGCCAATACAACCTGAAATCACAATGATAAGGATGATTAATGATAAAATTGGCAAGTATTTCATAATATTATTTTGATACTTCTGCTTTATACAATTTTTTAAATGGGCCCACAGGGATTCGAACCCTGGACCTTGTGGTTAAGAGCCACCTGCTCTACCATGCTGAGCTATGGGCCCATTCTCTATGATTAAATGATGGTTAAATACAAAATACTTTCCATTTGTTGATTATGATATCGTGTAATTCATCTAAACTTTTAACTATATAATCTGGGCTAAATTTCTGTAATTTACGACCATCTAGATAACCCCAATTAACTGCAACAGAAACCATACAAGCTTTTTTGGCGGCTATAATATCCCCACCCATATCACCAACATAAATACAATTTTTTGGTTGAATGTTTAATTTTTCAGCACAAATTTTCAAGGGTTCAGGATTCGGTTTTTTCTTATGACAATCATCGTCAGTTATAATGATATCAAAAATATCATCAAGGCCACAATCATGCAATTCTTTTTTTACTCGTTTTAAACTACCGCCCGTAACCAAACCAAGTAAAAAGTTATTTTTTATTTTCATCAGGAATTCCTTAACACCAGGAAAAAGTTTAACTTTTTGTTTTTTATAAGTTTCAAGCCATATTTTGTTAGACAATTCTCTTTTATTCGGTGTAATTCCTATTTTTAATTCAAATTTTCGATAATCTGATTCATACAATTTCCTGAATTTTGACAATGATAATTTTGGTAGTTTTAATTTTTTTAAAGCTTGAATTCCACTAGTGTCTACTAGTGGATGAAATCTAATTCTACAGAAAAAAATAATAATTGTGGTGTTGATGTTACACCACTGAATAACAGACTTAGTGTAAACTAGGTCTTCTACAAATAAAAGTTTTTGGAGGTTGTTGTTATGACTATGGTTAGACGTAGTTCTAGCCTTGGTAGGCATCTGATGCACATAGCATTCAAGGTGAAGTATTGTCATCCAGTCTTTGAGGATGAACTCGTAGTTAAGATATGCAGTGATATCTTCTATACTACTGCAAGACAACTGGATGCTGAAATTCAGGAACTTGGTTTTAGTAGAGAGCATTGTCATATGGTTGTCGATTTAGGATTGAACAGCATTCCACATTTTGCTAAGTGTATGAAGGGTAGATCAGGCTATTTTCTGCTAAAAGCATTCCCAGAACTGAAGAAGAAATGCTTTTGGGGCTCAGGATTCTGGTCACCTGTTGTTTACTTCGACAGTGTTGGAAGAGATGAGGATCAGATGAGGAATTACGTCAGAAAGCAGGGTAATACCACTAGTCTTTGACTAGTGGATATTTATACATTCTGAGTATGATTTATAAATTGCCTCAATTGAATTATTCAAGGTTCCGTCCCAATCAAAAATAATAGCCTTTATTTTGTCGCTTCTTTTAACCATTTTGAATATTCCTCATTTACTTTCTTTATTTCTATTTCTCCAATAAAGGGAACATTATAAGGATGTAATTCTTTTATTTTATCGAACAATTTTTCTACTAAATCATCCCTCGTTTTAAACACCATTAAATTTTCTTTTGCTTTATTTATTTTTCCTTCCCACCAAAACTTGCTATCGCAAAGACATATATCTAAAACACAGCCTGCTAATTTAGACTTCAAAACTTTATCTACCAATTCTTTCGTTTTTTTTGACGGACAAGTTGTTAACACTAATCGCATGTTTACACCCTCTTTTTAATGGACATTTTTTACATAAAGGTTTTGTTTTACAATAATTCTTTCCAAGCTCTACTATTAAAGCATGGAATTCTTTGAATAAATTAACATCTTTCGGTAAATTCTTCTCGAAAAATTCTCTAACTTCTTCGTATTTTTCTGATCCTATGACAGGATACCTTTTACATAACCTAATTGTATAAGCATCGATAACAAAGACTGGTTTATTGCCTGCATACAAAAGTATTGAATCACATGTTTCAGGTCCAATACCATGAACAGACAATAATTCTTTTCTTAACTTTTGTAAAGGAGTTTTAAACATTTTTTTTAAATTACCATCATACTTTTCGATAAAGAATTTAAGAAAACTTCGTAGTCTTTTTGCTTTTACTTTAAAAAATCCACTAGGTTTAATTAATTGTTCTAGTTTAGTTGTTTGTAAATTATACAATAATTTTTGTTCTATTAGATTTTTTTCTTTTAAGTTTTTTATTGCAATTTCAACATTTTTCCATGTTGCTTGTTGAGTTAAGATAGCACCAACAATTATTTCGAATTCTGGATTTTGAATGCTTGTCGTTGGCCACCAATTTTGATTTCCAAAACGATTCAACAATTTATCATAAATTTTTATTAACATGCAAATCTACTTGGTTGACCAAAAAGTTTCTTTTTTCTTTCTCCATTTCAAATAATCAGTAAGAATTTTTTTATGATCGAATGCAAATTCATGCGCTTCTATTTCATTAATATCAACCCAGAAAGCTTCTTTGGCATCATCTCCACCTTTTAAGTTTCCTTTGATTGGTTTTCCGATAAAAACAGTCGCTATTGAGTGTTTTCTTGGATCTCTTTTTGGATTAGAATAGACACCTAGGATATCTATCAAATCTATCTCTAGAGAAGTTTCTTCCTTAGCTTCTCTCTTGACTGCATTTTCTATAGTTTCACCTACTTCCATATATCCACCAGGGAGAGCTACCATATCTTTGAATGGTTCCACCCCCCTTTTTATCAAAACAATTTTATCATCCTTTTCGATTATTATATCAACCATAGGAATTGGGTTCTTGTATTTTTTCTTCATCTCAATTACCTTATTTTAATAATAATCTCTATCACTAAAAGATTAACTTTAGAAAGTACCCGATTTCATTGGATATTTTTTCCAAATAGAATCTACCTCATCAACAATATCTTGATCGTAATGAGAGCCGAGCATCCCCATACTTATTGAGCATATTGTATCTGGGTCCACTCCAATTTCATAGGATTTTCTGACAACATACGATATCGCATCTTTAGGGTTATTAAAATTAATGGCTTTTTTAGCAATCAAAATACTTGATGGAACAACAAATCTTGTTTCAATACCTTCTTTTCTGATATTTTTGATACTGCTGTAAACATTTTCAGTTGTTATAACATCTTGTATTTTTTCTGAAATCGATTCGTGTTTAACATTCTTTTCGATGGAATTTATGAAATTCTTCGCAGTTCTTTCGCCAATTTCTGCGCCTTTTATACATTCTTCAATAAATTCATCAGATTCTTTTAATTTTTTAACAGCATACACTATTGCGAACGAGCCACTAATGGCTTCAGGATGTAAATGTGTCATAGCTGATAGAGTGAATAACGTATGATCATTAGCATTAATAAAACCTAACACAGGTGCTCTCATAGATGCACCACAAGAACTGTGGTTTAAAATTAAATTTGAGTATTCTTCCCCATCTGCCTGAAATATTTTTGGTATAACTTTTCCGTATTTCTTCACATTTTTAAGATAATGTTTTTCAACGAGGGAATAAAATCTATCTTTAAGTCCTTGAAGAATTCTAATATCAACTACTTCTGGTAATTTCAACTGACTCATATGATAAATCGATTCGCATTGAACATAGTCATCACTAAAACTTGTACTCTGTTCTAGTATTTCATGAAGATCTAGTTCTCTACCTTTGTAAAAATGCCTTCCACTTGAGCAGGCCCAATCACCAAATTTTATACATTTTAAAAAATCTTGTATGTTAATCATAACAGATATACTAACCATAATGTTTAAAAATCTTTATTATTTCTGTTTAATTTAACACAAAATTTACTTTTAATTAACTTTTTACATATTTTTACAGGCACATAATATGTAATTTTATGATTGACCCCAAACCTAATTTTTGTTTTATAGTTATGATAATGAAGTCCTAATTTTGACGTCAAATAATTCATTAGTTTTTTATGTCTATGTTGGCTTATTATGACGGCATTTTTCGTTGTACAACCATCTCCATCTATTAAACCCGAAATAAAAGCATAAAAATTTTTTGGATAATATATTTTCTTTTTGTTTGGTAAAAAATTATACAAAACTTTTGAGCGAATTTTAATAATTAAAACATTTTTTAGATTAAAAAACATCAGATGCAATCCCATTTTCTTCAAAATATTAACTAATCGTCTTGTTATATCTTGATCTCTTTTTGAGTCAAGAGCAAATTTTATAGTATAATGTCTGAAACTTTCTTTGAACTTACAGCCATCCGCAAAATATAATCCCTTTAACCATTCTAATTCCCATTTTTCAGAGTTTTCAAAATAAACAGGAACTATTCTAGGTTTCTTTCTTTTATAATAACTGATTAAAGATTTACCAATTTTAGTGTTAAATTTTCTATCTACATCTTTAATAAGTTGGCTATAACTTTTACTTGTATTCTTTATGTAATCTATAACTTCTGCGGATTTTCTCATAATAATTATATTTCATTAATATATTTAAATTAATTTATATACTATAATGATATCTAATCAGACAAAGAATATTTTCAGAAAAATGGGCCCGCAGGGATTTGAACCCTGGACCATTCCCCGATATGAGATTACTCTCAATATCTACTGGTTAAAAGCCAGCTGCTCTACCATGCTGAGCATCCCGAAGAAGTTTGCTTCTTTTACGGGCCCATGATATGAACAGCTTATTCTAAACGTTTTGTAATTTTACTGTATTACCACCTTTTATGGTTAAACTTTTAATATTTACAATAAATATGAGAAAAAGAGAAATTAAAATTTTAAAGATTCTGTTTAATACAAACTACCTCTTTCTGTTTCTATGTATATCTCTAGTTTGCCACTTAAAGTTTTTTATCTTAGAACTTTCACCGTATCCACAGGCAGAACATCTTCTTTTCCTTATGTGAAAAGCTCTCCTCCCACATCTTCTACATATAACATGAGTTCTTTTCTGATGTTTACCAAAAGATGGTGTCCCCTTGGTCATTGCTATCACCTAATCTATACAGGAGAAGCGTAGAGTATCGTGTCGCCCCTAATCAATAGTGTAGTTAATTTTCTTTTGTTTTCACCCTGTATTTCAGCATCCTCTAACCAAAGGTTAAGATGCAAATCTAAAGCCATTAACGTTCCTGTTATCTCTTCACCATTCTTTAATTTAACAAAAACCTTTTTCCCTTTCGCTCTATCTAATGAATCAATTGGCCTTTCTGTCATTTTTTTCACTATTTTACTTTTGTCAACGTATACACTTAAATACTTTTTTTATTACCATTTCTGACTTTTATTGGTTAAACAATAAACAGTAATATTTAAGAAGATATGCTTAAATTTATCTAAGATAAGTTGATTGCTATGGTAAAATGGCATATAGATACAGGAAAAAAAGTTACTGGTGGCATTATACATTTGCATAGGAAAAAAAGGAAATATCAAAGAGGTTCATTACCTTTGCATACAAAGGTTGGAAAAGAAATAAAATGGGTTGATAGAAAAAGAGGAGGAATAAAAAAAATTAAGCTAGCAAGTACTGAATTTGCAAATGTCATCGATTCTAAAACTCATAAAACAAAAAAAGTGAAAATTCTTGATGTTATAAAGAATGAAGCCGATCCGCATTTAGTGCGAAGTGAGATTATAACCAAAGGAACTGTTATAAAAACAGAATTAGGTGAAGCAAGAGTTGTTTCTAGGCCTTCACAAGACGGAGTAGTAAATGCCATCCTTGTGAGTGAAAAGAAAGAGTAATTTATCCTTCAAATCCACAACTATTACACTTAATGTATTTTTTTGTTATAATCGATGATTTGCTGCTGTCTATTTTTCTATATTTTGTCTCTACTTCCATCGATCCGCATTTTGGACATTTACTGATTACAATTTTTTCTACTATCGCCATTAAAGGATTAGTTAATTTTTTAAAATATAAATAACCGACTATTACATTTAATAAAAAAAATTAAAATAAGGCCCTGAATACTCTGTTGCAATTCTCGACGTTACCACATTTCAAACATATCTCTGTCAATATGAGTCCATGCTGAAACCTGTAGCTAAAATATCCATTACAATATTTACACAACATTCGAACACCCTTACATGAATTCGACTTTTGTTTTTAAACAAATTTTTATGAAAAGAAATCGAAGAATAAAAATTCAAATAAAAAAATCAACATTCAGATATAATCTATTGAAAATCAAAATTTTTTCAAAGAAATTTATATAAGCGACTCAACGAATACGTAGTAAAATTTAACTATTCATAGAACGTTAGATTTGGTATGATTGATGCTCACTGTCATTTAGCACAACCTGATTATAATTCTGATAGGGATAGTGTTATCGAATTGTGCAAACAAAAATTGAATGCTATAGTAACTTGTTGTGCCAACCCTAATGATTTTGACTTAACCATGCAAATGCTGGAGAAGTACAAGAACTTTGTATTCGCTACTTTCAGTATACATCCTATTTACATAAAAGAAATCAATGAAAAACAAAAAGATGAATTCTTAGATTTAATAACTGAGAACAAAGATAAATTGAGTGGCATAGGTGAAACAGGTTTAGATTATTACCATGTTAAAGAAGATGCATGGCGTAAAAAACAAAAAGAACTTTTTATTGAGCACATATCTCTTGCAAAAGAATTGAAAAAACCTTTAGTAATTCATTCTAGAGATTCAACTGATGATGTAATCAAAATTTTAGAACAAGAAGACGCTAAAAATGTACTGATGCATTTGTTTAGTGCAAAAAATTTATTGAATAGAGTTAAAGATAATAATTGGCACATTTCTGTTGGCCCTATTGCAATACATTCAAAGACTCATAAAAAAATCACAAGAGACATGCCAATTGAAAAAATTCTATTGGAAACTGATTCTCCTTGGTTTGGGCCTGAAGGAAAAAGAAACCTACCGACAGCAGTTTTAGATGTTGCAAACAGGATCAGTGAAGTCAAAAAAATCGATGTAAAACAAATTGATGAAATTACAACACAGAATACTACAAAATTTTTTGGTTTGAGGGTTTAGTTGCATTGTTCATCGCAACTCTACTCCTGCAATATCCATTTACATTAAATCCTATAATTATTAGACGTGTTCAAGAGACAGAAATGGTATACCTTGACGTTACCTTGTGAAAAAGAAAGACATACAGTTCCTATTTTTAGAGCTAGTGCTGGTGGATGCAAGACAGTTCCATTGTTTAAAACTCTTTTATCAAACAAATGCAGAAACAACTGTAAGTTCTGTTCGTTAAGATGTGAAAGACAAGTTTCAAGGGATAATTGGAAGCCAAATGAATTCGCTAAAATTGCAATCAAACTTTGGAAAATGAGGAAGATTAAAGGTGTGTTTTTATCTTCATCTGTGGAGAGAGATCCAAACTATACAGTTGAACAGGAAATACAAGCTATCGAGACTCTAAGACGGATTGGTTTTACAGAATATGTACATTTGAAAGTCATGCCCGGAGTTGATAGAGAATTGATAAAAAGAGCAGCAGAATTATCTGATAGAATCGGAATAAACATTGAATTCCCTAGCAAAGAACATTATGAAGACAATAAGTTGTATTTGAATTTTGTGCAAGACATAGTAAGAAGATTGAGATGGATCTCTAAAGAAGTTCAAAAATTACAAAAAGAAGAAAAATGCAAAGCAGGATTGGATACACAAATGGTTGTTGGTGCGTCAGATGAGACTGACAAAGAAATAATAAAGATTAGTGGCTGGGTATACCAAAAGTTAAAAGCAAGAAGAGTTTATTATTCTAGGTTCGAACCCATTAAAAATACTCCATTGGAAAACAAAGAACCAGAAAATCCATTGAGAGAATACAGGCTTTATCAATCATCTTTTCTTCTCAGGGATTATGGTTATAAAGGTCATGATTTCGTATTCAATAATAATGATAGGCTAGGTTTAAAAGAAGATCCGAAATTTTCGATTGCGAAAGAAAATGAACTGATAGTGGATATTAACAATGCTGAATTTAAAGAACTAATAAAAGTTCCAGGTATAGGCTTAAAAACTGCTCAAAAAATCATAGATTTTAGACCCATTAAAGATCTCTCTATCCTAAAATCTGTTGGTGTAATAACAAAGAGAGCGATGCCATTCATTGAACTAAACAATATACATCAAACAAGATTATCAAAATGGATTAACTAGAAAAATTATACTGTTATTAACCATACTCCTGAAAATATAAAACAAATAGCTATTAATTTAAGAGATACGGTTCTTTTGTCAATTTTTTCTTTTATGTAATTTGGGACAAACTGAGTTAAAATCGTGGTGTACACAAAAAGTACAAAAGGTTGTATAGTTGCAACACTGACAACTAATGATGGGGATCCTAATGATAACGCATTTAAAAATAAAGTAAAAGCACTGTAAGCAAATATCAAAGTTAAAATTGTTAACGTCAAAATGAACTTATCAATTTTTTTAATCATTATAAAAAAATCCTTTTTTATTTTAGGAAACAAGAGTGAAGGAAAAGCCCCAATAAAAAAACCTACAAATGTCCAAACAATTAATGATAGCGGATTTATGAAGTCAAGAGAGTATTTTTCTAAAATAGCTAAAAATGCCCAAATTACCGCAGTTATTAAGATTAATTTTATGACGGGCGAGAAAATGAATTTTCCTTTCTCTCTGGTTTTATAAGAAATTAACATTGCACCAACAACAAGAAATAATACCCCCAAATATTGTTGACTATGTAATATTTCTCCAAAAAAGATGTAGGACATAGGAAGAATAAACAGAGCATTAAGATAAGATAATGGAATTACTCGGGAGGCTTCTTCAACGAGCATAGCTTTGTTGTACAATAAAAGTGAAAAAACATCAATAATACCAATTATGATACCCAATAAAAAACCAGGATAACTAAAAGAAATTGGTAAAAATGTTATGAGTAAGATTGCAGTAGCGCCATCAAAAATAGCTGTCCAGATTTGATAAGTGAATGGGTTCTTGAAGCTCTTTGTCAATAAAATTTTATCTATTACATTACAGCCTGCCCATAAAATAGGTGCTAACAAAGCAAAAATAAACCATTCCATAATTTTAATTATTCAATGGAGTATTAAAAGTTAGAAAATATGAAAAAATTTTTTTAATAATTGCACTTTTTACTAAAATACATTGAAATTTTCTTAATTTTTGTGATACTATTAAATACTGAAATTCACAAAATTATTATCAAGGTGAAAAAATATGGTTGCAAAAAGAAGAACAGCAAGAAGAGGAGCAAAGAAAAAAACCCGAAGAACATCGAGAAGATAAAAATAAAGGCATCTATAGCCTTGTTATTAAATTAGATAGTGATGTTTCTATAGAAATTGGAAAATTGGGTTCTATAGAATTTCCTCAAGGCTATTATGTTTATGCTGGTTCTGCATTGAATTGTTTAGATAAAAGAATTTTAAGACATTTGAGCAACGATAAGAAACTTCATTGGCACATTGATTATCTTCTTCAAAACGCAAAAATAATCAAAGTTTTTACTTTAATATCCACATTGAAACTAGAATGCAAATTGAATAAAATGATTCAAATGCTACCAAAAGCAATTATTATAACTAAAGGATTCGGCTGTTCTGATTGTAAATGTTCCTCTCATTTAACTTTTTTTGGAAAAAATAATCCAAGTTATAGCATAGAAAAAATTATCTCAAATATTATTACTTAATAAATTCACTTGTAACGTTCTTAATTTTTTCTCCGCCTTTTTCCCCATATTCTGTTGTCGACTTACCAAAATTGAAAGCCTTTCTTTGAATCTCACAGATGATATCATCATTAATGTCAATATCCACAACATCATTTTTAATGTCGAATATAGTCAATACGATACAACTGCTTTTACAATGTTCTCCTTCTTTTAAATCGGGGCATTTCTCTCCATTTATTGTCAGAGAAACATGTTCATACGTGACATTCTGGATATCAATAGAAACAAATTTAGTAGTATAATTACCTAACCCCATATCTTTCAAAACCTCTGAGAAATATGCGTATTGTAGGCCTTGAAATATTATTATAGCAAGAATGGATGCTACAACAGCTATTATCACATTCGAAATTATATTTGCCACTATTGATCACTAATTAATTTTAATCAATACCCAATTAAATAAGTCGGTTGAACTGATTTTATCTTAATTTTTTTGAAAGTTCCTAATTTTCCTTTAGTTAAAACTGGTTTATAAGCAAAATTTTTGCCTATTAAACCTCCCTTTTCTCCCACTTCATCAATCAATACTTCACCCACCCAATCTAACCATTTCTGATTATTTCTCAGTTTTATCTTTTCAATTAAATTAACAAGTTTTTTTGTTCGATTATTTATTATTTTTCTGGATAATTGTTCCATTTTTGCAGCTTCTGTCCCAGGCCTTGGTCCAAATTTTGAAATATTTACAATATCTGGCTTAATTTTTTTTATTAAATCAACTGTTTTTTGAAAGTCCTCATTTTTTTCTGATGGAAACCCTACAATCACATCAGTAGATAAAGTCAGAAATTGGAATTCTTTCTTGAATTTTTTAACCATATCCCTGAAATCTTTTATTTTATAACTACGGTTCATTTTTTTTAATATTCTATTAGACCCCGATTGCACGGGCAAGTGTAAGAATTTAAAAATTTTTTCTGATTTATACGAATCTATCAAATCATCTAACATATATTTGACATAAGTAGGATTCATCATACCAATTCTGACGAAGAATTTTTTTTTGATTTCACAAATAATTTGAAGTAGCTCTGGTAAACTTGAATTTATATCTCTACCATAACAACCACAGTCCTGAGATGTAAGCCAAATTTCTTTACACCTCTGATTCAGGCTATTTTTAATTTCTTTCAATATCGAATTCACGGGATAGCTAAATAATTTCCCTCTAGCGAAACGGGTACAACAATAACTACAGAAAGAACCACAACCTTCACATACTTGAATAATGGCAATTACAAAGTTGTTCCTAATTTTTGGTAAGGTCACTTTGATATCTTTTTCCCAACCTAGTAATCTAACCTTATTGTTATTTAGAGCATTATTAACAACACCTACAATATACTTTATTTTATGTGGTCCTACCCAACTACTATTAGGAGCTATCCTAACTAGCATTTTTGGATCAATTTCAGTCATACATCCTGCTATTACTAACTTTTTTCTTGAAAATTTTTTTTGGAAACTCTTTATTTTATGGATCACTCTATTTTGTGTAACAGATTTAACGTAACAAGTATTCAATATTATAACATCTGCTAAGTTTGGATTATCTATAATTTGAAAATCAGCATTTTTTAAAAGCCCTCTCATTATCTCTGAATCTGCTTGATTAAAGGAACATCCAAGTGTTTTTAAATAAATTTTTTTATTACTTCTTATAGCTACTGATTGCAAGTCGTAAAACCTCTCTTTTTTCTCGGCCATTCCATTTGCTTTTTCGATAACTTACTTTAAGACCAGGTGAAAAATTTATTAATTTTTCAAATTTAATTAAATCATCTTTTTTTGAAATTCTTATCCTATTACCGCATATTATTGTTCTTATTCCAATTGATACATGCAACTTTTTTAATTGATAGAGAATATTTTTATTCTTTAAGAAAGCTTCAACAAATATGCTTACATGTTTGTATCCTTTCCTGTCTATAGACTCAGAAAAATGAACCATACCTTCATCATCCCAAAAACATTTTAAAAATTCAACTTTCCAGTTTAGTGGAGAATTGTATATATCTAATGGAATTTTCTCTTTACCATCTTCAAATGAAGTATATCTAATCAAATCTTCAACTACTGCTTTGCAACAATATCTAATTATAAATACACTTTTCGTTTCAATTTCATCTGCAGGATCAAGATTATAAACGACCCCCATGTCATTAATGAATTGTTCTATTAACTCATGACATTTGTTAGAGTAACCCATAACATACGAATGTTTTGTTAAATTCCTCATAACAAATCCGTCAAACAAACAATGAGAAATAATCCTTACTTTAGGTAATGTTAGAATTTTAGATGACTGTGGTATCCTTGCCATTATTTTCTTTAGATAACCTTCTATCCTCAAAGGTTGTATTTTAAATATATGACCACTTTTTATATGTTTTCTCCCACCTTTAATTCCAGCCTTTCTTCTATCATTACTGATTTTTTTAAGATATCTTTTTTTACCCCTCTCACTCATTTTTATATCTTTCAAGTATTTTATCCATATATTCTGACCAATTTCTTCCCTAACCTTCTTGGAAATTTCGGAATAAGTTAGACCATTTACCCTTAGATTATATGCTAATCTTAGAGCTTTTTCACGTATAATTAATCTTTCTTCTTTTTTCGATGGTATTGGATCTATTAACTCTATAATATTTATTTTATCAAGTTTTTTGATCTTAATTTTCCTGAGAAAGAAATTATTTATGAGAGCATGTAATGATGTACCTTCGATTCCAGATGAATCAGATAATTTTCTTAGACTTAGATTTCCCGGATTATTTTGTAGAATTTCTCTTATTTTCCGGATTCTTTCTAATGTCGTAGATAAGCCAACTTTATGCATTTTTAATATTTGTATAAATAACTATTTGAAGTTTTATGTTATGTGAAATTTTTTAATAATATTTTTTAAACTTCTGCGAATATTTTATTATTCATAATATTAACAAATAGAGATTAGGGATTTATTTCTCTTCTTTCAACACGTAAATAAGTAAGTTTCTTTTCGATTTCTTCATAGATTTTCTCTGGTCTCATTACTCCTTTCATTTTTATTTCTGTTTTTGGTCCGGATACTATAATATCCCCAAAGTCAAAAATCCTACCTATTATACTTTTTTTTAACCTCTCATCCGTGATGTTCCTGTATGGTATGGCCGTTTGTTTTTTAACAAAGATACCACTAAATTCTGAAACATAATCTGTCTCCAATTTATAAGTCGTGTAAAGAATCACACCTTCAGGTTCTAGAAAGAATATTAGTGCAATCACTAACAAAAAATAAATTAAAATCAAAGGTGGCTTTAGTATTAAATTGGCGATAAATATAAAAATTAATAAAAACATACCAAGCAGGTAATTCCCAAAAAATGAGAATCTAGAAGTTTTAATTTTAATTTTTTCTGCCATAAAATCAACTTATTTTCTTAAAAAATAAGCTTTAACCCCTCAATTTTTTTCGATTTTTGACTTTTTATGAACGTGAAGTAAGGTATCATGATTAGAATTAATGCAATAATAATAACTGCTATTGTCACTAATTTCTCCCTTCCAAGTAAAACTCCAGTTTTTGGTTTATTTACATCTATGTTTATATCAATATTTCTCACGGTTGTTGTAGTAATGGGCGTGTATACGGGAATAGTGCTAATAACTTGATTCTTGATTGTAGTAGTTTCACTTATAGTACTCGTCGTGGTTGTAATTTTTATGTTGGGATTATTTAGTACTACAATACTAAGAGTGTATTTATCACTTTTAACCCGACTTTCATTAACATTTGTCAATGTTTCTATCCAAAATTTTATGTTATAAGTATCGTTTTCAAAGTATTCGTTTACACAAACATTCAAATTACCGGCAATCGTTGTCCCTGATGCCAATAAAGTGTAGTCTTTAGGATATGATGTAATATCCATGTCTGATGGTGCATCAACCCTGTAATAGATATGAACAGAGTCATTATATAGATTAGTTATGTGAAAAGGGGATGCTTTACATTCTCCTTGTAAGACTTCTAAAATC
>Ga0172363_10001736_pt1 | contig 17567 bp, 11 predicted proteins | sample LakKivs2_kivu2a2_FD_114541 | JGI IMG/M metagenome (GOLD analysis project Ga0172363, IMG submission 114541) | Sediment microbial communities from Lake Kivu, Rwanda - Sediment s2_kivu2a2 | ecosystem: Environmental > Aquatic > Freshwater > Lake > Sediment | place: Rwanda: Western Province, Lake... | reverse complement strand
TGGATAACCAAATCGTTTTCGGTTTGATAAACATCAATTGCCAATTGCCCTTCTTCTTGTCTGGCAAAAGAAGGCCAATTTTTCTCTTTCCTTTCTTCAGGTTGTCTTAAAGATTCTTTTCCAGCCTGCTCTTTAATTTGTTCTTCTTTTTTTTCTTCCGGCATTTTTGTTTGGCTGGGCAAAGAGGATAAATCCTCTTCTTCCTCCCTCTTTTCCGTAGACGGAAGTTTGGTCTCTAATTTTTTTATCTCTTCTGGTTTTTTCTCTTTCAGAACTCTTTTGGTTTTTACCTGTCCCGTCGGGAGCTGGCTCTCCTTTGGAGATTTTTTCGGTTTTTTACTTACTTTTTCTCTTGCCAAATCCTTTTCTATAATTGGTTCTTCAATGCCCATCCCCTTTTTTAATTTTTCAAAAAATGACGCCATATATTATATCTTACACGTGCTTTTTATTTTTTTCAACCTTTTAAAAGCAAAAGTCAGAAAAATCGCCAAACTGATTAAAATAACAATTGGCACTAACCAGGAAAATATTCTTTCTGATTCCATAATAGAAAAATTATAAAGTCCGTGCAAGAGGGTAGCGAGCCCCACCCCGTTCATTAAAAGCAGGCCTCTTTTTTTTGTTTCAAAAATAGATAAAGCCAAAAAATAGCCGAGAGTTCCGGAGCATAAGGCGTGGAGAAAAGTTGCTCCCCAGAATCTTAAAACGCTGATGGTAAAAACCTCCCCGAATAAAAAAGTCGGGCCCAAGGAAAATAAAATTAAAATATTTTCGGCGGCGGCAAAGCCCAGAGCCGCGATTATCATATAAAGCATTACATCTATCGGCTCGTCAAATTCCGGGTGGTCCAGGACTTTCTCTCTGACCACCAAGTATTTTAAAAGTTCTTCCACCAGGGCTATTCCGATAAAAACATTAAGGAAAGTTAAAAGGACTGAGGACAATTTTAATTCTGTCAAAACCTTAAGAATTCCCATTTCCAATAAAATAGCGGGCAAAGCTGCCAACAGGCCATAAAAGAAAATTTTTAGGACCATGCGATTGGACTCCGGGTGCGAATCTTTTCTCAAATAAAATAAAAGCCAGATTATACTGGGGGCAAGACCAAAAAATGTATAAAAGGGATAATTCATAAATTATTGACCGGGCCAGTTTTCGACCATCAGACATTTCTTTTTGTTTTTACCTGCCCCGTAGCGAGCTTGCTCTGCTTCGGGGAGCGGCAGCTTTTGATAAATTTCTTCGGTGATAAAAGGAATAAAGGGATGTAAGAGTTTCAAGTTGGTTTTTAGAATTTCCAAAAGCAGGTATTGGCCTCTTTGACGCTCTTTTTCATTTTGGAGCCGCGGTTTTTGTTCTTCAATAATCTTATCGCAAAAAATATGCCAGAAATAATGATAGAGTTTCTCGGCTGCCCGGTAAAATTTAAATGATTCCATCAACTGAGTAATTTCTTTAGTAAAATCGTTTAAGTTAGCCAGGATTTTTTTGTCTTTTGTTGTTAGGTTTGGTTTTTTCTTTGGTCTAAAATCGGTCAGGTTCATTAAAATAAAGCGAGAGGCATTCCAGATTTTATTCATAAAATTGCGATAACCTCGGATTTTCTCTTCGTAAATTATGGGGTCGTTGCCCGGGGTATTACCAACCATTAGAGCCAGCCGCAAGGCGTCGGCGCCGTAAATGTCAATCACGGCTAAAGGGTCAACCACATTGCCTCTGGATTTTGACATTTTCTGTCTCTCTTTATCCCGGACTAAACCATGAAGATAAACATATCTAAAAGGCACCTTTTTTGTCACGTATAATCCTAACATTATCATTCTGGCTACCCAGAAAAATAAAATGTCCCAGCCGGTTTCCATCACATCGGTCGGATAGAATTTTTCAAAATCTCCTTTTTTTGTGGTCATTAACGTGGCGAACGGCCATTGACCGGAAGAAAACCAGGTATCAAAAACATCACCATTTTTATTTTTTTTATCTGGAATTTCAATTCCCCAGACAATCTGTCTCGAGATGTTCCAGTCTCTTAAATTTTTCATCCAGTGAAAAAATATTTTTTCAAAACGTTTGGGAATAAATTCAATTTCTCCATTTTTTACCGCTTTTACGGCCATATCTCTTAAAGAGAGGGGACCGGATTTTGGTTTTTCTGTCATTTTTAAAAACCATTGATTATCTAAAACCATGGGTTCAATAATTGTTCCGCATTTGTAGCAGACGGCTACCTTGTGTTTATAACGATAATCAATTTTTTCCAATAATCCTTTCTGCTTTAAATCAAGAGCTGTTTTTTCTCTGGCTTCTTTAACTTTTAAGCCGGCGTAGGGCCCAGTTTTTTCATTGAGTCGGCCATAGAAATCAATTACTCGGCGGATTTCTAAATTATGTCTTTGACCAACTTCGAAATCAACCGGATCGTGGGCCGGGGTTACTTTTACGACGCCGGTCCCAAAATTGGGATCGACTGATTTATCGGCAATTACTTTTATCTTGAAAAGACCCAAAAGCCCTTCAGCTTCTACTGTTTTCCCGATGTATTGTTGATATCTTTTGTCATTAGGGTTGACGGCTAGAGCTGTGTCACCAAATTTTGTTTCCGGTCTTACCGTAGCTAAGACAAAAGGACCATATTTTATATAGTAAAGAGGGTCCTGGCGTTCTTCGTATTTTATTTCCAAGTCCGAAAGAGAGGTTTGATGTTTGGTACACCAATTGACAATCCTTTTTCCTTGATAGATTAGTCCGTCTTTTTTCAATTTTTGGAAAGTTTGGTAAACAATCTTGATAATCTCTTTGTCTAAAGTGAATTTTTCTCTTGACCAATCGCAGGAAGCCCCCAGTTTTCTTAGCTGCCCTTCCATTATTTTTTTATTTTTCAAAGTAAATTGAAGAATTTCTTGATATAGCTTTTTTTTGGGTATCTTGAATCTTGAACGGTTTTCTTTTTCCAATTTTTTATCAAAGACTACCTGGGTTTCAAAGCCGGCATGGTCGGCCCCGGGCAACCATAAAGTTTTGAATCCCTTCATTCTTTTATATCTAATCATGACGTCCTGGAGAGTGACAAAAACTGCATGGCCAATGTGTAGAGAGCCATTAGCGTTGGGCGGGGGCATAATAATGGTGAAAGTTTTCTTTCTCTTCCCTGGTAATTTATCCGGATTAAAAAAAGCCGATTTTTGCCAGAGTTGATAGATTTTATTTTCAACTTCTAGGGGTCGGTAAGTTTTAGAAAGCTCTGAGTTTATCATAATTTTTGACCTATTTTAAGATTAGCATTTGCTTTAATTTCTTTCCAGTTTTTTTTCTTTTTGAATTTGAAATAGGCGGCCATGGCTACCATAACGGCATTGTCGGTGCAAAATTTTTTTGCCGGAACTAAAAAATTTACTGCTAATTTTCGACTGTTAATTGTTAATTGAAATTGTTTTCTCAGCTCAGTATTAGCGGCGACGCCGCCGCTCAAAATGATTGATTTTGCTTTATGGTCTTGGGCCGCGATTATCGTTTTATGAATTAAGACATCAATAATTGCCTGCTGAGTTTCAGTACACATTTCCTCTATATATTTTTTTGACTTCCTGACTTTTGGCGAGCGTTTTTTAAAATCATACAAAACCGCTGTTTTCAGCCCGGAGAAGCTAAAATCATAATTTTTTTGGTAAATCATCGGCCGCGGCAAAAGAACACGGGTGCGACCCGTGTATTTTTGTCTGTGTTTTTTAGCCAGGGTTGAAATAATCGGACCGCCGGGGAAGCCGAGTCCTAAAATTCTGGCTGTTTTGTCAAAACATTCGCCAGCCGCATCGTCGCGAGTTTCTCCTAAAATTTTGTATTGGCCGAATTTCTTCATTAAAATAAGCTGGGTATGTCCGCCGCTGACAACAAGGCAGATTGCTGGAAAATTGTTAATTGCTAATCGTTGATTGTTAATGGTATTGGCGAGTATGTGGGCTTCAATATGGTTTATCGGGACGAGGGGCAATTTCATTTTTTCTGCCAAATTTCTGGCAAAATTTATTCCTGTCCAGAGACAAGGTTCCAGTCCGGGGCCGACAGTAACGGCCATTAGGTTAATTTTTGGGTAATTTGCTTCTTTTAGCGCTTTTTTTAAAACTAAGGGAAGATTTTTCTGGTGTTCTCTTTTGGCTAAAAAAGGATAAACCCCGCCATATTTTGCATGCAGTTTTATCTGCGATGAGACTACATTACTTCTAATTTTGAAACTCGGGTTCTGAATTTCCAAAACCGCTATACAAGTGTCATCACAGCTTGTTTCAATAGCTAAAATAATCATATACCGAGCTTTTGCGAAGCAAAAGCGAAGGTGAAGAAGAGAACGGAGTTCTCTTTGCCCTCAATTATTTTAACTTATCGCTTGATTTTTTTCAATTTTTAATCTAAGATAGAAGGGAAACTCGGGGCCTCATCGTCTAGTCTGGTCTAGGACACTTGGTTTTCATCCAAGAAACTGGGATTCAAATTCCCATGAGGCCGCATGAAAAGTGACTATTTAACTCTTTCTTCAGCCAGGGATTTTAAAAATCCGAGGGCGAAGAAAGTAAACTTTCTTCTTCCCCCTCAGCTTTCGCTCGGGAAAGAGAGGATTATTTACAGATGCTTTGAGATTTTGCCTGCCTTTCTTTCTTGGGGGACTCTTTTTTTAGTTTTCATTTTATCCTGGTTAGCCCCTCTGATAGTGGCTGTTTTTATTATTGTTTTTGATTGCTTTTGGCTGTTAAAGGTTTATTATTTGTCCTTTCATCAATCAGCCGGTTATAGGTTGATGAAAAAAAATCTTTCCATTGATTGGCTGGGAAAGGTTAAAAAACTAAAAAATTGGCAAGATATTTATCATTTGATTGTTTTGCCGATGTATAAAGAAGAAATTAATGTCGTCAGATCTTCGCTTCAGTCCTTGTCTATAGATTCAAGTTATCCCAAGGATAAGATGATGGTAGTTTTGGCAGTTGAAGAAAGAGCAGGCAGGGAGGCAAAAGAAGTGGCCGAAGAAATAGAAAAGGAGTTGGCTAAAGAATTTTTTCAATTTTTAATCACTGTTCATCCGGAAAACATCCCGGGCGAGATTGCCGGAAAAGGCTCTAATACTTTCTGGGCAATTAAAAAAGCAAAAGAATTAATTGACAATAAATTATCCATTCCCTATGAAAATGTCATTGTTTCTAATTTTGACATTGATACCAGACCTTATCATCAATATTTTGCGATTTTAACCTGGCATTATTTAACTGCTAAAAATCCCTTAAAATGTAGTTATCAGCCCATCCCAATCTATAACAATAATATCTGGTTAGCCCCTGCTTTTTCCAGGATAGTGGCAACTTCTGGCACTTTCTGGCAAATGATGCAGCAAGCCAGGCCGGAACAATTGGTCAGTTATTCTTCGCATGCCCTGCCCTTTAAAACGATGATTGAGGTGGGTTATCCTCAAAATATTGTTTCTGATGATTCACGAATTTTTTGGAAATCTTATCTGGCTTATGATGGAGATTATAGAGTTGTACCTCTCTATTATCCGGTTTCAATGGATGCGGTCAGGGCTAAAAATTTATTAAAGACAATAATAAATCAATATAAACAACAAAGAAGATGGGCTTGGGGCTGCGAGAATATTCCTTATATTTTTTATGGTTTTTTAAAAAATAAAAAAATTCCCTTAAAAGAGAAAATTCGCCACGCTTTTGTTATTTTAGAAGGTTTCTGGTCCTGGGCAGTGGCTGCTCTCCTTATTTTTTTATTGGGCTGGCTTCCTTTAATGCTCGGCGGCGGGGATTTTCAGACTACTCTTTTGTCTTATAACCTACCGAAATTGACCAGCCGGATTATGACCGCAGCTATGATTGGCATGCTCGTTTCAGCCATTTTGAGCATATTCTTGTTACCGCCCCGGCCCAAGAATTTTAGTAAGTGGAAAAATCTTTCAATGATTTTTCAGTGGTTATTGTTGCCTTTTACCTTGATTATTTTTGGGGCATTTCCGGCTTTGGAAGCTCAGTTAAGGTTGGCTCTGGGAAAATATCTGGGGTTCTGGGTGACGGAAAAATTCAGCCCCCCTTCAAGATAGAAAGAGGGACTTGATTTTCATTGGGGACATTGATTATTCTAAGCGGTTTTTTTTCGAGGTTTTTATGATATTGTAAGATAATATAATAGTTTTTTAGTTTGGATTTCAAAGTTTAAATAAAATAATATGAAAGCAAGTTTTCTTATCCTTGTTATTTTTTGTACAGTGATTGGAAGTTATCCGGGGATGACATTTGCAATGTCAAGTTCAAATTATTCTCTCGAGGTTTTTTCAATAAACATTGGCGGAGAGCAGCAAACCTCTACTAATTATCAATCAGACGATACCATCGGTGAATTTATTAGTGGTTTATTAGATAGCGTTTCTTATAAATTAGAATTAGGGTATCAATGGTTGCTTGGTCTTTTTAGCTCTTCTATAACTGTAATCTTGCCAAACGGGGGGGAAAATTGGGAAGTAGGGCAGATAGAGGAAATTAGTTGGAGCTCTACCGGGATTATCACTAATGTTCGAATTGAATATTCAAACGATGATTTTGTTTCTAATATTAATCTAATTATTACCTCAACACCTAATGATGGAAGTTATTCCTGGGAAGTTCCTAATAATCCGGGTAAAACATTTAAAATAAGGATTAGTGACGCAGACGAAGCTGATATCTCTGATACAAGTGATGACTATTTTGAGATTTCTTCTCCTGGGGTAACTGTCATTCCATCAAGTTTTGTTGGTAAAGAAGAAGAAAAACCAGAAGAAGAGCCAGAAGAGGAACCGGAAGAAGAAGTATCTAAAGAAGAGCAGCCTGGGGATAAAAAAGTAGAAGAAGAGATATTAGAGGAGGAAAAATTGGAAGAAATTCCCGGAATTTTCCCGGAGGGCGAGGAGGTTCCTGAAAAGGTATTACCAGAAAAGGAAATACCAGAGAGGAAAACGTTGCAAGAAAGACTCACTGCTCTTGTTTCGGGGATAATAAAATGGTTGGGAGAGTCGGAAGGGTTAAAGAAACTGAAAGAACTGAGAGAAAATGAAACAATAATTAAGATAAATGATCAGATTATTACTCCCGCTGTAGTCCCGACAGCTCTTATTTTAAATACTGTTAAATTTGGTTTAATCACTTTTCCTCTTTTAATTCCCAATTTCCCATTTATTTTAGCCCAACTTCTTGGTTTATTAACAGGACTTTTTAGAAAGAAACGTGAACCTTGGGGGGTAGTATTTAGCACTTTTAACCAGAAACCATTGGGAGGGGTAATAGTTAGAATTTATGAGAAACAAACTGACAAATTAAGAGAAACACAGATTACTGACATACGGGGAAGATTTGGTTTTTTGGTTGGTCCCGGACAATATTATATTGAAGCTCAAAAGCCAGGTTATATTCTTTCAACTGCTAAAAAAGAATTTATTTTTAATGGGCGACAAATAACTCCTTACAAGGGAGAGGTTATTGATATCAAAGGAGAAGAAAAAGGAGAAAAAGAAGGAGGATTAATCAATGTTTTCATCCCTCTTGATCCTGATACATTTCTTGTTCCTGCCAAACGCTTAGTATTGTTTAAGCTATTTAATAAAGTTGAATCATCGTTAAGAAAGGTCAATCCCTATATTTTTGTTTCTGGATTTTCTTTCTCTGGTTTTGCTTTATTTGTTACTCCTATCACCTATAACAAGGTAATTTTTGTTATGTATCTTTTTCTACTCGGAGCGAATATCATTACTTCCTTAAATTTGAGAAAACAGTATGGCGTGATAAAAGATTCCAAAACAAAATTATCTTTAAGCTCAGTGTTAGTTAGACTTTTTGATGCTGAATATGGCCAGTTGGCCCAAGAGAGAATAACCGACCAAAATGGGAAGTACAGATTTTTAGTTTCGCCTGGCACTTACTACCTTGTAATTTTGAAAGAAGGATATCAGATTTTTCAAAGTGATCTCTTGGTTGTTAAACCAGAGAAAGCCATTGAGAAGGACTTTGAATTAGAAAGACTAATATGAATATTCTCATTTTCCAAAATCTCTATATTTTCTTTTCAGCACTGGTTATAATTTGTCTTTTTTTGATAGAAATCTTAACTATTCGAAGTAAGAAAAAAACCGAGCTTCAGGAAACAGCCATTAATTATTTATTTGATGGGTTGGTTATAATTGATAGATCAAGAATAGTAAGAGGATTGAATCCAAAAGCCGAGGAGATGTTGGGTATTCAGAAAAAGAAAATAGTTGGTAAAATCTTCCCTGAAAAACTGAAAGCTACATATTTTCAAAACCTTGTCAAAGTAATTTCTGTGATGGCCGAGGAAGGGAAACGGGGATGGAAAGATATAATTGTTGAAAAGCCGAGAAGGTTAGTGCTTCGAGTAACGCCAATCCCTATTTTTGATGAAAAAAGAAAATGGACAGGATATGTTTTTATTCTTCATGATGTCACGCGAGAAAAGGAAATTGATAAAATTAAATCGGAATTTATCACTATTGCCGCCCATAAATTAAGGACGCCTCTTTCAGAAGTAAAATGGGGGATCGGTTCATTAATGACCGAGAAAGAGAAATTATCTTCTAATCAAAGAGAACTTTTAGAAAATTGTTATCAAGCAAATGATAGGATGATTTTCGAGGTAAATAGCTTACTTAATGTATCTGAACTTGAAAAAGGACTTTTTAAATATAAATTTAGATTTGAATCTTTAGAGAATATAGTGGCTGAAGTTGTCCAGAATATGAGCGAATTTGCGAAAAAACAAGGAATTTCTTTGAAATATCAGGAACCACCAGAAACTTTGCCCGAGGTAAAAGTAGATAAAGATAAAATAAGTATAGTTGTTCATAATCTTTTAGATAACGCTTTAAGATATACTCCAAAAGAAGGTAAAGTATTAATTAGGATTAGAGAAAAAGATAAATTTCTCGTAGTTTCTATTAAAGATACGGGGATAGGCATATCTTCTCCGGAACAAAAATGGGCATTCACTAAATTTTTCAGAAGTGAAAGGGCAATGAAGATACATACAGAAGGTCTTGGTTTGAATCTTTTTGTCGTTAAAAATATTGTTGAAAAACATAAAGGAAAAATCTGGTTTCAGTCTAAAGAAAACTGGGGAAGTATCTTCTATTTTAAATTACCAATCTAAAGAAACTATTCCTTTTCCCAGATTATTTAGAGTTTTGAGTTAATTGTTGATTAAGTTTTTTTAAAAAATAATCTATGATATGATTATGATATAATAAGCAGTATCCGTTTAAAAAATTTTACTTCTTTTTATCTCATCAAACTTTTATGAATAATCATTATAAACTTTTAGTAATTATTTTCCTGACGACGTTTCTATTACTTGGTAATTTTAGTGTTACCTCGGCCGCCTTTAATAAACAAATTAACATTCAGGGCAGACTAACCGATAGCTTCGGTAGTGTAGTAGCTGATGGAACTTATAATATGAGGTTTAAACTCTATGCCACTTCAACCGGAGGTACTGCTCTATGGACTGAAACATGTACTTCAACTAATAGAGTGACAATTGCTAGTGGTCTTTTTTCTCATTATTTAGGTTCAATGACTTCTCTTTCAGATTTTGATTTCAACCAAACTCTTTGGTTAGGTGTAGAAATCGGAGGGACGGGCGATTCTCCTATTTGGGATGGTGAAATGACTCCTCGAAAAAAACTCGGAGCAGTTCCGGCCTCTTTTGAATCTGATAAATTAGATGGACTTGACTCTTCCCAATTTTTGCGCTCCGATGCTGCTGATACAATGAATGCTTCCAGTTCTGATACCCTACTCACTGTTCAGCAAGATGGCTCAGGAAATATTTTAGATTTAAGAACAGCTGTTTCTTCGAAATTTATTGTTGATAATAATGGCAATGTCGGCATCGGGACAACAACGCCGAGTGCTAAACTTCAGGTTCAAGATGGATCCGTTCTGTTTAGTGGAGCCACGGGTACGACGCCTATTTCAGGAGGAGGAACAAGATTAATGTGGATTCCTTCAAAATATGCTTTTAGGGCAGGATATGTGGAAAGTACAGAATGGGATGATGAGAATATTGGAAATTACTCAATTGCCATGGGGTATTCAACAGTTGCCGGTGGCATAGGCTCAACCGCAATGGGATTTGGGACAGGGGCCATTGGAGATTACTCAACCGCAATGGGAAATATGACATATGCCGGTGGCATAGGCTCAACCGCAATGGGGGGCGAAACATTTACTGAAGGAGCTTACTCAACCGCAATGGGAAATATGACATATGCCGGTGGCATAGGCTCAACCGCAATGGGATTTGGGACAGGGGCCATTGGAGATTACTCAACCGCAATTGGCTGGGGAATAGGAGCAGTAGGTGATTTTTCAGTTGCAATTGGGTTAGATGGCAGTATAGAGCCAGGCACTGTCTTTGTTTCGCAAGAGAATACAATGGCAATAATGGGTGGTAAGCTTGGTATTGGGACTGTGGGCCCGACCAGCTTGCTTGAGATTTCTGCTGATGACGCCAACCCGACTTTAACAATAACCAACGCTTCAACCACAGCAGATTACAACCCGACATTAGCTTTTAGAAAGGGGACGAGTGATAAGTGGAAGATTTACCTGGATGATGCTGACGGTGATAAATTAAAGATCGCTACTGGAACGGCTGATATAATGACGATGTTAGAAAGTGGCAGGGTTGGCATTGGGACAAGTACACCAGTAGGAGATGCAGTATTAACTGTTACAGGTGGGACCACAGGAGTTTATGGTTATGGAGTGGGGACATCTGGTCTGTGGACAGGTATGGCTCATGGCTATTTGGGAAAAGTAGATAAAGATAATACTGTTGCCTATGGTGTTTACGGCTTAGCAGTGGAAGATGAATCGTTTCCAAGCTCTGCTTATGGGGTTTATGGCGAAGGTATGACTGCCGGTATTTATGGAAAAGGAGGAACTGGGGTTGGTGGGGTTGGTTTGGCTGGGAAGTTTGAAGGAGAGCTGAGAATTCAGGGCACTTCCACCACTCCTTTATTTAATGTGATGACTTCATCAACTGCCTCAGCGTTGTATGTCAGCAATATTGGCAGCGTCGGCATCGGGACAACAACGCCTCAAGCTAAATTGCAGGTCGCAGGTCATATTTATCCCGATGATACAACTGGCACCTTATATAACCTTGGTTCAGCAACTTATAAATGGGCTAATCTCTATGCGGCGACGACCACCGTTGGAGACATAGTGTTTAGCAATGAATTCAGGATAGTTGAGGCGATAAGTTCGCCAGATTCTTTAATTTTTCTTAACCAGAATAAAGAAAGAATTGCTGAGTTAGATGAAACAGGAAATCTCTGGGTAAGAAAACTAACTGTGGAAGAAAATACCGATGGCCAAATTCTCAATCTCTCTTCTGGAGAATTAAAAACAGGCCTTGCCTCGTTAGGCCTGATTATCTCGGAAAATGGTTCTTTAGAAGTTCAAAGACTAAAAACTCAGGAATTATGTGTTGGTGAGATTTGTATAAATGAGAGTCAATTGAGAATATTACTTAATAATGCAGGAATAATATCTTCAAATCCAGCCGCACCAACTGAGGGGACAAGAGATGAAGAAAAGATTGATGAAGATTGCGATTGTGGTATAGCCGCTTGCGACGCCAGTAAAAATTTAACAGGCGAATGTCAAAATACTTGCATTGACGGTATTTGTCAAACTTGTATTCCAATCTGTATCTGTATTGATGGTTTTGTTGACTGTGATGGTGATGGCTCTGGCACTGATGTTAATGGCTGTGAAACCCAAGGACAATGCCTTATCCCGGACGCTGACCCGGACATGGCAAATACCACGGAAGAAGAATAAATTTATTCTAAGTGGATTCTTTTTTCCAATTTTTCCAATTTCTCTTTCAGGAAGGGATAATTTTTTAATTCTGGGTCAATTTGTAAAACTTCTTTGGCCGCTATTCTTGTTTTTTCAACCAATTCAATATCTTTCAAAGAAGCCATAACAAAATCAGGTACGCCCCACTGTCGCTGGCCGGTCAGGTCGCCGGGTCCTCTTAATTTTAAATCTTTTTCTGCCAGCTCAAAGCCGTCTTGAAATTTTGTCATTGCTTTTAACCGCGGATTGTTTGGGAATTCGGAAAATAAAAAGCAGTATGATTGGTATTTGCTCCTTCCTACCCTTCCTCTAAACTGATGAAGCTGAGCTAATCCGAATTTGTCAGCGCCTTCAATCATCATTATGGTGGCATTCGGAAAATCAATTCCTACTTCTATAACCGAAGTTGAGACGAGGATATCGGTTTTTCTGTTTTTAAAATTTTTAAGCACTTTTTCTTTTTCTTCTGTTTTCATTTTGCCGTGGAGCATGCCAATATTCAAATCGGGAAAAATATTTTTTGACAACTTTTCGTATTCTTCCTTGACTGCCTTTACTTCCGCCCAAAGATAATTTCTTTTATTCAAAGCTTCTTCAATTTGGCGGGCCGGCCCAGCCGTAACTTTAGCGGAGGAGGGTTCAATTCTCGGGCAAACCACAAACACTTGTTTGCCGGACTTTACCTCTTTTCTAATAAAATCGTAAGCTGGTTGTCTTTTTTCTGGCCGGATGATTTCAGTGATTATTTTTTTCCTTCCCTCGGGCATTTCTTTTATCAAAGATAAATCCAAATCTCCGTAAATTGTCAGAGCCAGCGTTCTGGGGATGGGGGTGGCTGACATGGAAAGAAGGTGGGGAATATATTTTTGTTGACGGCATAATCTTGCTCTTTGTTCTATTCCAAAACGGTGCTGCTCGTCAATAATTACCAGCCCCAGTTTTTTGAATTTTACTTTTTCTTGAATTAAGGCATGAGTGCCAATTAAAATAGCCACCTTACCCTGCTTTATTTTTTCTATAATTTCTTTTCTTTTGATTTCCCTGCCGTTTAAAAAATTTTCTTTTCCCGTAATCAAACCAATTTTTATTCCGAATCCTTTTAATAAAGTAGTTATGGTCTTGAAATGTTGTTTGGCCAGAATTTCGGTCGGCGCCATAAAGGCAATTTGAAGTTCGGATTTGGCCGTGTTCAGGGCGGCCATGGTAGCTACCACTGTTTTTCCAGAACCCACATCGCCATCCAAAAGCCGATTCATTGGCTTTGTTTTTTCCAAATCTTTTAAAATCTGCCAGGCTGCTTTTTTCTGGTCAAGGGTTAATTTGAAAGGCAATTTTTTTACAAATTTTTTGACTGGTTCAAGATTAATGGGAATAACGATTGCTTTTTCTCTGGCTAACCTCATTTTTTCAGAGAGAATGGCTAAAGATAGGTCAAAAAGTTCTTCAAAAACAAATCTTTTTTTAGCCAATTCAGCTTTTTCTAAAGTATCGGGAAAATGAATCTGCCAGATTGCTTCTTTAATCGGCCAAAGCTCGTGTTTTTTCAATACTTCATTCTTCGGCAGAGTTTCTGGAATTTTATCTTTTATTTTGGTTAAAAGCGGTTTAATAATAAACCTCAGCCAGCGCGAGGACATTCCTTCGGTTTCAGGATAAACCGGAATTATTCTGCCAATATGGGTAGAATCAAAATTTAAATTCTCAGAATTTTGGGGAGGTATCAGACGAAGCTTTCCTTCGTCAAGGTTTTGGAAGGCGAAGCCGGGAATTTTTTCATAAGCCGGGCTTGATAAATATTTTTTTCCGGATTTCAGAACCATTTTGCCGGCCAGAAAAACAAAATCACCCTTTTTCAAGGTGTTTATTAGATAGGGCTGATTGAACCAGATAACTCTAATTTTCCCTGATTCGTCGTTTATTTCAGCTTCGGTCAGGTACATTCTTTTCCTGAAAGTTCTGATGTTTTTGATTTTAATAATTTTTCCCTGCAGACAGACAATTTTTCCGGTCTCTGCTTTTGAAATCGGAATTATATCGGAAAAATCCTCATAGCGGTGAGGAAAATGAAAAATAAGTTGGCCCACGGTTTCAATCCCCAGTCTTTTTAATTTTTTTTGGTATTGAGGGCCCACTTTGGGAATTTGCTCAATAGGAGTAGATAAATCCATGTGCCCTCGAGAAGAATCGAACTTCTATCTGAAGCTCCGCGGGCTCCCGTTCTATCCATTAAACTACGAGGGCAAATACTAGTTTAGAATAGCATAAAAAAGTAAATATTTCCAGAGACAAATCTTATTTTTATGGTAATATGGAGGTATAGCAGAATTAATCTAATTCTATGAGAGTCTTCTTCCCGAAAGGAAAACAAAGAAAATTTATAAATGGGGTTATTTCTCACCTTTCCATTAAAGAAATTGCGAAATTATGTAATTTTTCTGAAAGAACTATTAGAGACTGGCGCCGTGAAAAATTTTTGGTGGATTTTAAATCATTAAAGATAATATGTAAAAAAACTGGTCTCAAGATTCCTCCTAATATTAAATTAAGAGATCGTTATTGGTACACCACAAAAGGTGCTCGTAAGGGCGGATTAGCAGTTTTTAAAAAATACGGAAGAATTGGTGGAAATCCAGAGTATCGAAAAAAGAAATGGTATGAATGGTGGGAGCGAGAGGGTAAATATAAGACGAATATTATTAGTCTTGCTAAGCCTATCAATAAGCCTAATTTTTCAGAAAAACTTGCTGAATTTGTAGGCATTATATTGGGTGACGGCGGTATTAGCAAAAGCCAGATTACAATCACTCTCCATTCTGAAAACGATAAGGAATATAGTAGGTTCGTGGTTAATTTGATAAAAAAATTATTTAATGTTTATATCGGCACTTGCCATAGAAAAGATTCTAAAGCAACTAGTTATAATATTTCACGGACCAAATTGATTCATTTCTGTATAGAAAAGCTTGGGCTTAAACAGGGAAATAAAATTAAACAACAAGTGGATATTCCAGAGTGGATTAAGAAAAATAAATTATATTCAATTGCTTGCGTTCGAGGCCTCGTTGATACCGATGGATGCATTTTTACTCATCGTTATAAATCAAAAGGCAAATGGTACAGCTACAAGAAACTATCTTTTACGAGTTATTCCGAACCGCTTCGTCAATCTGTATTTCGCATTTTCAGAAACAATAAATTAAATCCTAGATTTGCTCAACGGAGAGATGTACGTCTTGATAGTATAAAAGATATGCATAAATATTTCCGGATAATTGACTCCCATAATCCAAACCACTTGAAAAGATATAAAAATTAAGTTATGATGTTTTATATTGGAGGAGTGAGAGCGAACTGGTAAGCTCGCACCCTGCTAAGGTGTTACCCTGTAATAGGGTGTGTGGGTTCGAGTCCCACCTCCTCCGCCAAAAATAAAAACATCATCAAGGAGGAGTGCCAGAGCCAGGTTTATTGGGATGGTTTTGAAAACCATTGTAGGTGAAATACCCTACCGCAGGTTCGAATCCTGCCTCCTCCGCCAATAAAAAACCGGCATTGCCATTTTTTTTAATTTGTTTAACATCCGATGTTAAACACTCTAGAATTTGTCCTGACCGGGCTTGGCTCTGGCAACAACAATGCCGATGATTTCTTTTGCTCCAGCTATTCTCAGAACCCGGGCTGCTTCTTCCATGGTGGAGCCGCTGGTATAAACATCATCAACCAATAGAATATTTCTGTTTTTGACTAATTGCCTGTCTTTTATTAGAAATGCCCCTCTGACGTTTTCTTTTCTTGCCTCATCAGTGAGCTTAACCTGAGGAATTGTTTCTTTTCCTTTTGTTATCGCTCGGGAGTTTTGAATTAAAGGAATTTTTAAAAATTTAGCTAATTCTTTGCTCAGTTCCTCTGCTTGATTGAATCCCCTCCACCTTAATCTCTTTTTGTCTAAGGGTACGGGAATTAGAATAAAATCAGCCCCATGAGAAGCTTTTTGGTCCAGAGCTTCGTGAAGAAAATCAGGCTTGTTGTCCATTAATTGAAAGTGAGTTATAATTAAATAAGAAAGGGAGGGGGCCAGTTCTTTGACAAAAGGTTCATATTTAAACAGCTTTATTAATTTTTTAATTAAAGGATTTTTATAATCAACGGCAAAATATAAATCGTTAAGATTCTGAGTAGAATAATTTCGGTGGAAGCCGGATATTTCAAGCAGTTCTTGACAATCTTGGCAAAGGTAGTTTCCTTCTTTTTGACAGTTAAAACAGAATCTGGGAAAAAGAATGTCAAGAATAAGGTTTTTAATCTTTATCCCCATGGTTGTCTTTTTATGGTATGGTATAATAATAGTATAACAGAGGAACATCACTATGTGGAATCCTTTTAAAACATTGGTACCCAAAAAATTTTTGGGAGTAGATATCGGGACATCTCACATTAAAATAGTGGAGATATCTAAATCTGGTCACGGCAAGAAATTAGAAAATTATGGTCAACTTTCTGGCTCTGCTTTTTATGAGAAGCCCTTCAGAACATTGGAAAAAAATACCCTCTTTCTTTCCAACCAGGATATTGTTAAAGTAATAAAAGCAATAACAGAAGAAGCAGGAATTAAAACCAAACAAGTTGTTTTTTCCATTCCAGATTTCTCCTCCCTTTTCACCAATTTTGAACTGCCGCCAATGACCAAAGAAGAATTGCCCCAGGCGATTAGATATGAAGCAAGACAGCATATTCCCCTTCCCTTAGCCGAGGTGACTCTTGACTGGCAGATAATTGAAAGCAAGCCTTTGGACGAGAAAAAGACAAGTTTTAAAATTCTTCTGGTGGCTGTACCCAATGAAGTTGTTAATCAATACCAAGAAATTGCCCGAGTTTCTCACTTAGAATTATTTGCTTTGGAAGCTGAAGCCTTTAGTCTGGTGAGGTCTTTGGTGGCTGAAGATGAAAAGAAACTGATTGCTTTAATAGATATTGGCGCCCGAAGCACGACTTGTAGTATTATTGATAAAAGAATTTTGAAAACATCCCACAGTTTTGATATATCAGGTAACGATCTTACCTCAACGTTGACCAAAGGGTTAAATATTAGTTTTAGCGAGGCCGAAAAATTAAAAAAACAATATGGCCTTGAGGGTCTGAATGACACGGGGTTGGGAAGAGAAGGTCAAACTGTCAGAGAAATCTTGCTTCCTTTAATTGATCTTATTTTAAGAGAAATTAAGGAAATTTTGAATAATTTTTACCAGCAAGAAAGAAAAGAGGTTGAAAAAGTCATAATTGCTGGCAGCACAGCTTTGCTTCCCGGCTTGAAAGAGTATTTTCAACAATCTCTTGATAATAAAGAAGTGAAAATTGGCAATCCGTTTTCCAATATTTTTTACCCGCCCATTTTAGAAAAAACCTTAATGGAGATGGGTCCAAGCTTTGCCATTGCTATAGGTTCCGCTTTGAGGGGATTGGAACATTGACTACCGAGCTTTTGCGAAGCAAAAGTGAAGGGGAAGAAGAAACGAAGTTTCTTCGCCCAATATATGTTTTTTATGTAAGATATGTTATAATTAATATATTATATGGTTGAAATCATTCCCAAAGAACCTCCAAAACTATCAACAGGATTAAGTATTTTATTCTATTCTGCTATTTTTCTTTTGTCTATTTGTG
>Ga0172363_10001735_pt1 | contig 17568 bp, 23 predicted proteins | sample LakKivs2_kivu2a2_FD_114541 | JGI IMG/M metagenome (GOLD analysis project Ga0172363, IMG submission 114541) | Sediment microbial communities from Lake Kivu, Rwanda - Sediment s2_kivu2a2 | ecosystem: Environmental > Aquatic > Freshwater > Lake > Sediment | place: Rwanda: Western Province, Lake... | reverse complement strand
TCACATCTTCCTTAATCTTTCAATTCTTTTTTCCAATGGCGGATGTGTGGAAAATAATTCAGCAGTTCTTGACGGCTTTGCGAGGAATAAAGGCGCGACAGCGCCTGAAACTTTCATTTCAGGGTTATTCTTTATTTTATTCAAAGCCCCAATCAATCCAGTCGGGGTTCTCATAAATTTCACAGCAGATGAATCTGCTCCATACTCTCTTCTTCTTGAAATTGCCAGCTGGACAAGCATTGATAAAATCGGGGCGAGAATTGCCATTGCAACTCCGATTAAAATTAAAATCCCGTTTTTATTATCCCTGTTTCCTGACCTAAACCACAAACTTCTTAGAAAAATCTGAGAGATTATGGCAATCATGCCGACTAAAACAGCTGTAAGAGTCATGAACCTGATATCATAATTTGCTATGTGGCTTAATTCATGGGCTAAAACACCTTCTAATTCCTGCTTATTTAATTTTTGCAATGCGCCTGTTGTCACACAGATAACAGCATGTTTTGGGCCTCTTCCAGACGCAAATGCATTTATCTGCTCGTGCTGCATCACATATAATTTTGGCATTGGCAATCCGCTTGCTAAACACAGCCCTTCAACAGAATCATAATACTGCTTATATTCTCTGCCAGCAGGTTTTGCAGACACGCTTGCCAGGGCAATTTTATCAGAGTTATAATAACTAATCAGAACATAGATTATAGATATAATAATCGCAAGGATTGATATTATGAAAATATCTGCGCCAATTGCAAGCCCGATTGCATAAACCAGCGCAATTAAAATAATGAGAACAAAAAATACCATTAATGCTGAGTATATTTTGTTTTTCCTTATCTCATTATAAAAACTTAATCGTATTTTTTCCATATGCTTAAAGGGAAAGTAATCGGGTATTTTAAAGTTTTGCAAAAAATAAAATAACACTATCTCTCAATCCTTATTGCCTTCCCATTAACAACAGCGTCAGCAATTTTTTTTCTTGCGCCGGCTAATAGCCTGTGGAAAGTGGGCTGAGAAATTTCCATTTTTTCAGCGCATTCTTCCTGATCTAATCCGAGCAAATCTTTTAATCTTATTGATTCAAATTCAGCTGAAGTGAGAATAATTTCATCCAGATTAATCATTCTTATCCCTGCCGGCTTAAAATAAACAGAGTTTGGATGCCCGCGGATTCTTCTTCTTTTGCACGGCCTCATTTAAATCCATCTCCTTGTTTTATTTTTATATTCCGTGTATCTTCTGCCAAATTTTTTTTCCATGTTTCTCTCTTCTAATGAAATAAACTTTTTGCTGATGACTATGAAGAATATCAATGGGATAATAAATGTTGTTAAACTGCCCAATAAAACAGATATCCCGAGAAGAATTGCCAGCATTCCCAGATACATGGGATTTCTGCTTATTCTATAAATTCCTTTTGCGATTAATTTGCCAGGATTTTTATAAGGATTTTGGGTGGTTTTATTTTTGACAAACGATTGCCATGCACAGGCATTTATTATTATTCCAGAAACAATCAGCAGGATTCCCAGAAGATTATAAGGATAGCGGATTATTTTAAATGCAGGAAAAATAAAATGCCCTAAAATAATCAGGGCTATCCCTGAATAAAAATACGCCGGAGGCATGATTTTTTTCATTTTAATCATGCTCTTTAAATTTTTTTCCCTGCTCTTCGTCGTTTTTTCCTATCCATTCCAGAAGCATTGCAACATGCTCTTTTTCTTCATTCATGTTATGCTCAAGAATTTTTTTCAGCTCTTTGTCTTCTGCTTCCTCAACTCTTGTTTCATACCAGTTGATAGCTTCAAGCTCTTCAATCAAGCTTTGCCTTGCTTTTTTCAGGTCAGAATTTTCAACTTCTTTTGAGTACATTTTTACCTCCTGACTATCAATGTATATGCTTTATTTAAATCTTGCTGAAAAAAAAGAAAAAGCAGGGATTATTTCAGCTCTTTAAGCCTTTTTTCTATTTCCTGCTTTTCCAAATCAATTTCTTTAAGCTCTGACTCAAGGATTTTCTTTTCCTCTGCTTTTGTGAGGCTTGCGCTTGCCTGTGCTGGATATCTTGTCCATGCAAAACCGCGCCCGAAGCTCCTCATGCCTCTTCCAAGGCCTCTGCCTCTCCCTAAGCCTGCCCCGCATGGGCCGAGCCCTCTTCCGGTTAATGGGCCTTCTCCTAATGGCCCTGTTCTGTCTTGTCCTGGCATTTTGTTTTCCTCCAATTGTTTAGTTATGAATATATATTCATAACACTATTTAAATGTTTCGGAACACTATTAACTGATTAATTTATAACTTAGAACCTAACCTTGACAACATCTCTCGCTTCAGCTGGAATCTGGAGATAATCTTTTTTCCTGAAATTGTAAAGAGATGCAAACCACTTCCCAGGAACTGTTGTTAAAAGAACATTGTAGCTCATAATCCCGTCATTATAATACTGCCTTGCATAGGCAATCTTATCTTCAGTCGCAGACAATTCCTGCTGCAATTGCATGAAATTCTCATTCGCCTTAAGATTAGGATAATTTTCAGCAAGTGCGAATAATCTGCCCAGAACGCCCTGGAGTTTGTCTCCTGCTTTTACCTTGCCAATTATATCCTTTGCGCCAATTAATGCTTTTCTTGCATTTGTAACTTCAGTAATAACCGCCCGCTCATGCTTCATATAACCCTTCACGCTTTCCAATAAATTAGGGATCAAATCAGCCCTTCTTCTCAATTGAACATCAATTTGCGACAGGGAATTGTCAATCTGGTTGCTCAATCTTACAAACCTGTTGTAATACACAAAAAATATAAGTGCAACTAATACAGCAATTGCAATTAAAATCCACAACCATGCCATAAAATCAGAAATAATCAGGAGTTTATAAAACTTTGCGAAATTAACGCAGAATAACCGCAACATTTAAAAGTGCTTTCTATTATATTCCCTAATGGCTAAAATTAAAATTGACAGGAGCAAATGCATTGGCTGCGGCGCCTGCGTGGCTGTCTGCCCTGATTCTTTTGAGATGGAAGATGGCAGGGCCGTCATAAAAAAAGAGGCTGGAAAAAATGCGTGCGCAAGAGAAGCTACTGACTCCTGCCCTGTCCAGGCAATTTCCATTCAGTAATTTTGAAATTCAATTCATTTCACTTTCACAAGATTTATAAACATTGTTTGCTATTGTTAACTATGTACGTCCTGCCACAAGAAATAGAAGTTTGGTATGTAATCCCTGCTGTGAGGAAGGAATTTGCAATCCAGCTGGTAAAAGAAAAGAGCATGAGTTTTGAAAAAACAGGGCAGATTCTGGGCATAAGCAAGACGGCTGTCTCGCAATATCTTTCAAATAAAAGAGCAAACAAACTTAGACTTCCTGCTACAGTGAAAAAAGAAATCAGAAAATCAGTTGATATTGTGATGAAAGAGCCAAAAAGGATTGTGAAGGAGATTGAAAGGATTTTGAAAATAGTTAAGCAGAACAGATGCTCGTGTGGCGTCTGCATAAAATACAACCCTGAAATAAAAAAATACTGCGACTGCAACCCCTTATGCTGACATAGTAAAATAAAAATTTCATGTTAAAATGAAAACTAATATGGAAAAAATTTATCTGGACAATGCCGCTACAACGCAGGTTGATGAAAGAGTTGCAAAAACAATGATGCCTTATTTTTCAGAAAAATTTGGCAATGCTTCCTCCAAGCATTCTTTTGGATTTGAAGCTAAAAAAGTTCTTGAAGATTCAAGAGAAATTATTGCAAAATCAATAAATGCAGAGCCAGAGGAAATTATTTTCACTTCAGGCGGGACAGAGTCAAACAATCTTGCATTAAAGGGGCTCATTTTTTCAAATCCTGAAAAAAATCATATTATTACAAGCAAAATAGAACATGACAGTGTTTTAAATCCATGCAGGTGGCTTGAAAAAAGAGGGATTAAAATAACATACCTCGGAGTTGATAAAGAGGGATTTATTAATCTAGAAGAGCTGAAAAAGTCAATAACATCAAAAACGCTTTTGGTTTCAATAATTCACGCAAATAATGAAATAGGGACAATTCAGGACATAGAAAAAATTGGAAAAATATGCAGGGAGAAAAAAGTTCTTTTTCACACAGATGCGTGCCAGAGCTATACTAAAGCAAAAATTGATGTCAAAAAACAGAACATTGATTTAATGACTCTTAATGCCCATAAAATCCACGGCCCAAAGGGTGTCGGCGCATTATACATCAGGAAAGGAATAAGAATAACGCCTCTGCTTCACGGAGGCGGGCATGAAAATAATTTAAGAAGCGGGACAGAAAATATACCGGGAATAGTCGGTTTTGCAGAGGCAGTGAAAATTTCAAAGCCAGAACATGCAGAAAAAATGAGAAAATTAAGGGACATGCTTATCAATTCAATGCTAAAAATTCCCGGAACAAAATTAAACGGCGCGCACGAAAAAAGATTGTGCAACAATATAAATATATCTTTCAGCAATATTGAAGGCGAGGCAGTCTGCGATTATATGAATTCATATAATATATTTTTATCAACAGGCTCTGCATGCTCATCCAAAAGCCTTGAGCCGAGCCATGTCCTGGCTTCGCTTGGGATGCCTGAAATTCAGGCAAATTCCTCTGTAAGAATAAGCTTAAGCAGGTTCAATACAGAGAAAGAAATAAAGAGGGCAGCAGAAATTTTATCAGATGTTGTCAATAAACTCCGGGGGATAAGCCCGTTTAAAGTATAAAAATGAAAAAAAGATTAATAAAATTAAATGCTGAAAGCAGGAGGCATCCATGAAAAACAAATTCAAAGAGCACGCATGCGAATTCAAGAATGAAGTAGACTGCGAAGAAGAGCTTGATGAAGATGATGCTGATTTGAGCGAGGCGGAAAAGGATTACTTTGAAGAAGAATAAAATAACTAAAAAAATGACATTCGGAGAATTGCTAAATATGTTCCCTGAATCATCTGGAGTACTGGTCAAATCAGGGATGCACTGCATAGGATGCCCTATGGCAATGGCCGAAAGCCTTGAAAATGGTGCTCTAGCACATGGAATTAATCCTGATGATTTAATCAGGAAATTAAACACTGAATTAAATGAAAAAATGAACCAAAAGAAAAATGAAAAATAGGTTTGAATCATACAACAGAGAAGTTATGAAGCATTTTTTGAAACCGAAGTTTTCAGGAAAAATGAAAAATCCCGACGCTGTTGGGAGAATACACAATGACCTGTGCGGGGATGTTATGGAAGTCTATCTTAAAATTGAAAAAGGAAAAAAAGCATCAAGAATAAAGGATATTTCCTTCCAGACTCTTGGCTGCGCTGCTGCAATTGCATCCTCTGATGTTTTGTGCGGGCTGGCAAAAGGAAAAACCCTTGAACAGGCAAAGAGAATAAAAAGAGAAGACATCATGAAAAAATTAAAATCACTCCCTGCGATAAAGCTTCATTGCTCTGTTCTCGGCGAAAAAACATTGAAAGACGCCATAGAAAAGTATGAAAAAAAGATGGGGTATGTAAATAATTAATTAAAAATAAAGAATTAATTAAAAATAAAGTTAATTAATCAACAAAATGATGCCTCACATCCTCCTCGCTTCTTGCCCTTCTCACAGCATAATCATCAAGAACAGGCTTCATTGCTTGTTCAAATCCCCTTCTAAAGGATTCATAATCCCCTTGCCTGGCAAAGAATGGCTTAGACTTAACTCCAGGGACTAATTCAGGTTCTTTCATATAATTGGACATATATAAGATTAATAAATCTTCCGGATGTAAAAAAGCAAATAAGAAAAAGAGAGAGCAATTTTCTGGTTAATGCTATGATAAATCCAATAGCGATTGTAATTGATAAATCCCGCCCAAAGCGCGCTCAAAAACAATAGTTTAATAAATCTCTTTTATTATTTGTTTAGTATGGATATCAAATTAAAAAAGATGGTGTTGGATAAGATAAAAGAGATTTATCCAGAAATTTCCACCAAAGATATTATTGTTCTTTTCGGCTCAAGAGCCAAAGGTTTTTTTGTTAAAGATTCTGATATTGACATAATTATTTTTACAAACAATTATGATTACTTCAAAAGAATTTCTGTTGAGAAAGGTTTAAGGAAATCTGGCGAGGATGCTGGCTTTGAAATTCGTCTTGATAATGGCTTGTTGCTTGAAACAAAAATCCAGCATCTAAAAATTCCAAAATTTGAGGTTATGTTTTATCATGACCTTCTTAGTGCTCGGCCATTAACTTCTATAAATAGCTTCAAGATTTTTCAAAAGAAAATCAAAAATGAATTTATGAAAAATTATGAGGATTTGTTGTTTCATTCTTATGTTCATTTTTTTAATGAGTTCAAAAATCTTGAAGGAATATCAAAGCGAAAGGACAAATTGTCTAAAATTAACCTTTCGATGAAAAAAGGAATTGTAATTCAAGCATTACTTAGATTAATTTTAGTTATGGATAAAAGGCCCTTCACTTTTGATAAATACCTCGCACACGAAGTTGCTGAAACAAAACATTGGAAGAAAGCCTCAAATTTTATTCGCCAGATTAATGAGATAAATTCTTTTGAAGATTATACCAAGGTAAAAATCATTGTTCGAGGTTATATTGATTCAACTATGCCAAAAAAACCTTACGTTGCTAATTGGTGGAAATTTCTTAAAAAGTTTAAGGGATTCTAACGCGCGCTTTTCCCACCCTTAAAATAGCAATCACTACTCCTTCGCAACTTCGTTGCTCGCTCACGCCTTGCAGGCTCTCACAAAATCAAAGATTTTGTTCGGAGGATTTAACAGCGATTAAAAAGAAATTTCTTGCAGAAATTTCCCAAATTAAATTTCCAGCTCTCACTTTGTGGAGGGAAATTTAACTTTCTTTAATCGCATATGATAAATATAAAAACCTCATTTTCTTTTCTTAATCATGGATTATTCAAAACTTGCAGAGGTGTATGAAAAATTGGAATTAACTTCTAAGGGGCTTGAAAAAACAAAAATTCTGTCAGAATTTCTTAAAAAAATAAAAAATTCGGGAAATTATGAGGTAGTTTATCTTCTTCAGGGAAAAGTTTTTCCTGATTACAATGAATCTGAACTTGGAATATCGCATCAGCTGGGCATAAAGGCGATTTCAAAGGCAACTGGCAATGAAGAAAAAAATGTTGTGCATGAATTCAAAAAATTGGGGGACTTGGGGAAGGTTGCAGAAGAATTGATGAAAAAAAAGAAACAGCATCCGCTGTTTTCAGGCAAATTAACAACTGAAAAAGTCATTCACAATTTAAGGAAGCTTCCTGAACTGGGGGGAAAAGGAACTGTTGAGAAAAAAATTAATCTTATTGTTGAGCTCCTTAATTCAGCTTCGGGAAAAGAAGCAAAATACATTGTAAGAACTTTTTTAGGTGACTTAAAAGTGGGTGTTGGCTCTGGATTATTGAGAGACGCAATCGCGTATGCCTGCTTTTTACCTGAAAGTGTATCCGAAAAAAAAGAAAAAGGTGAAATTGTGCAGAGAGCTTATGATACCTCAACTGATTTTGCAGAGGTTTTTGAAAAAGCCTGCAGGAACAAGCTGAATGAAATTTCTTTTTCTCCAGGCAAGCCTGTGAAAGTCATGCTCTTTCCAAAAGCAAAAGACATTGAAGATGCATTCAGAATAGTCGGAAAGCCCGCTGCATTTGAATTTAAATACGACGGCTTCAGGATGATGATAAACAAAGATGAAAGGGGGGAAATAAAAATATTCACAAGAAGACTGGATAATGTTACAAAACAATTCCCTGATGCTGTAAAATATGCGAAGGAAAATGTAAAGGCAAAAACATTTATTCTTGATGCAGAAGCTGTGGGCTATGACCCAAAAACAAAAGAATACAAGCCGTTTCAGGCAATCTCACAGAGGATAAAAAGAAAATATGACATTGAAAAGCTTGAAAAAGAGCTTCCAATTGAGCTTAATGTTTTTGACATTATTTATTGCAACGGAAAGTCCCTGATTAATGAGGAATTTGAAAAAAGGAGGAAGATAATTGAAAAAATTATTCATCCTGCAAAATATAAAATAAGGCTGGCAGAACAGATTATAACTGACAGCAAGAAAAAAGCAGAAGAGTTTTACGAGAAAGCTTTAAAAGAATGGCAGGAAGGGTTGATGGCTAAAAATTTGAAAGCTCCCTACAAGCCGGGGGCAAGAATTGGCTATGGAGTGAAGCTAAAGCCAGAAGCAAATGATTTTGATTTGGTTATCACAGGAGCTGAATATGGAACAGGAAAAAGAGCCGGATGGCTCACAAGCTATGATGTTTCATGCAGGCATGACGGCAATCTCCTTGAAGTTGGCAAAGTTTCAACAGGATTAAAGGAAAAAGAAAGCGAGGGCTTGTCATTTATTGACATGACAAAAAAACTGAAGAATCTGATTAAAGAAGAAAAAGGCAGGCATGTTTTTGTAAAGCCTGAAATTGTTGTTACAGTTCAATATCAGAACATACAAAAATCCCCCTCATATTCTTCCGGCTATGCTCTCAGGTTTCCAAGAGTAAAGGCATTGAGGCCTGACCGCTCAAAATCAGACATTGCAACCTTAAATGAGATAATGAAAGAAGCCGGGAAATAAATATTAAATAAAATTTCCCGTCGAGAAAATTTTTCCAAAAGCAAAGCTTTAAAAAGCCAAAAGGTTTATAAAGGGTTAAATGGCAAAGCAAACTTCTCTTAAGGTTCAGAATATTGTTGCTACAACATCCTTGGGGAAGCCGATATCGCTTACAAAACTTGCAAGAACCCAGCCAAATACAGAATATAATCCTGATACATTTCCAGGGCTGATTTTGAGAGTTAAGAAGCCGAAATCAGCAGTTTTGGTTTTTTCATCAGGAAATCTTGTATGCACGGGCACAAAGTCAATTGAACAGGTGAAGGAAGTGACACAGCAGGTTATTAAACAGCTGAAAAAAATCGGCGTCGCAATTTCTATAAAACCAAAGATTGATGTACAGAATATTGTTGCATCAGGCTCTATAAATCTTGACTTAAATTTAAATCTGCTTGCTCTTGAGCTGGAAAATACAGAGTATGAGCCAGAGCAGTTTCCAGGGCTTGTATACAAACTTGAAGTGCCTACAGCGACTTTTCTTCTTTTTTCAAATGGAAAGCTTGTCTGCACAGGGACAAAAAACAAACAGCAATTGGACGATTCCATGAAGCAGTTGAACAAAAATGTCAAGGTTGCTTTGAAAAAAATTAATGGATAAACCAGGCATGGCTGGTTCAGAAATTAATTCTGTTGTGGCCTGACTAAACACCCAGGGCGGGGGGATGCTCAATTAAATGCAGATTGTGAAAAAAGCTGTGAAAAGAAGAGGTTTATTTCAGGGTTTGCGCAGGCATCAGGGCAAAGCCTCGCATAACTTTTTAAATAACTTGCTCTAAGTTAATTAATGGAAGAAAAGGAAAATTATGACATAAAAAAAATCGAGGCAAAATGGAAAAAATACTGGGAAGAGGAAAAAATCTACAAGTTTAGGATAACCGGGAACCTGAAAAAAAATTCTCCAAAAAAAATTTATTCAATAGACACTCCTCCTCCGACTGTTTCAGGAAAAATGCATATAGGGCATGCATTCTCCTATGCCCAGCAGGATTTTATCGCACGTTTCAGGAGAATGAATTCAGGAGTTTTTTATCCATTTGGAACAGATGATAATGGATTGCCAACAGAAAGATTAATTGAAAGAAGGAACAATGTGAAAAGCAAAGAAATGACCCGCGCTGATTTCATAAAGCTCTGCCTTGAAAGCCTTAAAAAAATTATTCCCGATTTTATTGATGACTGGAAAACCCTCGGCATTTCATCTGATTATGATATTTATTACTCAACAATTGATGATAATTCAAGAAGTATCTCGCAAAAATCTTTTATTGAGCTTTTCAAAAAAAATGAAATTTACACAAAAGAATTCCCCACTATATGGTGCCCTGAATGCCAGACAAGCATTGCACAGGCAGAATTAGAAGATAAGGAGCAGGAATCTTTTTTTTCTACATTAAAATTTTCTGCTGATGGAAAAGAATTATTAATAGCGACGACGAGGCCGGAACTTCTGCCTGCATGTGTATCTGTTTTTGTCAATCCAGAAGACAAAAGATATAAAAATCTGGTTGGAAAAAAAGCGAGAGTTCCTTTGTTTAATTTTGAGGTTCCAATTCTGGCGGATAATTCCGCGGACATGGAAAAAGGAACCGGGGTTTTAATGGTATGCTCCTACGGGGACAAATTTGATGTTGACGCAATAAACAGGCATAAGTTAAAGCCAAGGATAATTATCTCTGAAGATGGAAGATTGAACATTAAGGCTTATGAGGGGCTTAAAATAAAGGAAGCAAGAAAAAAAATTCTTGAAGATTTAAAGAAAAAAGATCTGGTCGCTGATGAAAAGAAAATTTCTCATACTGTCAACACACATGACAAGTGCGGGACAGAAATAGAGTTTATACCCACAATGCAGTGGTTTATCAAAATTCTCGACAAGAAAAAACAGCTTATAAATCAGGGGAAGAAAATTAGGTGGCATCCTGGCTATATGTTCAAAAGGTATGAAAACTGGATTAACGGGCTTGAGTGGGACTGGAGCATTTCAAGAGACAGGTATTTTGGAATCCCAATTCCTGCGTGGCACTGCAGGCACTGCAATAAAATAATTCCTGCAGATGAAAAAGAGCTTCCTGTTGATCCCATAGAAAGAGAGAAGAAATGCCCTGAATGCGGAAATATTGCAGAGCCCGAAAAAAGAGTTTTGGATACATGGGCAACATCTTCTTTAACGCCGCAGATTGCCTCCTCTCTTATTAATAATAAAATTAAAATCCCTTTTTCATTAAGGCCTCAGGCGCATGACATAATAAGAACCTGGGCTTTTTACACAATAACAAAATCATTTATACATGAAAAAAAGCTCCCATGGGATAATATAATGATTTCCGGATTTGTCACACTGCAAGGAGAAAAGATGTCAAAATCAAAAGGGAATGTGATTGAACCAAAAGAGGTTTTTGAAAAATACGGCGCAGATGCACTAAGATACTGGGCGGCATCAAGCAAACTCGGGGAGGATTTGGATTATCAGGAAAAAGAGCTTGCCTCTGGAAAAAAATTTGTGATTAAGATGTGGAATGCTGCAAGATTTGTCTCACAATCATTGTCAGGCAAAAAGCCCGGCAATTTGGAAGAAACAGACAGGCTTTTTATTTCAAAGCTGAATAATGTCATTAAATCTTCAACCCTGAATTTTGAAAATTATGAATACAACAAGGCAAAACAAGATGCAGTGGATTTTTTCTGGCATGATTTCTGCGATAATTACCTGGAAATTGTCAAGAAAAGATTTTATAATGGCTCTAATGAAGAAAAAAATTCCGCCTCTTATGCATTATATTATATGCTTCTCTCTGTCCTGAAAATAATGGCGCCGATAACACCTTATATAACCGAGGAGATATATCAAAATTATTTCAGGAAATTTGAAAAAGAAAAAAGCATTCATATTTCTAAATGGCCTGAAAAAATCAAAATTAAGGAGAATGAGAGTGATGGAAAAATTTTTGATTTGCTCTTAAAAGTTATCTCTGATGTCAGAATGGAAAAAACAAATGCAAAAAAATCAATGAAATCTGGGATAATACTGACTCTGGAAAAGGAAATAAAGGAAAATCTAAATCCTGTCATTGATGATTTGCAGGCAGTCACAAATGCCAGGGAGATCAAAACCGGAAAGTTTAAAGTTGAGTTTGTTTAGATAAAAGCAGGAGCAGACTAAACATATTTATAAAACCTGATTCTATATATAAATTATGGATGAGAGGCAGAAATATGAATTATCAGAACTATTGAAAGAGCTTGGATCTTACAGGGGCAGACATACCGAACTTATAACAGTTTACATTCCTGAAGGCTATACATTAACTCAGGTTGGAAAGCAGATTGAAGATGAGAAAGGAACTGCGACTAATATAAAATCAAAATCAACAAGAAAAAATGTTTTGGATGCCCTCGAAAGAATTTCGCGCCATCTTAAACTTTTGGGAAGGACGCCTGGAAATGGGCTTGCTGTTTTTTCAGGAAATGTTTCTGAAGCTGACGGCAGGGAGTCTTTAAAGCTCTGGGCAATAGAGCCGCCAAAACCACTAAAAGTAAGATTATACAGATGCGACCAGACTTTTGTTTTAGAGCCATTAAAACAGATGCTTGAAAGCGATGAATCTTATGGCTTGCTGTTAATTGAAAGAAAAGAAGCCACAATCGGAATTTTAGAGGGCAAGTCAATAAAAATTCTCCAGCAGATGACTTCAGGAGTTCCAAGCAAGATAAGGGCAGGGGGGCAGAGCAGCCAGAGATTTCACAGAATAACAGAAGGGCTGGCAAAGGAATTTTTCAGGCGGGTTGCCGAGGCAATGAAAGTTCATTTTTTTGAAAACAAAAAATTAAAGGGCATTCTTGTCGGCGGGCCAATTCCGACTAAAGAGGAATTTTTAGAGACAGGAAATTTAGTCACAGCATTAAAAGAAAAAGTAATTGCAGTCAAGGATATAGGGGATACAGGAATGCCCGGATTAAAAATGCTTGTTGAGGAAAGCAAGGATGTTCTTGAAGGCCAGGAAATGATAAAGCAGAAAAAAATTCTTGATGAATTTTTTGCAACACTTGCTAAAGAGCCAAACAAAGTTGCATACGGGGAAGTTGAAACAGAAATAAGATTAAAAGAGGGGTGTGTCGGAAAACTGATAATTTCAGAAAGCCTTGAAAAGGAAAAAATCCAGAAATTTTCAAAACTTGCTGAGCAGATATCATCTGAAATTCATTTAGTTACAAAAGAAACTCCCGAAGGAGTTCAGTTTGACAATCTTGGAGGTATTGGAGGAATTCTGAGGTTTGCGGTCGGTTGAAATTTTTATCGAAAAGCCATTTCTAAAATATTTTCCAATTCTCTTAACAGAAGTCTTAGAGCATCAGTTTCATAATATCAAAAGCCTATAGAATTTTTTGGCATTTATTGTTCTTAGAGATTATTATACTCCATTAATATTATTCACAACCCTTAAAAATCCCAACATCCTGTGATTATCATGGAAACACCAGAGATAATTCCAACCACGCAAGAGCTTGACAATCTTTTTGATGAAAAAGAAAAAGACGCCCTGGAAAAAGTTGAGGCAGCCTTGTTCATATCGGCAAAATTTCTTTCGCTCCAGGAATTAATAATGCTGACTGATTTAAACCCTATTATGCTTAAAGAAATTCTCAGCAAGCTTGAAAAAAAATATTCTGATGGCGCGATAAAAATAGCCCACAAGGACAATTTATGGAAAATGGATGTTTCTGAAAAATACCATTACTTAATCAACAGGCTGGCATCTGGCTCTTCTGAATTCACAAAAGCTGAGCAGGAGACGCTGGCAGTAATTGCATACAAGCAGCCTGTAAAGCAGTCTGTTGTGATAAAAATCCGCGGAAACAAGGCATATGAGCATATACATAAATTTGCCGGCACAGGGCTTTTAAAATCAAAAAAATCAGGAAGAACATATGAACTAAGCTTAAGCGATGACTTTTATGAGTATTTTCATCTTGCTAAGAAAGATTTAAATAAATCCGGGTAAGCAAATCTGGATAATTAAAAAAATAAGAAATTAAAATGATAAATTTTGTCAGTGCAGTATACCTTGTGCTTATGTTCATAGCCCTTTATTTTTTCTTTTTTTACATAATTTTAATTATAAGAAACAGGGATATGCTTTTCTATTATCCAAAGCCTGAAAGAAATTACTCAATAAGTGTTTTAGTTCCGGCATATAATGAAGAAAGTGCAATTGAAAAAACAGTGGAGCATATTTTTAATTCAGATTACAAGAATATTGCTGAGGTAATTGTAATTAATGACGGCTCAAAAGATAGGACAGGTGAAATTGCGGAGAAACTAAAAAAGAAATACAAAAAGCTCAAAGTTATTAACAAGAAAAATTCAGGCAAGGCTGATTCTTTGAACCAGGCATTGAAGATTGCAAAAGGGGAGCTGATTGCAATAACTGATGCTGATTCGTTTCCTGAAAAGGAATCTATAAGGAAACTTGCCGGATTTTTTAATGATGAAAAGGTGGCGGCAGTCACATCAGCAGTTTTCATAAGAAACAGGGAAAATTTTCTCACCTCAATACAGCAGATTGAATACATAATTCTCGCATGGACAAGAAAGCTTCTTGATTTTATAGAAGCTGTTTATGTAACAAACGGGCCTCTTAGCATATACAGAAAATCTGCTTTAAGAGAAGTCAGGGGCTTTGACACAACAACAGTAACAGAGGACATTGATGTTACATGGAATCTTTTAAAGCATGGATATAAGACAAAAATGTGCCTTGATGCTTTTGTGACGACAAATGCCCCGACAAAATTCAGGGCATGGTGGAGGCAGAGGGAAAGGTGGGGAATCGGCGGGATACAGGCAATTATCAAATACAGGAATGTTTTTTTGAAAAAGGGAATGCTCGGATTTTTCGTCATACCTTTTGTCTCTCTTTCAATTCTTCTGAGCATGGGAGTTTTTATTTTCAGCTTATATCTTGTCCTAAAAGCATTTATCTCGACATATCTTACTGCGCATTACAGCTATATCGCTGAAACTCCTTTTTTAAGAATGCAGGACATTAACCTCAATCCGACAATTTTGATATTTTTCACAGCAGTTCTTTTCATAACATCTTTTATTTACACAAGATACATACTTGCAAATCTTTCGGGAAAAAGAAATGAGTGGCATGAGGTTAGAAATATTTTTAAAAGGCTTTTCTATCTATTAATATACCTCGCATTTTATCCTCTTGTATGGTTCACTTCAATATACAGGATGATAAAGGGAGATTACAGGTGGTGAAAATGGAGATACTTAAAAGCAACAGGAATGTTTTTTGGGAAGCCCTGATAATAACTATTTTTATATTTGGAATTGGAGTTCTAATAGGCATTGCTGTTGAAAACAGGAGGGGCGTTGAAATTAGTGAGCTTTACATAGAAGCAGAACTGCAAATGCTTGATTTGAATATACAAAGCGAGATTTTCAACCTCAAGAATATTTCATGCGGAAGAATGGTGCGGGATAATATTAAATTCGGCGACAGAATTTTTGAAGAAGCCCTGCTCTTAAAAGATTATGAAGACTCACAGACACTCACAAATGCTCTTGAACAGCAACACAGGAAGTATGACTTGCTTAGAACTTTGTTCTGGATAAACAGCATAAAAATCAAGAAAGAATGCCCTGGAAATTTCCACACAGTTGTTTATATCTATAATTACAGGGCAGGCATGAATGAAAAAGCAAAGCAGAAGGTTTTTTCAGATTATTTATCTGAATTAAAAAACAAAAAAGGGGATAAGATAATTTTAATACCTATTGCAGGAGATTTGAATTTGTTTTCAACACAAAGCCTGATTGAAGAATATCAGATAAGCAGCCTGCCGGTTGTTATAGTTGATGAAAAAGAGAAATTTTATGGGATTGAAGAACTCTACAAAATTAGCTCTTTGACTGACTAATATATTTATCAGGGTTTATAATTGGGATTTAATAATTTAAAGAAAGAAAAAGCAGTTGTAAATGTAAAAGCATAACAGGCAATTTATCAAAAGATTAATATCTATGGAAAATTACTCCTCCTTAAACCGGACTTGGCTTACTAAGTTACTAAAAAATCTTACTTAATCTACTAACATGATATATACCTTTGATTACAATAATAATTAAAAACAGGTTTTTTTTATTTTTATAATGATATGCGCTGTTTGCGGGCGAAGCGGGGAGGAAACTGTTTTACTTGATGGAATTTATGAAGGTGAGATTGTAAAAGTATGCGAGAGGTGCGCTGAGCTTGAAGAAATACCTTTAATAAAAAAGCCGAGTGAAGAGCAGCTTATTGAGGCTGACAAAAATTATTCTGTAAGGGAAAGAATGGAAAGAATGAGCAGGAGAAACATTCCCATAAGCAAGGACCATGAAACTGCAATGAAAAACCTCGCAAAAATCCAGATTCCGGAAAAAAGGCAGGAAAATGAAAGATTGGTTGAAAACTACTACTGGCTCATGCAAATGGCCCGAAGAAGGAAGAAACTTTCTCTTTCACAGCTTTCAGAAAATACAAACATTCCTGCTGAAACTCTTCAGAGGTTTGAGAGGGGGGTTATACCTCCTGACTTTGAATCTTTGATTCCTGTATTAGAAGAAGTTTTAGATGTCCGTTTGTTCAGGACAGACTCAAAAAAAATAATATTCAAAGTTCCTGAAAAAGCTTCAGAGGAAAGGCAGAGGGAAATTTTAGAGCATGTTAAAAATAAGATAAAGGAGACTGGTGAGAGAGAGAAAGTAAAAGAAGAGACAATAAAAAAAATTGCAGCAGGGAGATTTGATTTTTCAAGCAGGCAGAATCTTGAAAATGTAACTTTAAGCGATTTGATTGAGCTAAAAAGAAAAAGAGAGGGGAAAAAAGCATTTGAAAAGGAAAAAAGAGAGCACCAGGAAATGTTCGGCGATGAAATTGAAGTCGAGGAAAATGAAGAGTAACTTTCTAAAAATATAACAGGCGTGTTACAGGCCTAATGGCGGGTAAATGTTATAACCAAATCAGATTTATCATTACTTAATAATTTTTTTGAAAATTTAATTAGTTTCACCCCAAATACCTCAGCCTTCCCGGGCGGGGCTCATAAATCAGGCCTTCTTCGATTAATTTTTTAATCTCAGCATTAATCAAATCAGGATTTGCTTCTATCTCCATAATTATCTGGTCAATGTCAATTCCGCTGTTGGGCTCTGACTGTTTTATTTTTTCAAGGAGGATATCCCTTAAAGAAGCATTTCCTGGCAAAGGCATGTCTCTCCTTGCATTTTGTATTTCAAGTTTCCTCACTAAAAGCCATTTTGCATCAACTGCCTTTACAATTTCAGGAAGAATGTAAATCTCAGAATTAAATTCCCTTACATTTCCTATAGTTTGGAGAGTATCGCCTTGAGAGATATCTTTTAATAATTTAATATCATCGCCGAATGTCTTAATCCTTATCTGCCCTGAAGCATCATCTAATGTTAAAGAAGCATATTTTTTCTCTGCATCCTGGATAAATTTTTCAACGCAGTTTGCAATTAAATTAACTCTCACAATTTTTTTACTTCCTGATTCAAGAAAAAGAAGGCGCGCGGGATTTTCAGGGCTGCCTTCTGACATGATGGGTTTTGCTTTTAAAATATCTCCAATCCTCAATTTATATGCAACATTCCTCTTTCTTTGCTGGCTTTCCTCTGTCTGAATAGTTTCAACATCAACCATGTTTTTATGAAAACAAAATGGCTTTTTAAGGATTTATGAGATGAAGTTGCAGAAAGCAAGATTACATTCTCTGAATGTAACCACAACAGAGCAAGATTACATTCTCTGAATGTAACCACAACAGAGCAAGATTACATTCTCTGAATGTAACCACAACAGAGCAAGATTACATTCTCTGAATGTAACCACGGC
>Ga0172363_10001732_pt1 | contig 17603 bp, 10 predicted proteins | sample LakKivs2_kivu2a2_FD_114541 | JGI IMG/M metagenome (GOLD analysis project Ga0172363, IMG submission 114541) | Sediment microbial communities from Lake Kivu, Rwanda - Sediment s2_kivu2a2 | ecosystem: Environmental > Aquatic > Freshwater > Lake > Sediment | place: Rwanda: Western Province, Lake... | reverse complement strand
TGGCTGTCAGGCTTGAAGAGAAACATCCTGGAGCAGCCGGTTCGCTGCGTGAGGGGCTGGATGAGACCTTGACCGTAATTGGCCTCAATCTTCCGACGGCACTAAGGAATACGTTTCAGACCACAAATGTCGTTGAAAGCACATTCTCTATAGTATCAACCAAGACAAGGAACGTAAAACTGTGGCGGAGCGGAACAATGGCATTAAGGTGGATGGTTGCCGGGCTTGTATCTGCAGAAGAGAAATTCAGAAGGCTGAAGGGTTACAAGATGATGCCTGCATTGCTTCAGGCGCTTGGAAGGGAATCAAAAATAACAGTTGACACAGTTGCGGAGGCTGTGTAAAATGCTGTTAACAGGAACCACTCAGGGAATTTCAACAGTGGGTGGGACATCCTCCCTATTAAAGGAGACAAATCATGATTAAAGTGGCGATTATCGGAGCAGGAAGCATCGGCTTTACACGGTGCATGTTCAGGGATATCCTTTCTGTGCCGGAACTTCAGGACACTGAATTCAGGTTTATGGATATAGATGCAAAAAATCTGGAAATTACCACCGCCCTGTGCCGGATGGATCTGGAACAGAGCGGAATGCCTGCAAAAATAATCGCAACGACAAACCGTCGCAGGGCCCTTGAAGGAGCCGACTATATATTTTCCTTTGTAAGGGTTGGCGGACTTGACGCATTCAAACTGGATATCGAGATTCCGCTGAAATACGGCGTCGACCAGTGTGTTGGAGATACCCTGAGTCCCGGCGGGATAATGTATGCCCAGAGAACAATCCCTGTTCTTCTTTCCATCTGTGCGGATATACGGCAGGTTGCAAAGAAAGACGCACTCTTTATCAATTATTCGAATCCTATGGCAATGAATACCTGGGCGCTTAACAGATATGGCAAAGTGAGGGCTGTCGGGCTCTGCCACGGTGTTGAAGGCGGACACTGGCTGATTGCAAATGCCCTGGGAGTGAAGCAGGAAGATCTTCACTTTGTCGCTGCGGGAATCAATCACCAGACATGGTACATCAAATTGATTTACAGGGGAAAGGACATGACAGGCAAAGTGCTTCCGGCATTCGAGAAACAGCCTGACCTGCTGAAATCCGAACCGGTGCGGGTTGATGTTTTGAAAAGATTCGGATATTTTTCCACTGAATCCAACGGACATCTCTCGGAATATCTTCCATGGTACAGGAAAAGGCCCGGAGAAATGTTCAGGAAATGGATTGACAGGTCTGCCTGGGCAGGAGGAGAAACAGGCGGATATCTGCGTGTCTGCGATGAAAGCAGGAGATGGGTCGAACATGATTTCAGGAGATGGATTAAGGAAATGAAAACAGACACAATCGACAGGAGTAACAGGTCGAAGGAACACGGCTCGTATATTGTTGAAGCTCTTGAAACCGGAAGAATTTATCGCGGACATTTCAATGTTCCGAATAAGGGAATAATCACGAATCTGCCTGAAAACTGCATTGTCGAAGTGCCGTGCTATGTTGATGCGACAGGCATCAATACTCCTGCAGTCGGGAATTTACCTCTGGCATGTGCAGCCACCTGCTCGGCCAGCGTGCGGGTTCAGGAAATGGCAATGGAATCCGCTGTGCACGGCGACCGCATCCTGCTGAAGCAGGCAATACTTCATGATCCCCTGACTGCTGCTGTCTGCAATACAGAAGAGGTCTGGCAGATGGCTGATGAAATGCTGGTTGCCATGGAAGAATGGCTACCCCAGTACAAAAAAGCCATACCTGCTGCAAAGAAATATCTGGGTTCAGTCAGGCGCCTGGGGACAAAAAAATACAGGGGAGCATTCCGGGTTCCTGCCCGTACACTCGCACAGATGATTAAGGATGATGCCGCCTTTCAGCGGAAAATGGCTCTGAAAACCGACAAAACAAAGTAGGCAGTCACCTATTTATTTTGCAAGCACTCTGAAAGAGTGCAAAATCAAATACAAATTCCTCTCAAAAGAGGATTCCAAAGGAGGTTACTCCTTTGGTCTAAAGGCTGCAAAGCAGACTTTAGAGTTTTTAAGAAGCCGCCTACATAAGTCGGTGGAGTATCACTTGTAAAATTAGCATTGTCCGCATTACTGTTTTGAGCAATTTTTCAAAAAAACAAGGTAGACAAGGTCCACTTTAAATTTTAAAAATATTTAAAAATTGCGCTTGCAAAATAAGGGGTTTTATTAAATTAAGTAGGTGACTGTCCCTACTATTGTATTTGTTTGTTTTAGCCATTCAGAGGGAATGTGGTAATATTTCTGAGGCGGGTTTCCGCGTCCTGACAGGAAAACATGCGGCAGATGCCATTCTTCTTCGCGCTGGTCGGGCAGCGACGGTTCCTGCCAGAACCTGCCGATACTGATTCCGTTTACCCAGATTTGTCCTTTGAACATGTCGCCGGGCTCAAAAATACACGGGTTTCCTGTCAGCTGTGATTTTTTCAAATTGAAGTCGGCCCTGTACCATCTAATAGTTGCCTTGCCTGGATTGATTTCATGCCACCCGGCTTTTGTTGCCGGATCGAATAATTTTCTGGATTCTCCGTAAAGGCCAGGTGAAAACTCCCATTTTCCGGCAACAGGCTGTCCGTCAATTGTCACCTCCGAGAGGATACCCTTTTTTTCCTCATGCAGGGGTTTACCTAACTGATAGTCGTGTTTGACCATGCCCATTGCTGCGACCAGAATCAGGAGTTCGTTTCTGCCGGTTTTTAAGAAAATTTCCATTTCTATTTCAGAGTCGGAAATACTCTGATGGCTTTCCTTGAGCCGCAACGGCGCTGTGCCCATGTATCCTCCGTTCACCCAGACAGAAAGGATGTCGAATACCCTTGTTCTAAGCCGGACAGTTTTGTCATTGCTGTCCAGGTCAATATAGCACCTGTACCATCCAAAGTCGGTTTCGTCGCGGGTATCCAGCAGCATGTTGTGCGGAATAGGAACCGGTTTGAATTGCCTGCCGGAATCCTCTCCGTGTCCTGCCAGCGGTTCTTCAAGCATTTTCCAGTCGAGTTCTATCCTTCCGGGAACAATTTTCCTGGTTATTGATTTTGCTTTGATGTCCCATGACTTGAATACGGTTTTTCCATTTTCAAGGACAAGGGCAGATCTGCGAGGCAGATCAACCTTGTGTCCATACCTGGAACAGGAAACTGTTTCATTACTGCCGTTGCAGAGAAAGGTCAATTCAGTATTCTTATGCCGTATTGTATAAACCATCGACTCGTCACCCGGTTTCCCTGAGGGTGCAGTAAGATTTTTTTTCGGCAGAGCTTCTCCGTATAAAAAGACTTCGGAATATTTCTTCAGGAATGAATGCAGAACCTTCAATTTTTCCGATTTGGTGGTCGGCATTCCGTATTCATCCAGCGGAGCATTGAAGTCGTAGCTGGTTGTCTGCATGTACATTGCATCGCGGCCGAAATTCGTTCCGCCATGCCACATGTAATAATTAATCCCTGTGCCGCCGACAGCCGCGAATCTGAGAACTTCGTAGATGATATCTTCCGGCAGACGGTTGTGATGTGGAATATTCCATGTGTCGTACCAGCCGGTCCAGAGTTCTGTCCAGATGAGCGGTTGTTTTTTCTCTTTTAGAGCTTTTGCCGGACGCCACACAGAGAATCCGTTTAAGGTCTCTATTACATCCGGATTATTTACGTTGTTGCACATAACCAGGGGGACCTCAACGCCTGCAGACCTTGCCAGCCCGGCATTCCAGTCGAGGTATCTCTTGCTGTTCTCAGCATACGTTGGGTCCAGCGTCGGATATTCGTTTTCCATCTGAACGAGTATGATTGAGCCGCCTCTGGTGAACTGTTTATCCCTGACTTTATCGAGAAGGAGCCTGACCCATTTTTCAACTGTATCCATGAAAGGTTTATTCCATGTCCTGGTGGCCATGCCGGGTTTTGTGAGAAGCCACCATGGAAAACCGCCGAAATTCCACTCCGCGCAGATATACGGTCCTATACGCAGAATCGTGTAAAGTCCTGTCTTATGGCACAGGTCCAGAAAATGGCAGATGTCGAATCTTCCGGAGAAGTCATAGTGTCCTTCCTGTGGCTCGTGCCCTTCCCAGAAAACATATGTCTCAATGCAGTTGAGTCCTGCTTTTTTGCTTTCATCCAGGATCTTCTGCCACATCCGGGGAGTGCTCCTGGGATAATGGATTGCGCCGGAGATGAGGAACTCAGGTTTTCCGTTGATGATTATCGACCTTTTGTCATACGCGACATCAGTCCTGTTCATTTTTCCTCCTGGGGGGATTTTTTGAGATTTCTGACTTCAAAAGGTTTCAGCACAATATCCTGGGATTTGAACCCGGCCAGCAGGTCGAAACTGACCGGCAGATATCCGCTGGTTTTGTTACCCATCCATAGTTCAGGCCCGGTATCCAGGACAGTCAGTTTTGCGGAGAGTAGATCGTCGACCGGTCTATCCGTCAAAGTTTTTCCTGCATACGGTTCCAAAGCCATTAAAAGCGAACGGCCGGCTCCGGTTACATTGAAACCCGCTTCGGCTACACCGGCAACCGACAGCGCCTTGACCATTGCCAGAGTCCATGCTGCCTCAAAATCGGTTTCATGCCGCGGGTCTTTATCGGAACCAGACCTGTTAAAACTGATCGGGTTAACTGTCATCCTGACATCAGGTGCCCACGATTTTACTGTCGTTGCCTGGTCTATGACTGTGGACGTGTTTTCCATCAGCGTATCATCATCATTGAGATGTACCGACGGACTGAACTGCCACGACACTTCCATGCCAGCCGGACGTTTCCGGTTCAGGTCATAAAAACATATTTTTGCGTCTGCATCGGTGACTGTCAGGCGGGGCAGAACCGCGGTTTTAATTTTTTTATTGCCGGCCGGCAATTCCCGGGTTCCGGGTTTTACCGAAATCACCAGGGTCTGGGTTTTTTCTTCGCCTGCCAGGGCTTCAGGACCTGCTAAAATGTTGGCATAAGCTTTCCATGAACTGTCGCCGAAATTACGCTGGTCTTCCATGAAAACTGTCCCGCCGCTCAGTTCAGCGTTAAAGGAAATAGCCGACGCTGTTTTATACCGCAGGGTCTGGAATCCTGAAGCAACCAGATCGGTTGTGACAGGAGCGGGAAACTCACCGGTCTTGACAGAACCATTTGTGTCCAGTGTCTCAAACTTCTGGCCTGTCAATGATTCCGCACCGTAAAGTATGCACAGACCTATGCGGTTTGCCCTGAAATTCTTCTCCGGTTTGCCGGTTACCCTGAACACTATCGTGCCGTCTGCTGTGCCTGTGATTTCCGCGGTCCACCGGTAATGTGTCTTTTCATTGGAGCAGGCAGCAGCCAGATGAATCAGGAAACTGTCTTTTTTCTGCTGGATATCGCATCGACTGAATACCGGCATAACCGTGTTCCATTTTTCGTCGCGTACTGCAAAATATATGCGCCTGACAACTTCCTGTCTGCCGACGTAAAGATAGCGCAGTTCTCCGTCCTGGAATTTCGTCTGTATGGGTCCGGCATTCAATTCACGCCATTCTGCTTTACTGTCTTCTGCGGATACAGCGGTTTTCCAGAACATAGCGATCAATATCAATACCGGAATTATCAGCCGCTTCATAATAATGTATTATATCACGCAAGAAAAACAAAAAGAAGGTACAGGCAGCTACTTTTAGCAATGGAAAAAAGTACCCGAAAGAAAGCCCGTAAGGCGGGCTTGGGAAAGGCAGTACCAGTGCCTGTTTTGGAATACTTCTCTTTTTTTAACCTTCGTGATACAATGCTTTATAACATGCCGGAAAAGAAACCCGCAGGTATTGAAAAGAATCTGATTGCCGAAATGGCAAAGATGGAGATTATTGACTGCCATGAGCATCTTCCGCCGGAATCAGTGCGGCTCGCAGCCAAGGTGGATGTGTTTACTTTGTTTTCCCATTACACGCACTGGGACCTGCTTGTTGCGGGCATGGAGGAAAAAAACTACCGGAATTTGTTCAACCATGATATCCCGATTGAAAAACGGTGGGAAACCTTCAAACCTTTCTGGGAAAGAATATGCTGGACTTCCTATTCCCGTGCTGTGCTGATTACCGCGGAGAAATTCTTCGGAGTCGACGATATCAACGACAGGACTTACAGGACGATTTCCCGGAAGATACAGGAAGCCAATAAGCCGGGCCTTTATGAAAATGTCATTGGAAAAACCTGCAACATCAGGGTCTCTCTGACACAGTGCGGCCGGACAGACCTGAAGCATAAACGGCTGATTCCCGTGATGCCGATGGTTTATGAAATGGAAACATGGAAGAATCTGAACCATCCGCCTTTTGAGCCGCAGGCAGATATTGTTTCCCTGGATCAGTATCTGGATGCCTGCCGACGCTATGTAATTCGTTCGCGGTCAGAAGGTGCAGTCGGCCTGAAAATGATTTCCACACCGCATAAAACACCTGATAAGCAGGCAGCATTGTCTGCCTTTGAAAGCTTGAAATCCGGCAGAATAAAAGAACTGGTGCCGAAGCTTGAATTCCCCGGGTTTCCGCGTGCCAATCCCTTGCGCGACTACGTGGTCGACGAGGTTATTCGTTTTGCCGGCGAGCAGAATCTCGTCGTTGCAGTCCACACAGGCTACTGGGGGGACTTCCGACAGGTTGATCCCCTGCACATGATTCCGCTGCTGCAGAGACATCCGGAGGTGTGTTTTGACATCTATCATGTGGGATATCCCTGGGTCCGCGAGGCGCTGATGCTGGGCAAGGGATTCGCCAACGCATGGCTGAATTTCGCATGGACACATATAATCTCGCAGTGCTTTGCAATGGCTGCGCTCGACGAAGCAATTGATTTGATTCCGGTCAACAAGATTCTCGGATTTGGAGGGGATTACGAGACACCTGTTGAGAAAATATACGGTCACCTGACCATGGCGCGGGAAGACATCGCCAGGGTTCTCGCAAAACGGATAACAGGAGGGCAGATGACGGAAAAGCAGGCGCTTGGCATGGCCAAGAAATGGCTCATTGACAATCCCTGCGAACTTTACCGGCTGTCGTGATAATTATGGACGATGATATTTTTCAAAAACAGACCATGAAAACATTTTATTTGTCCGGATTCAGCTCTTTTCGCAGGAACAAAAATTCCGTAGTGCTGAAATGCAAACTGAGCGAAGGTAAAAGACGGGAAAAGTGTCCGCGACAGGTTTCCCTTGCCCTTGCTTTTTACAGGGATATGTTCCGCCTGACGCTTGCACCGGAAGGACGCGACAGGTTTTCCGACGGTGTTTTGTTTGATGCAGGCAAACTCAGCAGGTCGTCGGTCATTCCGGCGGTTAAACACGACAAACAGGGTTTACGCATTAAATGCGGAAATATGGCGGTCCTGGTCAACAGAGAACCATTCCGGATAACGGTTCAGGATGCAGAAAAGAAAACAATATTTGAGCAGAACGTTACTGACCTGACAGCGCACAGGTCTTTTATGGTGCCGCCGATAGGATACGATACAAACGCCAGAGGAAAAATTGAAAGAGTGCGGGAGACAATCAGCCTGGGTCCCGAAGAACACATCTTCGGCTGCGGAGAAAAATTCATGCCGCTGGACAAGTCCGGCAGAAGGGTGGAATTATGGTCTACAGACCCGGCTTGCGTGACAACCAGCGACTGGTCATACAAACCGGTTCCGTTTTATCTTTCCACGAACGGCTACGGAATTTTCATAAATTCAACCGGCAGAATTGTCTATGATTTCGGCGCTTTTTCCCTGAAATCCGTGTTTTTTGAAATAGATTCGCCTGTTCTGGATTATTTTTTCATCTACGGTCCTTCATTCAAGAAAATTCTCGGTAATTATACCGACCTGACCGGCAAACCGGCTGTTCCCCCGAAATGGTCGTTTGGGCTCTGGATGTCCAGATGCATGTACCGCGACCGCAAAGAAACGGAAGACGTCGTCAGAAAAATGAAAAAGAACAGGATTCCCTTTGATGTCATTCACCTGGACCCGCTGTGGCTGAAAAATCGGACAAAACTCGGGTTTGTCGACAGCTGCTGCGAAATGGAATGGGACGAAAAAGCTTTTCCGAAACCGGTTGAATTCATAAACCGGCTGCACAGACAGGGCATTAAAGTCTCCCTGTGGGAGAACCCTTATGTCCACAGATCGACATCTCTTTTCCGGGAAGGGCTGAAAAACAAATTTTTCCCTGCAGAAAAAAGTTTCGGAAAAAATTACAGACCCGCTCATCCTGAAATCATCCGTCCGAACCTATCGAGAATTATGAAGGAAATGACAGATGGCTTTAAGCACCTGACCCTGGTTGATTTCAGCAATCCTGAAGCCGTTAAATGGTACCAGGAAAAACATCTGCGGCTGATGCGCATGGGCGTGGACGTTTTCAAGACGGATTACTCGGAATTTGCGCCGGTCAATGCCAGGTATTATAACGGCATGCACGGAAGCCAGATGCACAATCTTTATCCCCTGCTCTACAACCGCACTGTTTTCAATGCCGTGAAGAAGGCAACCGGCAGAGGCATGGTCTGGGGAAGGGCAGGATGGGCCGGCATCCAGCAGTATCCTGTCCAGTGGGGAGGCGACTCCCAGTGCGAATTCAATGCACTTGCGCAGACAATCAGGGGCGGGTTGAGTTTTGGCTTGTCCGGATGTGCATTCTGGAGCCATGACATAGGCGGATTTTTCGGCAAACCTACCCCTGAACTTTACGTGCGCTGGGCGCAGGTCGGAATGTTCTGTTCGCATGCCAGATGCCATGGTTTGACACCGCGCGAGCCCTGGGCATTCGGCAGAAAGGCAATGAAAATTTTCAGGAAGTATGCGGAATTGCGCTACCGGCTGATTCCCTACATTTATTCCTATGCTTTTCAGTCGGCTCTGACAGGCCTTCCGGTTATCAGGCCTCTTGTGCTGGAGTGTCAGGGCGACCCTGAATCCGCGCACCAGGATTTGGAATTTTTCCTCGGACGCGAAATACTGGTGGCGCCGGTGATGAACGAGGAAAACCGCAGAGACGTTTACCTTCCCGAAGGACGCTGGATAGATTTCTGGTCGAAAAAACTTTATAGAGGACCTGTTCACCTGGATTACAGTGCCCCGCTTGAATGTCTGCCTTTGTTTATCCGCGGCAACTCAATAATTGTTTACGGCCCTGACCGGAGCCACATTGAAAACCAGCCGGAGGAACATCTGCGACTGGATATCTACCTTGACAGTCGTGCGACATTCAATTACTACGATGATTTTGAGATAATCCGGTTCCAGGGAAAGAGGAACGACAGGAAAGCAGTGTTTACCATAGAACAGCCGTGTCCAAAACGCTATACCCTTGATTTCAATATGATGAATTTTCGCCGCGCAAGAGTAAACGGAAAGCCCAAGAGCATCAGATTATACCGAAACCGTCTTTCCTTAGACCTGACTGCTTCAGCCGGCAAAACGGTTATTGAATTATTCTGAGGAGGAAAAATTATGAAGCCTATATCATTGCATCCGGATAACCCGCATTATTTTCTTTTCCGCGGCAAGCCGACAGTCCTGATTACTTCTGCCGAGCATTACGGTGCAGTTGTCAACCCGGATTTTGACTACCGGACATATCTGGATGTTCTTGCTGAAAATGATTTCAATCTGACCAGATTGTTTGTGAGCGGATATTGGGAGGCCGAAAAATTCCTTCCGTGGGTGGGAAAGCAGAATACTCTGTATACAAAGCCAGGACGTTTACTCTGTCCATGGGCAAGAAGCACCGAGCCGGGTTATGCCAACGGCGGCAACAAGTTTGACCTTCTTCGCTGGGATGAGAAATTTTTCCATCGCCTGAAAGATTTCTGCAATGAAGCAGGCCGGCGGAATATTGTTGTGGAAATCACTCTTTTTTGCGTGGTGTACATACAGGAAAACTGGGAAATATCCCCGTTTAATGCGGTGAACAATATCAATGGCATTGGAAGGATTGATTTTACTCAATTCACCTCCGGAACCGAACCTGTCTTGCTTGAAAGACAGAAAGCCATGGTAAGAAAATTTGTTGCTGAACTGGCGGAGTTCGACAATATTTTTTACGAGATTCTCAATGAGCCATACTGGGATCAGGGTCTTGTACTGCCGAATGTTACAACTCCTGCAACCGACGACTGGCAAAAGCAGATTCTTAATACCATTAAAGAGGCGGAAAAAAGTCTGCAGTCCGGACACCTGATCGCACAGAACATTGCCAATGACTACCTGAAAGTTGTCGACCCGAACCCGGATGTGGCAATTTTAAATTTTCATTATGCTTTTCCGGCAGCAGTGACTGATAATTTTCACCTTAACCGGCTTATTTCCTTTGACGAGACCCGCGACAGTTTTAATACCGACGACCGCAGACACGAGGCGTGGACATTTATGCTGGCTGGAGGAGGGCTATACAATAACCTGGACTGGTCTTTTGCCACAGATGACCCGACCGGCACAGGAAAAGTAAAGCAGGCAGGCAATATTTACAATGGGACTGAACTTCGCAGGCAGTTAAGCATACTTAAAAAATTTCTTGAGAGTTTTGATTTTGTCAGTATGTCGCCGGCTCAAAATGTGGTTGCAGAGATAACGCCGGAAATAACATATTACGCACTTGCCAGACCCGGTTATGCCTATGCCGTCTATCTTCTGAAGGGTAACCAGGCAGAGGTGACCTTAAACGTTGTTCCCGGTCGATACCAGGCAGAATGGCTGAACCCGCAGACCGGAGCCATAGACAAATCCGAAAAGGTAAAACCTGCCACGGGTAAATTGAAATTGGTCTCACCGCCATATAACGGTGATATAGCCCTGCGTCTGCGGAGAGAGAATCCCTAAAATTAATTTCTAGTTAAGGAATAAGTTATCTGGAACTAAACCACCAAAAACCTCTGCAATCTATTATAGTTGTTGTACTATATTTTTCCTTGCCACACATAACATTCCCTTACTAACACAAAAATCGGACAGGCTTTTGGCCGATCATATTTTTTAATGCCTTGTTGACAAAATCATTTTTGTCCATTATAATATACATAATGGACAAAAACAGCATAATTTGTCCATTATGGAGGTAGAAATGATACGTAATACGATTCTGCGGCATAAGGAAGAAAGGAACCTATACCTAAAGAAGACATACATCAAAAGAGAAAATATCGATAGTTCTTTGCGATTCCTGGAATCAGATCTCATAAAGGTTGTAACCGGGGCAAGGAGGACAGGAAAATCTGTGTTCTCTTTTCTGTTGCTAAAAGACAGAGAGTTTGGATATGTGAATTTTGATGATGATTCCTTGGCAAATCTTCATGATACAGACGAACTTGTCAAAACGCTTTCCGAAGTATATCCCGGGGCAAAATACTTCCTTTTTGATGAAATACAAAATCTGACGAACTGGGAATTATTTGTCAATAAGCTCCAGAGACGGGAAAGGAATCTTGTACTGACAGGATCAAATTCAAAACTTCTATCAGGGGAATTGGCAAGTTCTCTCACCGGCAGATATATCCCGATAGAGATACTGCCTTTCAGCTTCAGGGAATATTTGCAGGCGTTGAAAATGGAAATCAACCCGGAGACAATTCAACTGCCGGAACATAGGGGGGAAATTCTGAGAATCTTGAGACAGTATTTGCAGGAAGGGGGATTTCCCGAGGTAGCCGTGAACAGGTTTGATTCTGGTAAATATCTTGAGACACTTTTTGATGCCATATTGCTCAAGGATATTGTAAAGAGATATAAGATAAGACAGGCAGACAGCATATTAAAGCTTGCCGGATACATGCTTTCAAATCAATGTTCCGAGTTCACCTATACCGGAATAAAAAACGATTTTGGTTTCAGAAGTAAAACAACGATTCAGAGATACTTAAACTATCTTGAGGAATCTTTTCTGGTATTTTTACTGAATAGATTTTCGTTTAAGGTGAAGCAACAGATTAAATCCCCTAAAAAATTGTATCTGCTGGATAACGGCTTTACACGGGCGAAAGGTTTTCAGTTTTCCTCTAATTACGGAAAATCAATGGAGAATTTTGTGTTTATTGATTTAGTCCGACGTGGTTTTGTGCCCAACAGAAAACTTTTTTATCACAAAAACAGCGATGGTACAGAGGTTGATTTCGTTGTCTGTGAGGAGAAAGGTGTAGAGACGCTGATTCAGGTCTGTTATGATATTTCCGAATATCGGACTAAAGAGCGGGAAATAAAAGCTCTTTCAAAAGCCGCCAGAGAATTAAAATGCAGTAATCTGCAGGTACTCACATGGGATTATTCAGCCGAAGAGCAACACCATGGGAACACTATCAAATTCATTGCGCTCCTTGACTGGCTAATGTGACCTGTCGTATCTTTTGTATCGCTAATTGAGGTAGTGACGGGTGTTCTTTTTACTTCCAGGGCAGAAGAAGAACCTTGGAGGTCTTGCGGGATGCGAAGGTATCAAACGCCTCCTGCACCCGGTCAAACCCGAATTTATGTGAAATAAGCAAATCCGCTTTTGCGGGATTGCGACGCAGAAATTCTATCAGCTCCGGCGTATCCAGCATATTCATGTGCCAGCAGCCGATAATGGTCAGTCCCCTGCGGATCATGTCGACACTCGGCGAAACAGGAATGGTATCCTGGTTCTCACCCACAAAAGCAATTATGGCCCTGGTCGCGGCAAGGTCTATCAGCATCCGTTCCGAAGCCGCTTTCCCGGAACAGTCGACACCCCTGAATACTCCGCATCCCTGCGTTACTTTCATCAGGGCATCGCGGCACGTCGGCAGCGTCGGATCCAAAACCTCCGCAGCTCCGAGCTTTTTCGCAAGGTCGCGCCGGTACGGTTCCGGATCCAGAGCAATGATGCGTGTGCCGTGCCACGAGGCAAGGGCAACGGCACCAAGTCCTACCGGCCCTAATCCGCTGATAACAACCGTGTCTGCAGGCCGCAGGCAAAGGCGTTTAGTCGTCTCAAACGCCGGACCAAGTGCGCATCCCATAAGCGAAGCATGTTCATAACTGATATCATCGGGAACCTTTACACACATTATGTCAGCCACCCGCGTATACTGTGCGAAGTTGCCGTATACTCTTGGCCTGAACCTGCAGAAAATAACGTCGCCCCGCAGGCAGTCCGCGCACCTGCCGCAGGCATTCAACGGCGCCAGAGCCACGCGATCACCGACACTGAGCCGGTTGCTCTGCGCCACAGCCACGACCTCACCCGCACCTTCGTGTCCCTCGTTCACATGTTCTGCGTCACCCAAAAAACCGCCCATATTGCTTCCGCAGATAGGAGTGACATGCAGTTTTACGATGACTTCATGTCCCTGCGCCTGCGGCACAGGCAGTTCCACAATCCATGCCTTCTTGCGGCCTGTTGCCACGGCCTTCATTTTTGCCGGTAGAACCTGCGGAAGGGCAGGCATCAACCATACTTTTTTGAGTGCATCGCCGACCCTGCGCGCAGCATCCTCAGGAGACATTGAATTGAGTTCCAAACAAAACGGCTCAGGCACCACAGGTCCGTCATACCCGACTTTTCTGAGAGCATCCAGGAACCCGGGAAGGTCTTCTACTCCGGTTTCTCCGGGAATACAGCGGATAAGGTCCTCCTGCATTTCCACCGGAATACCTGCCGGAGCATCGTTTACATGGACATATACCACCTGCTGAGGCGTAAGAGACAAGATTTCATCCACTGTTCCAAGCGAAGTATGCCAGTGCCAGGAATCAAGCAAAAGACCTGCATTCGGACCGACAGCTGTTGCCAGGTCGAGCATTTGTTCCAGCGTATGAACAAAACTGTACTTATGCCCGGTACGGTATTTCTTCGGACCAAGGAATTCCAGTCCGAGCCGGCAGTCATGCTCGGCTAAGATTCTGGCAGCTGCGGACAGACGTTCAACATGAAATGAAAAATTTTGTTTCCAGGTGAGTTCATCCGAAAACGGCATTATCCACATAAAAAACCTGGTCTGTCCGATGGCAGCGGATTTCTTGATAATCTCCGGGAAAACAGCCCGTGCATCACGGTAGGATTTCTCGTCGCCGAGAAACCCAACCGGAATGGCAATACCGCCCGGACGCAGACCGTTTTTGGAAAGCAGGTCCTGGCAGCGCTTCACATCAGTATCCGCAGACACCGGAACATCTATTCCCTCAAATCCGGCAGAACGCGCCAGCGGCAGACAATCTTCCCACGCGAGTTTGATTCCAATATGCCCCGGGTTCATGCACCTGTACATTTATATATTCCTCCTTACCAGCTCCTGTTTTCTGTGAATTTCTGCGGCAGTTATTCCTGCCAACCCCTCTTTTGTACCACAAATTAATTCAGTGTCAAGGATAATTTAGACGGTAAATCCCGGCAGTTCATTATACTTACTCTGCTGTCTCTGCTGTATTTTTTTCTTGCCATAAAATACCCTTTTTTAACTCCCGACTCTATGCTATACTAACATAAAAAGAGAACGAATTTTTGGGGGCAGGACAAATGGCAGAAACAGTACCCTATCATACAAAAAGCAATTTGACCTGGAGGAAATATCTTGACCAGGAAAATGTTTACCAGGAACTTACCCGGAACCCGGATTATAATTTAGAAGAAAATAAAAGTCTTGCTGAGACCCTTGAAACATTAAAGAAATCAGAGAGCAAAGACAGCAGTGACTATTTAGTCCAGTTCCACCTGGGGATACTGTATCTCTATGGCAAAAGCAGAAACGAAGATGTGATCAATATCCCTGAAGCAGAAAGACACTTGAAGCTGGCAGGCAGATACAGCGAAGCGGAAATCCAGTCGGTTCCCAAAGCAAAAACCCTTTGTGCCGAAGCATATTTACAAGCATCCATTGCCTGTTATGTCCAGGGTCATCCTAAAATGACAAGCGATCGGGATGTGTCGACAGCGTTTCTGCGTGAAGCATATGCGCTTGCCAAAAAATCCCAGTTAATTGATCCCCGATTCAATGAACCGCTGTATCATTCGGCAAAATACCTTGCCTGCCTGGGAAGAAAAGAAGAGTCTTTGCAGTATATTTCACAGCTTTTACATCAATCTTATTCATACATTGAAAAAATATCCCTTGATATTGATTTTAATGTGATTCGGAACGATATACAGGAATTGGTCGATAAGTTAGACCGGGAATACAGGAATAACAGTACTAAAGCAATAAAAAAAACAGGTAAATTCGTGAAGGACCATATATCCGTCATCAGGCAGAAAGATCCCCGGCTTGCTGCCTGGATGGAAGGGGCGCTTGATAAGGCAAAAGAGCTTTATGCTGAAGGCGGATACAGCAATTATGAAAAAAGCATGGAGATTTGCGAGGAAGTCACAGGAAAAATAGAGGATACTGTCGTCTTAAAACCAGAAACTACTGCATTGAAACAGGCAATCCCGCCATGGGAGGAGTTCAAAGAAAAAGAAGCAGGAAAACAGGAGCAAAAAGAAATAAAACCGGAGCAGGAAGAAACAGAAGAATATTGCTGCGGTAACTGCGGAGCAAATGTTTCTGCGGAAGATACGGTCTGCCCGAAATGCGGCAAGACATTTGAGCCTGTAGGAGATTTAGAAAAAAGTGCAGGCGAGGGTGCGCAGGGGTGGTTTTTGAAAATTGTGAAAAAGCCGTGGGGAAAATTAGCGATTGGCCTGGTTATTGCAATTTTTATCGCAGTAATCTGGATCCAGAAGCACCGCATTCCGCATGTTGAAACAGGGGATAGTGTAACTGTTCAGTATGTTGAAACACTCAAAGATGGAACGGTTGTTAACCAGACCATGCCAGGGACTGCCTTGCTGGTAACGATTGGAAGTGAAGGAGACCAGGCAACAAAGATGGTTGGGAAGGCAATGCAGGGAATGAAACTGAATGAAGAGAAGGTAATAACCATAAACGCCGGCGATGCTTATGGATTCAGGAACGAAACGCTGAAAATGAATATTCCCAGGACCAACCTGCCAAAGAATTTTACACCCCAGAGAGGCATAGTAATCAACCTGCAGGACGGGATGGGCAATGCAAAACCGGTTACTATCATAGATGTGACCGACAAAGATATACTTGTTGACCTCAATCACCCTTTGGCAGGAAAAGACCTTGTTTTCAACGTCAAAGTTGTGGGGATCAAGAAAAAGTAAAGCAGGGAAAATCTTAACCAGCTCCCAGTTTTTGAGGACAAACCGACTACCGCAAAATCCGATAGCTTTTAATCGTTTGTTTTACCCTCGGACCGGTCTTGTCGTATCGAATATTGTTGACATATATATGATAATGTGATAATATCATCACATGAATAACAATGCGATTTACAGGTATCGGGCCGAGATCATGAAGGCGTTTGCCCATCCGATACGGCTCAAGATAATTGATTTCCTGGCTGATGGGGAGAAATGCGTCTGTCAGATATTTCCCATTGTCGGAGGCGAAAGGTCAAATACATCCAGGCATCTGGCGATTTTATCAAAAGCCAATATCGTTGAAAGCAAAAGGCATGGGGCAAATGTATTTTACAAGCTGAAGATGAAGTGTGCTGCGGATTTCTTCTCCTGCTGCAACAGGATGATAAAAGAAAACGCGAAAGAGCAGTCGCGGATAGCCAAGAACTTAGGTAAATGCAAATGAAGCTTGCTTTTATTGACAGGTACCTGACACTTTGGATATTTATCGCCATGTCTGCGGGAGTGTGCATAGGTTATTTCATTCCCGGTGCGGAAAGCTTTATCAATGCATTTTCCGCCGGGACTACCAACCTGCCAATAGCAATAGGTTTGATACTGATGATGTACCCTCCTTTCGCGAAGGTCAGGTACGAGAGGATGGGAGATGTTTTCAGGAACAGAAAAGTCCTGGGGCTCTCGCTTCTGCAGAACTGGGTGATCGGCCCGGTTTTGATGTTCGTGCTTGCAGTTGTTTTCCTGCGGGATTATCCCGAATATATGGCGGGTCTGATAATGATAGGCCTCGCCCGCTGTATTGCCATGGTCGTCGTCTGGAACGAGCTGGCGAAAGGTGATACCGAGTATGCTGCCGGACTAGTAGCGTTCAACAGTGTTTTCCAGGTGTTGTTTTACAGCATATACGCATGGATTTTCATAACCGTTCTTCCGCCTGTGCTTGGATTCAAAGGGTCTGCTGTTGACGTAAGCATAGGACAAATTGCGCGGAGCGTTTTCATATATCTTGGCATACCGTTCATCGCCGGGGCATTGACCCGTCTCATAATGCTCAGGTTCAAATCAAAGGATTGGTACAATGCGAAGTTCGTACCATTCATAAGCCCGATCACATTAATAGCGCTTCTTTTCACTATAGTGGTGATGTTCAGCCTGAAAGGCAGCCTTATAGTAAGAATACCTTTGGATGTGGTCAGAATTGCCATTCCACTGCTGATATATTTTGTCGTGATGTTCCTGGTCAGTTTCTGGATGGGGAAAAAGGCTGGCGCCGATTATTCCAAGACGGCCACCATAGCATTTACCGCTGCCAGCAACAATTTCGAACTCGCCATCGCAGTGGCGGTCGCTGTTTTCGGCATCAATTCCGGGGCTGCCTTCGCTGCCGTTATAGGCCCGCTGGTTGAAGTGCCGGT
>Ga0172363_10001724_pt1 | contig 17683 bp, 14 predicted proteins | sample LakKivs2_kivu2a2_FD_114541 | JGI IMG/M metagenome (GOLD analysis project Ga0172363, IMG submission 114541) | Sediment microbial communities from Lake Kivu, Rwanda - Sediment s2_kivu2a2 | ecosystem: Environmental > Aquatic > Freshwater > Lake > Sediment | place: Rwanda: Western Province, Lake... | reverse complement strand
TCTCAACCCAAGCTCTAAGAAAATTCATAGTAACAGGATCAGCTGGATAACCACTACCAAGAGTAACACCTAACTTCCTCTCAAGCTCCACCGCTATCTTACGCACATGCTCGTCCCTAGTAGTTTTAGCAAGAATAGAAGCAGCACCAACAACAGGATAAATCTCATCAGCCTTATGCTTGGATATTATCTCAACCTTGGAAGACAACTTAGAAGATATATCCCTACCAAAACGTTTATCGTTCACATCAGCAGAATCAACATAACAAACATCTGGCCTCAACTTATCTATGATTCTACTAAAAATATCTACCTCTAACTCATTCAAAGTCATAACCTTGCGTAAATCATCTATATCAGATGCAGACACTACTACTATCTCATAAGATACTGCATTGGCTTTTATCTTCTCAGCCAATATCTCCCTTGTTTTTGGTGTACACTTTTTTGAGTCACGCACGTTATTTTCTTTAAGAAAAACATCGTCTTTAAAAACTACACCGGCAACAACAAGCGGTCCAACAACAGGACCACGACCCGCTTCATCGACACCGCCAATCATCCTAATCTGGTAATATATGTGGGTAAAAAGATGTTACGGAAAAACAATAGGCAATTTTTTAATACAGAACTATATTCAAACCCTAGATGCCGCCGTAGCTTAGCCCGGTAGAGCAGCTGATTCGTAATCAGCAGGTCAAGGGTCCAAATCCCCTCGGCGGCTTTAAACAAAATTTTGTTTTTAAGACTAGGTTAAAAAAGTTAACAGAAAGGTTAATACAAATTAACTAAAAAAGTTTCAGACAGAGAGTTGCTTGTTATCTTTGCTTTGTTCACAAGCAGAGCATAAACTGAGTTCAATACTCCAATAATCGACGCCCTCGACGCCAAATCTTTTTCTACATTTTTTACAAATCATATTTCTGCTTTACCTCAGTTTATTATTTCTAATAATAAAATTTGGCTTTTCATCTTATAAAGACTTGTTGTACAACCCTTATCAAAACAACAAAAAAACCGTTTTTTTAGTATTTATTCAAAGCTTTCTCAACACGATTTTTTAGATCCTTTATATCAAAAGGCTTGGTAATATAATCCTCAGCAGCCAGACTACCCATGCTTTTGCTCATAACATCACCTTTAGCAGTAAGAAAAACAATAGGTATAGTATTCCACCTAGGGTTCTCCTTTATCCTAGCTGCAACATCCCAGCCGTTCATCTCAGGCATCATAATATCCAACAAAATAAGATCGGGTGTATTAGCGTTTAACTTACTGAGACAATCTCTACCATTAACAGCTGTGATAACCTCATATCCATTTAACTCCAAAATCTTCCCAACAGTAGTCAATATATCAGGCTCATCATCCACAACCATTATTTTCTTAGCCATGTCCATAGGACCTACTCTTTGTCCTTCAATATATTATCCACTCTACTAAGCAAGGTTTCTTTGTCAAAAGGTTTCATAATATAATCAGCAAGTCCTTCATCCAAAAGAACCTGTTTCCTCTTATCAGATATCTCAAGAACACTCATAAAAGCCACTTTAACCTTCGGTGATTTTTTCTTAATCCTATTAAAAACATCCCAGCCGCTCATGCCAGGCATCATAATATCCAACAAAACTAGGTCAACTGATTCCTTGTCAAGCTTCTTCAGACACTCTTCACCACTATAAGCAGGTACAACATTATACCCGCCTAACTCAAGAACTGTTCTAGTAAGATCAACGATATCTGGTTCATTGTCTACAACCATTATTTTTTTCATATCTCTCTCACCTGAAATATTATTTTGAATATCAATGATATTATGGCATGTATATCTAAAACATGTTTTTAAAGTCATCCATTAATTCTGTATTTTATATGTTAAAATCTAATTTGTAATACTTTCTAAAAGTATAATTTGTACCAGCCGGTATTACAAACCCAAGACATCTAGTTATTCCAAAGATTCTCGCATCTCTTTTTATAATATTCTTCCATGAGTAAAAGTTCTTAGCAACTTTTTTAGCGCCATCATATAGTTCTTCTACAGTCATATTCTTTGGTTGAAAAACAACATCAACTTGGTTATATCTTGACCAATCCTTGCTCAGTATTCTACCATCTCTTTCTAACCTATCATACAAAGGTGTTCCAGGGTAAGGTGTTAAAATATTTATCTCTAAAACGTCTATCTCTAGCTCATTTATTTTTTGAAGAGTAGTATCAAAGATATCAGTGGTATCTTCATCAAAACCAAAAATTATACCACCTTGGATTGTCATGTTATATTTATGCATTCTTTTTATCATCTTCTCAAAATTCTCAACTTTGTTATGTGTTTTTTTGATTCCATCCAATGCTTTTTGACTTACGGACTCAAAACCGATAAACCACTCCACACATCCTGATTTTCTAGCAAGCTCTAAAAACTCATCATCAACTCTTAATAAAACATCGGTTGTGCCATTTGCAACCCAGAATTTATTAATCTTATTTCTAATAATTTCTTTGAATAATTCTTTTGCATATTTAGGATTAACAGTAAGATGTGGGTCATGAATAAAAAACATCTTATTTTTCATCTGCATTATTTCTTCTATTACATTTTTTATCGGTCGTTGTTTTATGCCGTGCTGGCAGAATGTTCTAATCGCACAAAACTCACATTTATTAGTACAACCCCTAGTTGTCTGAATAGCTCCAATGATTGGGTCATGTTTGATCAAATCTCTTCTAAGTGGTGGTACATCTGCCATATCAAAATTTGTATCTCTCTCATAGATTCTTTTCATTTTCCCTTTTTCAAAATCATCTAACAAACGAGGCCAGGTTGCCTCTGCCATACCAAGAATAATACTATCTGCATGTTGTAAAGCCTCATCAGGCATTGCTGTAGGATGATAACCCCCCAATACTACTTTCTTGCCCCTTCTTCTGAACTCATCAGCTATCTCATAAACCCGAGGGGCGGTCATTGTGTAGCATGTGATACCTATAAGATCAGCATTTTCATTAAAATCAATATCTTCATAGTTCTCATTTATAATCTTAACTTCATGTTTTCTAGGAGTAATAGCTGCAATGTGTGGGAGAGTAATTATTGGGTAACCAAAAATAATCGAAGTCCATGATCCTTTATCTCTGTATGTTGAAGCACCATGTTCTATCCGTGGAAATATTAACAAAATCTTCATCTTAATTCCTTTCAAAGTCGATTTATTTTCTGATAATACAATAAATTATACGTTGCATTAATTTATCTTTTTAACATCTAAGGTCGTATTTTTTCTCTTCTGAAATATCTATTTTTTCATCTTTTGCACAATATGGATCCTCTGACACTATTGCATCAAATGGAGTTTTGCCTTCACGTAGCGCATAAGTAAATGCTATCCCTCGGCAACCAACGCAATAAGTTTCTCTGTATTCGCATTTTCCACATTTGCCATCGAGTTGTTTCCATGCGTTCCTTGCTTTTTGTATAAAGGGGTCTTTAATTACTTCTGCTAGCGTCATTCCATTTTTGTTGCTTGGTCTGACATTTAGATTTGTTATAAGGACTGCTGCACACGGTCTTGCATAACCTTCAACAGTAATGCATAGGCTGTACTCGAGTTGCCTGCAACCAGCGCCTGTTAACGGCATATAGGGTACCCAGGTGTATCCATATTCTTTTTGATCTATCTCAAGGAGTTTGTACCTAAGGTCCATGATTTCTTTTCTATTTGGTATCCAGTCCATATGATTTCTTGCTCTTCCATTTGGAGTCATTATTTCCATATTTGGGAACATATTTCTGTCTCTGCAAAATCTCCAGATAGTCGGGACTTCATCGATATTGAGCTTATTGGTGACAAAGGAGCCTGAGAGTTTTACTTTTTTTGTGTTTCTATAACCAGCATTCAAAAGGTTCTCTAGTCCTTCCTTTATTTTCTTGCCTGAGCCTTTGACGCCGGTGAGTATATCTTGGATGTCATCTCTCAGAGAATCGAGTTTTATCATCACAGATACATTATTTTTAAATAAAAATTCAGCAAGTTCTTTTGTTGTTTTTTGGTTGTTTGTAATTACTACTGGCACCATCTTCAATGAATGTATGTGTTCGACGAGTTCTCTGAAATGTGGGTAGATTGTTGGTTCTCCCCCGCCTATAATTACTACTGATTTAGCCCCTAGTTTCTTAGCCTGGTTTACAATCTCTTTTAATTCTTCATAGGGCATCTCGTTTTCTGCTGGTTTACCGCTGTCTCTGAAACAGTATTCACATCTGGCATTACAGGCTAAACTTGTCTCTAACCTTATACAAAGAAGTTTATTACTGTCTCTTGCTTTTATTGCATCTTTATAATCATATAGATATCCTTCCAATAACGGTGGATTTTTTAGATTACTATTTTTATTTGGGTTACCTACTATAATATTCGCCCCCTTAACTATCGTTAATTACTCCTAAATTAATAATTTTACTCTATAAATATCTTTTTGTTAAATATTATATAGTAATTCTATATAATTACTTGAAAGAAATAATACTTTAAATAATTATGCTATGTTCCAGGCTGTGTAAAATGAATAAAATCACATACTTTCTATTCAAATACCGACCTTTCAAATGGCGCACAATAATGGTATATGAATTGATATCATTTGCAATAATGTATGCAACAATACCAATGCTTGCATATGGGATAAAAATATACAATTGGGAGATTTTAAAAATAATTCTCTTAGCAATTATAACTCTGCTCTCAGGCTACTTTGCAACCCTGATATGGAATGATATAACAGACAGAGAAATAGACAAAATAGCACACCCAGACCGTTCCATACCAGCTGGCAGAATAACCCCAAAAAAATTCTTCATAGTTGCATTATTTTTTTCAGCTATGGTATTTACATTTGCGGTTCTTATCAGCGTCTGGTGTTTATTCATCGTGGGCATGGCAGCACTATTTGTAACATTCCATAACAAATATCTAAAAAAAGTCGTCAAGATACCAGCTTACTCAGAAATATTTACTCCGGTTCAATGGCTCACAGTAGTAGTATTTGGCTATGTAGCCATATGGACGGCGTTTCCACAAATAAATGAGATTAGCTATAGTCTACCAATATTGGGGCCTATCTCATATGATATCAATTCTTTTTTAAACATGATGCTTCTTGTTTTATTCACTTATTTCGCAGATGGTGCCCATGACCTACCAGAGGGGATACATGACATAGAAGGGGATAAAAAACTTGGGGTTAAAACATATGCGACATCTTTTGGAATAAAAGCATCTGCTAAAATATCCTTTACCATGTTTTTCATTTCAGGCATACTAGGCTTTAGTCTTTTTCTCCGAAATATGGTAACACCGATATTCCTTATGTCATTCCTTGTAGTCTGGCTATATACTCTTAACTGGTCATACAAATATATAAAAAAAGATGAAGAAGATATGAAAAAACTTGGAGTGAAAGTTGGCCAGAAAGGATTCGACTATCTTTTGATTACGTATAACCTGATTTTCCTGGATGTCTTTATACAAGTGTTATACTATCATTATGTTTAACCTAAAAGTTTAACCATGAGCGCCATTTCAGCCCACATACGATTCTCTGCTTCATCTATAATAACAGATTGCGGGCCATGGGCTACTTCTTTAGTTACTTCTTCTCCATAGAAAATTGGCATACAATGTATAAAAATTGCATCAGGTTTAGTTTTACTCATTAATTCCTTAGTTACAGTATACCCTCTCAAATCCTTTAATATCTGTTCCTTTTGATTTTTAAACCAGATTGATACCCATGTATCTGTTGCTACTACATCAGCGTTCTTTATCTCTTCAAGATCCTCGGTTATCAATAATTTAACTTTCTTTTGCTTAGCGATTTCTGTTGCTTTATCGAGAAAATATTTGGAAGGCCAATGGCTCTTTGGGCTGATAATAGTTACATCCATTCCAACTAGTGTACATGCTAACATATATGTGTGCGTTAGGTTGTCGTTACCATCACCGACAAAGACAAATTTTAGCCCTTCCAGTTTATGCTTTTTTTCTTTTATCGTAGTTAGATCAGCTAGTATCTGAGTTGGGTGTTCATCTATATCCAAACCATTAATAACTGGAATGGTAGCGTATCTTGCGAAATCATGTAAATCTTTTTTCTCGAGTGCTCTGTACATAACAATATCTGCGTACCTTGACATAGCTAATGCAATATCCTCAACAGATTCTCTTGTACCGATTCCGATATCTTCTTTGGTTAGAGAAATTGCGATTCCTCCAAGCATTTGTATTCCATATTCAAAGCTAACTCGAGTTCTAATTGATGTTCTTTCGAAGATCATTGCTAATTTCTTTCCTTTTAGGTATCTGATGTCTTTTCCTTTTTTATACTCATTTTTTAATTTTATTGCTAGATCGATTATATCATGGATTTCATCTTTGACATCAAGGATTGATAAGACATTCTTGTTCATAGGCTCCCCAGAAGAAATCTAGGTTATAAAAACTTTTACCCTTTAGATTATTATATTTTTTGTCAAGGATTAAATATAGTTTAAATGATGTTTGTTATATTCCATCAATGGTGTTTCATGTTTAAAAAACTCCTCGATCAACTATATAATATATACGAAATCATATTTACAAATATATCTTTTTTTTCGTTTTTATACCTAAAATTCCATGAGTCATCCGTTAAAAAAGAAATTTTAATGGCAGGTATCAAAAAATCTGACAAAGTTCTACACATAGGGTGTGGAGCCATACCCTATACTTCTATAATAATAAACAAAGAAACCAGCTCATCGATAGTTGGAATAGATAACAAGGATAAAATTGTAAACAGAGCAAGCGAGTATATAAAAAAAAATAATTTTTCAGATAGAATCAAAATTAAAAGCGGAGAAGGAAATAAATATAAAGCTTCAGAATTTGATATTGTGATAATCTCCTACGGTGTTTCAGATCACGATGCGGTTCTGAAACATATCTTAGATTCGGTTAAAGAAGGGACAAAAATTATTTTAAGGAAATCAGTAACTGAGAAGAACAACTACATTAATTCAATTGTAAAAGATTTTTCGATTTGCAGTAAAAGACTTCTTTTAACACAGAATTCTGTTTTAATAGTGAAAAAAGATTAGTGCTTATAAAATTTTAACTTCATTAATCGCCGCTTGACTTACAGACTCAAAAACCAACAAAACATTCGACACTTCATGATTTTTTAGCTAAATTCAAAATTTTTCATCAAATTTACCGAGAATATCTGCTGTTACATTAGCCACCTATCCTTTATGAATCTTCTGCTTTATCATCTCTTCAAAAAGTTCCATCGCATATTTTCGATGAAGTGTTAAATGTAGATCATGAAAAATAAATAGCTTATTTTCCATATTTTTATATATTCAATTTTTCTTTTTTATAAAACGACCGTAAAGCCATATTCCTTCCAAATGTGATGAATGATTTTACCGGATTAAAGTGATTGATATTGAAACTTCGTGTTAAAGAGCTTTTAACTGAATAAAAATCTCCTGCAATTCTTCGGATACCCTGTAAGAGTTCTTCTTGAGTCATTTTCAATGGTTTAAAATTAACATTACCTTCTTCATAACGAGACCAATCATAAGATGTTATTCTCCCATCTTTTTCCAATCTTTCGAATAACCGCGTACCAGGATAAGGTGTAACGATACTAAATGATACTTCATCTAAACCCCATTCATTCATCGCCTGAAGCGTCCTATCAAATATATCTACAGTATCATCATCAAATCCAAACATGAAGAACCCGGTCACATCCATACCATAATCTTTAATTTTTCTAATAGCTTCATCATATTCCTCGACTTTATTTGTTCTTTTGCCAGCAGCATTAATATTTTCCTGAGAAACAGATTCAATACCTATATACCATCTTTCAACTCCAGCCTCATTCGCAAGCTGTAACAATTCATCATCTCTAGATAAAACATTGATGTTTCCGAAGCAATGAAATCTTTTATTTAAAACAGCCATCTCTCTAAATAAGGATTTTGTATAATTAGGATTAATAGTTAACGAAGCATCTGCGAAAAATAATGTTTTAGCTTTAATCGTTTTCATTTCATCAATTACATTTTTTACTGGCCTGCCTCTAAAACGAGCACCCTCCACCCTTTGCATTGCACAAAATTCACATCCGGTTGGGCATCCACGTGATGCTTGAATGGCCTTCATGAGTGTATACAAACCTATATCATGTCGAGCAGCAGGAATAAACTCAGGCTCTACTAGTCTATCTGCTTTATAGAATGGTTTAAGTTTTCCATTTTCTAGATCTTTCAAAAGTTGAGGCCAAGTAAGCTCCGCTTCGCCTATTACTACGCTATCTGCATGCTGTTTAGCCTCTTCGGGTAGTGATGAAGCATGATAACCACCAAAGACAACAGGAATACCTCGTTTTCTAAATTCATCTGCAATTTCATACCCTCGTAAAGAATTATAGGTTAAGCAGGAGATACCTACAAGATCATAGTCGCTGTTGAATTTGACTTTTTCATAACGCTCATCCACAATTTTTACTACATGCTCTCTGGGAGTTATAGCTGCTATTTGTTGAAGAGTCAAAGAGGGATATGAAAATCTGGTGAAAAAACGTCGTTTCCCAATAGTATGAGGCATTATTAATATTATTTTCATTTTTATTCTCCTGTTTATCCATATTTTAAGATTAACAACAACTTATTTTTATACATAATTTATATATTAATATTTCCATTGAGTTCTTTATCTTGATTTACTATATTCCATTTTTAGACATATATAGATTTATATCTATTTCTTCATAAATTCTACTTAAACAAAGATGAGAACATAAGATATAGGAGTGTATATTTAACATTTTTTATAAGACAAAAAATAGCATCAAAACAACCACCTGCACATCTTAAAACGGTAACAATATATGATAAAATTACGGATTTTTAAATATAATCAAACGAAATCTAATGTTTATCAAGTATTTTATAAACTTCTTCAGGTTTAACATTTGATACAACAATTGGTGCAGGTTTCCCTGAGTTGGGATCGCCTTTGATTTCCTCCACTTCTCGCACTGTAACCGTTACTCCAGGTTCAGTCTTTTCCTGATAGATTTTTTTAACACCTTCTGCAATTTCATCTACCGATGCGCCTATATGACGAAGTTCCTCATCAATAACTAGTAAGATTTCAATTTCATCTATTTTCTTTTGCACCACTTGATATTGTTTTACTTTAAACGTTTTGAGATCATGAAGAACTGGTTCAATAAAACAGAATGCACCTGGCGGGAACACCTTTCCACTCGGTAGTACAATGTTTGCTTTTATACGCCCTTCAACCGGCTTTTTAAAGATAGGGTTTCGTAGTCTACAACTACAGTAATCTCGATCGCCAAGCGTAACCCAATCTTCCATCCCAGTATATCGGACTATCGGAGTACCTCTCCCCCACAGTCGCGTGAGCACGATGCGTCCTCGTTCACCAGGAGATACTAAATTCATCTCGGAATCAACTGCTTCAACGTGAAAAAAATCAGAGTGAATATGCCACCTTTTCTCCTGACATTCAAATGCAATACAAGCCTGCGCTTCAACCGATGGGTAGATATTTAACATGGGACAACCAAAAGCATCCTGAACGTACCGTCTTGTATACTCATCGAGGATATCACCACCAACCTGAAGCAGAGTTGGCTGTACATTTTCTCCAAAACCTTTCCTCTTTAAAAATGCCAAATATTGAAACAACGCAGGGTACGAAATGATTAAATCAGGTTTGAACACATTCAATCTATTCATAATACTTGTAACAGGCTCGTTAACATCTATATTCAGAGTGTTTTTCAATGAGTAAAAATGCTGTAACTCTGGCAGGAAATGCTGTTCAACAATGCTATCAATACGATAACGATTAAAATTCCCAATATGAGCAAGACGTATCTTCCTCAGATTTAAATGAAAATACTGCATCTGTACAAGAATTGGTCCTATTGAACGAAGCATGGTTGGAAAATCAGTATAAATAGAGACCGGCTTCCCCGATGTTCCTCCAGTACACACGACATAGCTTTTCGCCCTATTATAATTCACTGGAACAATACTATCAGGAAAATTATCTATCAAGTCTTGTTTTGAAATAAAAGGAATTTTTTTAATATCATTTATTCCTCTTATGTCGCTTGGGCGTATGCCCGCTTTTTTGTATTTTTTATGGTATAGTGGTACATCATATGCATATTTTATTATTCTTCGTAAAGCCTTATCTCGATACCGCTCAAGTTGTTTTGGACTTAATCTTTCCATCCTTTTTGGATCTAGTATATAATTCTTTAGAAATGATACTGATATCACAGGATTAAACAGCTGATTCATACGGTCTCAACATTGTTTTAACAAATGTTAACGTTTTATGTATTTTATTATTTTTTAAAAATTTCTTCTCTGTTCTCCTCAACAACAGGATAACCGTCGCCCTTCTGTACATCTATAGGAATTCTATCATGGACGAATACAGGAAGCATATTTTGGATTCTAACTAGCATAGTTGTTAAAACTGGAAACTGGATTATTTTCTTTCCTCTTTTGATACCTTTTATAATTATCTCTGCTGCTCTTTCTGCTGATATAGAACCTGGTCTATGATAACTTTCTAGCATTGGGGTTTCAACAGAACCTGGCTTTATCGTTATAATGTTTATATTATATTTTTTCTTAGCCTCAGCCCTTAAACTCTCCATAAACCAACTCAGTGCTGCCTTGCTAGCACCATATGCACCCCAACCTGCTACTCCTCTTCTATCTGGTAAAGTAGATACAGCTGCAATGATACCTGATTTTTGGTGTTTCATGATAGGAAACAAGGATTCTATAAAGTAAACATTACCTAAAAAATTGATCTCCATAGAATCCTTAATTATGGTACTATCTAGGGTCTCGATAGGATTAGGTGTCAAAACACCTGCAGTTAATAGGGCAACATCTATTCTGCCAAATTTTTTATGAGTAAACTTAACAGCTTCTTCCACATCTTTTTTGTTTTTTACATCACATTTTTTGTAAATACATTCAGTTTTATCGATGCTTATTTCTTCAGATAATTTTTTAAGCATTTCTTCCCTTCTAGCGAAAAGTGCAAGATTGCATCCTTCTTTAGATAACTGTCTTGCTATTTCTTCACCCATGCCGCTTGTGGCTCCTGCTATCAAGACGACTTTCCCTTTGAAATCCATTTAATCACCAATCTCTTATGTTCTAAAATACTATATATCTAATATTTTAATTACCTATGCTAATTTTTTATGCCATCAAATAAATTTATATCTGGAGTAGTCATCTAATACTTAATTAAATAATTTATGATTATAGATTAATCAGTTATAACAATCCAACCAAATAATAATATTAATCTAGAAGAGATAAATATACAGTAAGTTTATTGTAAACGTTAAATGCATTAAAAGAGTAATAAAATGAACAAAGCAGATAATTTGGATGAAAAACTATTAGTTGGCTTTTTTCCCCTCTTCTTTAATCTAGCTGAAACTGGTCGTGCCATACTTGTTGCTCGTCGTTACATGGAATTAGGCGGAAGAGCAATATTCTTCAGTCACGGTGGACGGTATGAATACTTAGTTAAGGACCTCGGATGCGATATCATCAGAATCAATCCTCTTTATACTGAGGAATCAGTTAGTAGATTTGAGAGCATTTCCCGAGGGGAACAAAAAGGGAGGACACCCTATACAAAAACATTTTTACGAGAAGCCGTTAAAAACGAAATCGCTGCGTTCAAAAAAACAGGAGTTAAAATGATAGTTTCATTCGCTAACCCTCAATGCTCTATTTCTGCTAGAGTACTAAAGATACCTCATGTAGTTGTAACACCAGGTCTAGGATTATTTCAATTTTCAATCCCTGATTATCTCGAAAATACGGTTACCCGCCTTTTCCCCCAAAAAATAAAATTGGTTTTTCTTAACTGGTATCTCCCAAGAACAAAATTTATTTGTAATAAATTTAATAAGGTTGCAAAGGAATATAATATCAAACCATTTAAAACAGATTGGGATGCAATTTTTGGAGATGTAGCCTTAATAACGAATTTTTTGGAATTTATCAATATTTTCCCAAATCAACAACAATTCCCTTCTAAAAACTACATCGGTATCATTATTCTAGAAGAGTTATTTGCAGATACCTTCCCCGCACAACAAGTTAAACAGGTTAACATGGAGATAAAAAAACACCTTGAAAAACCTGGGAAATCAATTCTTCTTTCCATGGGTAGTAGTGGAGAAAAAACCTTCTTCCTTAGAATCTTACAAACTCTCAACAAAACACCCTACAATGTTATAGCAGTTTATACAAACATTTTGAAAGAAAACGAACTCCCCAAGTTAAATAATAATATTTTAGTTAAGAAGTTTGTACCATCTATAAGGGAATTACATAAGATGGTGGACTTGGCAATTATCCATGGTGGGCAAGGTACAGTGTACACTGCAGCATATGCTGGAAAACCTATTATTGGATTTCCTATGTTTTTAGAACAAAATTTGAACCTTGAAAAAATGGTTGGACATGGAGCAGGTCTCATATTGTCTAAAAAATATTTCAAAGAAAAAGATCTATTGAATGCAATTGAAAAGATTTTTAACAATTATGATACTTATTTGCATAACGCGCAAGTATTATCCCAAAAGTTACCTACGCCTAATGGCGATAAAAATGCTACCCAACGCCTCATTGAAATCATCAAAAGTATAGAAGAAAAAAATAATATTAAAAAGTAAAAGCCGAAGAACAATATGATAAAAAAAGATACAATACAAGATAAGAAACGCCAGTTTTTCATCTATGGATACTATGGTTACAAGAACACTGGTGACGACGCTATGCTTTACGCTCTATTAAATGAAATAAATAAACATTTCCCAAATGACGTTTTTGTTGTTTGTTCCGCAACAGAATCAATAGAGATACCACTAGAAATGAGAAAAAAAGTCAAAATTGTGAAACCAAAGATACCTACCTTCCTTTTTGAACTAAAACGTTCATCTTTTTTTATAGTTGGAGGTGGAACTTTTATTTTCGATTATTCAAAAAGTAAATTAATAAATATTTCGAACTTATTAATTTATTATTTAAGGATTCTGCTCTTTGCTAAAATGTGCTGTAAAAAAATAATTTTCTTATCTATAGGAGTAGGAGATATTTCTACACGATTGGGACGATATATTGGGAAAAAAATATATGAAACTACAGATTATATAACTGTTAGAGATAGCCTGTCATTACAACTTTTAAACGAAATGCACATTAAAAATAAAGTAAAATTATCATTTGATCTGGCGGCTTTTCTACCAACTTTTTCATCTAAAACAAAATTTCAACATGATGGAAAGATAATAGGCGTTTCTATCCTACCTTTTTACTTATTTTTTCGTGATAATAATAAAAATGATATTATCATGGTCGACAACATAGCAAAATCATTGGAGATATGGCTTGGAGAAAACACAAAAAATACTGTCTACCTTTTCCCATTACAAGGAAAACAAGAAAGATCTTCACGGAATGACGAGGACATTACAAAATTATTATATGAAAGATTAAAACACCCAGGTCGTGTAAAGTTGTTTTCATATCATCCTGATCCAAGAAGAATTATATCTGAGATGGAGAAGTGCGATGCAATTTTAGGTATGCGTTATCACGCATCATTGTTTGCTTGTTTAACAAAAAAACCTCTGATAATGATAGATTATTCAATAAAATGTACAGCATTGGCGAAGGATTTTCAAATTCCGAAAAATGCAACCATATCACCAAATGAAATTTTAGAAGGAAAATTGGATATTTATATCAAAAATTTGTTAAAAAACCCAGAAGATTTTCTTTCAAAGATTCCAGCTGAATTGTTACAAAAACGAAATTTTTTATTTGATGAAGAAATGCTTGAAGCGCTTTCTTGAAAATCTAATTTTTAAAAAATTTTTAGGTTTTTAATCATCGCCTTTATACAAGCAGAAAATATTTCTTTTCGAACACACGTTTGGATTCTGGTTGGTAAATAATCAAAGTTTTTCTGTATTTAGTATGTAACATTAATTTCCGGGCAAATTCACCCAGGATTGAAATCCTTCATTTTGCCCAATTATATTTGTCTCTTACTAGTTGTAATGTCAACTGTCATAGGTAACATTTTTCTCAGGAGGAGATGTAACCTATCACCATGATGTAGACATAGATAATTCCTCTTAATTTAAACAACCCTGCCATAACCAACGATGTTATTGATCTAACTCCATATTACAAATTATAAAATTTTATATATATCAGTGAATTATAGATAATATCTTACATATTATAATATGAAAAATTGATAGCGATGAAATACAAAAATTTGTATAGAAAAAACTATATGACTATTTAATTCAAAAAAAACGGAGAAGAAAATGTTCAAACCAAAAATATCTCTAGTAATACCTGCGTATAATGAGGAAAAATATATCAGACCAACACTTGAATCTGTAAAACGTGCTAAATCACTATATGAAACTTCTATGAAAGAAAAAGTAGAGGTAATCGTAGTTGACAATGATTCAACGGATAAAACCTCAGAGATAGCAAAAGAATATGGATGCAAAGTTGTTAGATTTAAAAAACACAACATTGCTGCTGTTCGTAATACTGGTGCAAAAAAAGCAAATGGGGAGTATATAGCATTTGTTGATGCAGATTCATCAATTATCCCTGAAGACACATTCATCAACATCCATAAAAATTTAGAAAAAAAAGAGGTATTTGGTGGCGGTAGTAGAATGCGACCAGATAAAATAAATAGCTTGTTTGGGTTTTTTGGTTTTGGGCTAGTTGATTTATTACTGTATTATATTTTTGTGGATCTAAGAGGTCTTGGCCTAGTTCTATTTTATTTAAGAAAAAAGGATTTTAAAGAAATTAAAGGTTTTGACGAATCACTCTGGATATTAGAAGATGCAGATTTTGGTAAAAGAATGAAAGAAACTGCTAAGAAAAAAAACCAGAGATTAGCTCATCTAAAAAAACCGGTTATTGTATCTACACGAAAAAATGATACTATTAATTTCTCAGATATGTTTAGATCATATTTCAAAATCCTAAAAAAGAATGCGATAAAAAAAGAAGAAAATGTACATGATATGTTTTATAAGATCGATAATCTGCGCTAAATCTAGAGATTACACGGTAAAATTAATATTTATTGATACTACTAGTAATTCATCAAGCGATGTGTCATGGACTTGATATAAGAGACTGATATCTATCAGATAAACCTTCCATTAATGGATCAAGAAGTGGTAAAGCAAGTCTCTTGTTCATGTATATTGCTAAGTTCATTAAAATAGATTTTACTCCTTTCTCTTGTATTTTGTAAAAATATAAAAACAGTAATTTTGGTTTTCTTAAGGAGGTTTATGGCCTACACCCAGCACCTTACGTCTTTTCAAGATATGATTTTGCATTTTCTTTCTTCGAAAAAATCTGCTTGCGACTGACAGAAGTTTTTAAAGAATTTATTGCATGTAAATATGCAATTTGTAATATTTGCCTCACGTACTATTTTTGCTAACTGTAGCTGCAAATATGGAGTTATATCATCTATATTTGTTTTTGTTTAATGTGTTGGTTTTTAATGATAATGATTTTGAATCCTATTACATACTCTTCATGTAAACATCTTCATAATTATTTTAAAAAATTTTTTATTTTCGTTGCTCTTATTTATAACAATACGTGCAAGGTAACTCACGAATTTGCTTTTTTTCATTAGTTGACAACAATTAACTGTTTTACACGGTCCACCAATTTTTTCAAATTGTTTATTTTTTAGTAATTTAATTAATTCCATTCTTTTCTTACTAAAAAAGATCTCATTAATAGATTGAGTAATCACATTTCCTAAAATTAACTCGTTATTTGAGTCGTAACAACAAGCATACCAAGTACCGTCAGGTGCAATAAAAGCCTCTTCTTCGATTCTTGTTAAGTTTGGGCATGAATATTTTTTATAATTAATGTTTTTATCAGCAAATTTTTCTCGCTCAGCCCAGCCCATTACCCACGATTTTATAATATTATCTTTCTTAGGATCTAATATTTCTTTTAATTGTTTTTTAATAATGGAAAAGTCATCTGGCACATTCCTGAGATTATGATCTTTTAGTTTTGTAGGGTAAAAATCAAAATTATTGTGTATTGTATGAATGTAATTATTTAAAGTTAATACAAAGAATGTTAATGGAACATAAACATTTAATTCCTCTCTGATTTTAAGAAAATTTATTAAATTGTTTTTCGTTTTATCCAAATCCAATTTTTTAACATTGTAATAATTTTGATTATTGTATCCATCGATGTTACAATAAACTTTATCTATTAATTTTTCTCTCAATATGCTCTCTGCTTTTTCCTCAGTAAAATTCTGAAAATTAGTAAAGATCTCCACTCGGATCTGAGGCAGTCTCGATTTAATGTATCTTAATATTTTAATTAAATCTTTATTTAAAAACGCGTCTCCATTTTCTCCAATAATGATACTTTCAATGTTATGATATTTTTTAAAATCATCTGATGAAATTTCGTCGATAATCTCTTTGGCCCACTCAAATAGCATTATTTTTTGTTTTATTTTTTTTCCCCGGTTTGAAGGGCAGTATAAACAGTCTGCACCACAAGCAGAAGATAGGGAAAGATTTATAGATTTTAACATATTTGGTTAACAATTCTGTATCCTTATATAATATTTTTCCTCAGTTTATCCATTTGATAAATACTGAGTCGACTAATTTTTTTGGGTTACGTTTAGTATTGATTCATCGTTGGCTGTAAACCAAACTCGAATCTAGAGATTACGAGGGTATAAGATTCAAACCAGTTATTATTCAATTATGCAGTACTTGGAAATCGTTTTGTTGATGTGAGAGCTCCCTCTCCTAAAGTATGCTACACTTAAACATAGAGACATCTTTAGTAGAATCAACGATAAACTTTGCAGTGCCAAGCCTGCTAATCTTCAAAGTTTAAACTATCGCCATGAATAACGATAAGTTTATATAAATAAATTACTATAAATCTATAAATATGAGATAAAAGTTACTGTTTAGGGGGAATACTATATTGGTAGTGAAGAAAAAAACTCAAATACTTATTGCAGCAGTTATTATGGTAGCTGTTATCGTTTTGTCGATTTTTGTATATGTATTTATATATAGAGAAGAGAAAAAAGAGGAAGAAATTGTTGAGGCCCCAAAAATCTCTATTACGCCTCTTATTACCAAAACATATGAAGAATTAAAACAAGAAGGTTGGTTGGACAAGATAGATATTGTTGACGACAGGATTAGTCCGTTAACAACTCAAGCAGTATCATTAGAGGTAAATCGAATAAGGAAAAAAGGAATAGAGGTCCAGATGAGGAAAATAGGGGGATGGTTTAATAGGGTGCCGAGTTATCATTATGAGGCAGTAATTCATGATGGTTTTTGGAAGAGTCGTCAAATAAACAAATGGGATACAGATTATGTTGGATGGGAGGCATTCAGAAAGGTAGATGAAAAACTTGAGAAATGTACAATTGAGTTTAAGCTTTATGACACTCAGAAAAAACTTTTTAAAACAGTA
>Ga0172363_10001722_pt1 | contig 17697 bp, 17 predicted proteins | sample LakKivs2_kivu2a2_FD_114541 | JGI IMG/M metagenome (GOLD analysis project Ga0172363, IMG submission 114541) | Sediment microbial communities from Lake Kivu, Rwanda - Sediment s2_kivu2a2 | ecosystem: Environmental > Aquatic > Freshwater > Lake > Sediment | place: Rwanda: Western Province, Lake... | reverse complement strand
GAAGGAAAGCCAACAGATAAAATGAAGATAGTTGGTTTTGATAGCGTAAGAAGTGATACAACAAAGGTTAGTAAGAAGATACAAGAGAACTTATTTATTTTAATAACATCAGGAAAAAGTTTGAAAGTAATAAAAGAAGAATCATATAATTATTTAAGAGAAGAAATAGAAAAGATAAGAGGTGGTGAGTATAGTTTGACAGACTTAGCATTTCCTTCATCAATACAAAAGGCTGTAGAAGAGTATAAAGTAAAAGTTCCAGCAGTTAGAGCAATACACAATGCATCATTTATAGGGAAGAACTACAAACCTGGGGACAAAGCTCTTCTAGTACCATTAAAGAAAAGTCCAAGAGGTTATCCACCTATGGATGTAATAATGATAGATGATGAAAAAGACTTATCTGCAATTAAAGGTTTTGAGATTGATTATGATACAATAGTAGACAAATCCATAAGAATGAAAGTAGAAGACATTCTTCCAGCAATGGGTTTGACATTTGAAGAAGTGATAACAGGTAGAAAACAAAGTACATTGTGGTAATATGAAATACTTAAGCTTAACAAGGTTGACAATTAAAAAACTTCAGTTGTTAAGATGTGCTTTAATAGAGTATGAAGACGGAATAGATAACTTAAAAGAATTTAAAATTGATGAGGTGGAGTTGACAAAGGTAATTGAAGATTCAAAAAGTTTAAGACATAGAATAGAAAAGGTGCTTGACTTACATCATGCTGACTACCAGTATAAAGCTGGTAAATCAGAAACAAAACCTCTGAGGTGAAAAATATGGAAGTAGAAGTGAATATGAAGCCTAGGGTTGATATCAAAACTGGTATCTACAAGGCTAAGCTTGTTAGAGTAGAGAAGGTAGATGTGCCAACGAAAGACCCAAAGAAGCCAACAGCTGAGTACTCTGTCTTTGTGTTTAAGCTTGGTGATAGCAAGTTGCCAGCTGAAGCACAGGGGCATGAGCTTGAACTGAGAATGCCTGGAAGAGTTACTCCAAACTCTAAGCTCTGTGCATTCTTGACGAAAGCCGGAGTTTCGTTTGCTGGAAAGAAGTCTGTTGACTTGAGCATTCTTGTTGGAAGGAATGTTGAAGCAATGGTTGGCCAGAGGTCTTTCGTTGGAAGAGACGGAAAAACTGTGAATGTCCCTGATATAAAGGACGTTGAGTTTCAGAGCGGAAGTAAGTAATGAAGTAATTAAGGTGTCATTGATGAGATTTGAAAGGGGAGGAGTTTTTTCCAACCTAAAGAAAGAAAAGTCCATCAATGACATACTTACTTACTTTTGAGGTGAAAGCATGAAAGCAGGGGATAAGTTTGATGAATTAGAGGGGGAAATTATATCAATAGGAGAGTCAAGAAAGGTAGAAACTAGAACAGGAAAGAGAGTAAATGTAGCAACAGCAAAGTTTAAGAGTAATGAAACAGGTATTTGTGACATTGCTCTATGGGCTGACAACATTTTAAAGTTTAAGCCTGGCGACAAAGCTAAACTAAAGGCTGTTGAAGTTAAGGACTATCGAGGAAACCTTTCTTTGAATGTGATGCCTCCTAGCAAAGGAGGAAGTATCGAGAGGGTTTAGCCCTCTTTTTTTATTTTTAAAGGTGCAAAGTATGAGCTTTTGTGGTTATGATTTAGTTTGTAAAGGAGAAAATTGTACTAATTGCACTTCTACAACTGATTGGTATAATGTCATGACTGTTATGTATGGTTGGCCTGAGTATTGGTGGTTGTATCTATTTGGAGCACTATTCACAATTGCTATAATTACAAAATTGCATGACACATATTTTAATAAAAAAGGTGATAAGAATGACAGAAGTTGAAATGAACAAAGAGTTTGAGAAGCAAGTAATGAAGTTAACCCCCTCAAGTTATGCAATTATTGTGCCTAGCAAAATAGTTAAGGAGTTTGGTATTGAGTCTGGAGATGTGATATCAGGTGTTTTTAAGTGTTTGCAAAAATACAAAAACACAAAAACACTTGAGTGACAATATTTATATATGTGTAAATATATAATAAATTAAAGCACAAAAAGGAGTGGTCTCCTTATGCACTCATAATGTGCCACCATAGACCCAAAAAAGCTCATTCTTGTGCGTATTGGTGTAAGCATGAGCTTTGATAATCACCCAAACGCAAAAAAAGTTTTTGACTACTTTCAGAATAAGTTTAGCGTAGGATATTTAGGTATGTGGCATACTTATGGAGTAGCGTCTATTTTTAATGATTCAGAAAGACATATTCTATCAAGTCTTATTATAGCTTCTGCGGGTTCTTATAAATCTCAAGTTATGAAGGATATAAACAAAGTTTATGGAAAGTATATTTATCAACTTCCTGACCAGCCAACTGATAGGTCATTAATTAAAGAAGCAAATGAAAACATAAAGAATGCAAGCAATAAACTGTGGACAATTGATGATGCAGTAACTTGTTTTCCAACTCTTGATGATGCTAGACAAAAAAGATTTACGAATGTGTTTGTAAGGCTCATAATGGATGGCCAGTATTCTTATTCTGATTCTGTTGGTGGCAAAAAAGAACTAAAGGCAAGAATTGGTCTTTTTGCTAATGTTGCAGTTGAAACTTTTATGGAAGTAAAGCAAATACTAAAAACAACAACATTTTTAGATAGGACTGTGCCTTTTAGTTATTCAGTAGACCCAATAGACGAAATTGTTATAGATAGAAATTATAGAAGGGGAATAGAGTATGACAAACCTCCAAAGTTAATATTCAAAAGAAGAAAAGTTACTTTGCCTTCAACTTTAGATGATGAGTATGACTTTTTAAGATATAGGATGTTAGAAAGTTGTGAGATGTCACCTTCAAGAGCTTCAGATTGGCTAAAAGTAATTTTAGGAGCTATAGCAATAACAGAAGGAAGAAGTACAATTCAACAATGTGATGTTGACTTATTTAGAGAATATATATTTCCGCACTTAACAACAAAGAGAATAATAACAAAGATAGAAATGGCAATATTAAGGATGCTTCAGTTAAATGGAGGAGCAATAGAAAGAGATGTATATGAATTTTTTGAATCAGAAGTATGTAAGTCAGAGTTTCCAAATGATTGGAAATACTTTACAACTATGAACCAAAAAGATTTATCAAAATATTTCTCAAGTGCTAAGGGTATGTTTGAAAGAGAGTTAGAAGTAAAGGAAAGAATTAATAAGGTGAATATAAATGTCAAGTAAAAAGCAAAAATGTTTAGGCATAACTAATAGAGTCCAAGTTGGTTCTGAGATTATGTATGTTCCATTTTTGGATTATGACAACATTAGTTATAATGATATAGTAAAGGAAATATCAGATTTAGTAATGAAGTGGAATCTAGGGTGGTGCTACATACTAGAAACAAATGATGATAAGAGACATTATCATGTATTTTGTCCGACACTTATAACACCCTATGAATATCTAGGTATTTTATGGGATTCAAGCTGTGATATGCCTTATAAGAAGTCATTTTTTGTTTTGAAAGAAAAGACACTAAGGATAACGTCAAAAGAAGATGAAAGAAAACAGAAGTTTCCAGAGGTTGTAACAATAATAAAATATGATTCTCACAAATCTTATTCAGGTGGTCATTTATCATGGATTAAGAAATTCTATAAATGTAAAGAAACACAATTGCCAGATAGTTTAAATGTTATAAATACAGATATTGAGTTTGTGAGTTATAAAACAAAGCATTTAAATATAGAAGGTGTTAAAGATGCCTGAAGTAAGAGTGATTGATGAAACTCCAGAAGAAGAGTTTGAAGAGGTAGCTGAAAGAGCATATAAAAAAGTTCCTAAAGAGTTAATAGATTCCGCAGAAACTGAAACAGCTCTCTCTAATGTGCTTGTTAATAGATATTTCTATAATAGAGGATATTCAAAACTTATGCCTGGAGTTGTGAGGGCGTTTAAGAAAAAAGGCTGGTGGGAAGAGCCAGAAGTTGTAGTTCCAATGGCTCCTCCAGAAGTTAGAGAGGGGATAGTTACAGAGAAACCTATCATAATTGAAGAAGCGAAACCTAAAAAAGCAACAAAACCAAAAGTTATGAAGATTAGACTATCAAAAGCTTCGTCTGACGAAGATATAGAAAGATATGTTGACTCAAGACCTTCCAGAGCTAAGAAAGAAAAAATATATAAAGTAGCAAAGAGCAAGAAACTAGTGAGGAAGGATGTGTATATAAAAAGACTAAAAAACCTTGTGAAAGGATGGAAAAAACAAAAGACAAAAAACACAATTTAAAGTGGGAACATTTATATAGGTCTTTAAATAATATATATACATACAGGAGTGGATAACAGGAATTGATGACTTCCAGAACATACACAAAACTGGTTTAACTTTCAATTCCTATTTGGCTGGATTTATATCTGGCCTGCTGAAGAGTTTGTTGTAATGAAGAAAGGAATTGCCAAGCGTTGAAAAATTCATATCTTGGTGGTTATGATTTTTGTAACAACAAACTTGTGAACAGCATACATCTAAAACTTCTGTACAAAGGTGGTATTATGGCGACATATCTCACAGGAAATATGCAGTTCTTTGGTGACTTAATAAATAATCAGTATGTTGTTCTTGGAGCATTCTTAGTTATTGCCTTTTTCATGGTTATAGTAACATTTGCAATGATACCATGGTTAATAAGAGGTAACCAGACAGGAGGTAATTGAATGTCAGAAGGATATTTGATAGGGTTGGCTGGAATGCAGTGTGAGTATGACCGTTTGCCTGAAATATGTCAACAGCTCATTCCACAATATGCAGATATTTCATTTAAGTATAACTTAATAATTATTGTTGGTTTGCTGAATATACTTGCAATGGCTTACTTTGCATTTCTTATAAGAAGATTTATCCAAGTAAAACTTAAAGAATCAGGAGCAAACAGCATAGGAGAATATTTAAAGAAGAGGTAATTTGATGGCAGAAACAGATTTGTCAGAAGTTGCACCAGTTGATTTAACATTATTCTTAAATACTTTTATTAATTTGCTACAGTCTGCTCTTCATGACTCTGTAAGATTTATCGCAGACGCTGGTCCTGTTGTCATTCCAGCAATTGTTATTGTAACATTTATTGTTCTAATATCTGGAACAATATTGACAATAATGTATATAGTTTTGGCTTCTCTAAAGCCAAGGTGGTAAAATGTTTAAGAAACTGGTAGTAATGTTATTGTTTCTAGCAACAGTGTCATTTGCATATTTACCAGTTTCCATATCATCAAACACATATCTTGCAACTTCTGATTTTGTAGCTGTCGCAAATGAAACAACAGTAGGTGACTTAACTGGAGTTAATATGAGTTGTTTGCATCCTTTTCTTGTAAATGAAACAATTTCAGTTACAAATGTAAGTGATAATTGGACAGGACAATTTATAGTTAATGAATCAGGAACTTGGAACTGCACAGCAATTGCATATAATTCAACGGATATTGAAGTTAATAGTACAACAATCACAGTTGTGTGTCCTACGTCTCTTCCTGTTGATTACTTAGGTGCGTATCTTGCGCATATTACTATAACACTAGATACAAACTTAACTTATTATGATATAGGAGACAACGTGACACTTTGGAGTGATATAACAAACACAAGTAATACATGGAGTATGTTTATATACTCTTCAGATAACACAACAACTGAAATGGTGTATTCTTTAATAAGAGGTAAGTGGTATGCTTATTACAGAGTCAGACAATCACAAGAAATTCTCATAATTCAATCGTTTAACTCTTCTGGAAGTGTTACTGGGATTGGAGAATTTGTTTTGACAAAGAATCCTATTAATGTGACAGCAAGTTCATGGGAAGGAGCATGGCTTAATCTTGTTAATATGGGAGCTCTTTTGCTGATAGGTTTTATAATAATTATAGTAATAGTAGTTTTAGGTCCTATGCTTATGGGGCTTATGTTTGAAAGCTACAAAAAGTAGTAAGTGAGTGGTATGAATGAAGAAGTCAATACTTATATCAAGACTCTTATTATTAATACTTATTCTAATACCTTTGACAAATGCTGACATTGGAGTTACATACAACAGCACAACAAAGATTTATGACCTTTATAATGACTATCACCACTTCTACATTAACTCGACTTCTGGTTTCCAGATGTCCAACGTGCCTGAGGAGTGGTGGTCGCACAACCTCTGGTGCCTTCAAGTGAAAGTCGGTGGAAATTGGGTTGAAAAATGCACTGACTCATTCTCTTGGACTTGGACCAATTATACTGGTAGCAATTTCGTCCAGCTCAATGGAACGACTATTGTGACCTACGGGCCAGCGACAATAGGAGTGAAAGTCGTCTATGGACTTTCTGATTCTGACTCAAGGATGAAGATAACGCCCTACATCAAGAACCTCGGGCCATCAGGAGAGGCAAGATTTGTCTATCGAATCCATGACATCAAAATCAACAACACCCCTGAGAATGATTGGGGCTCTGTTCTCTATGATGGCGAGGTTCTTGAGGGCAGGCTGAACAACACGAACCTGAATCAGTCGTTCACTAACCTGACTGAACGCTGGTATCATCTATATGATTCAGTTCTTGATGGCTGGGCTAGGACTTGGTGGGATGAAAATGCAACCAAGAACGGCAACCCGATAACCAACTTCACCTACAACCTGAGCGTGTGGCACGACGGGCTCGAAACCAATGCCCATGTGGACTTGATTGTTCCGCTTGGTATGATGAGTACAAACGATTGGGTTTCAACCAATCTCTGGTGGGAAGACGACATCTGCTCAAGCACTTGTTCTCTGACAAACCCCACAAGCCAGCAAAACATCTATAAAGGGCAAACTTTCGGGATGAGCGTATATTTCACCACTACCTGCACAGGTTCAAAATCCGTTCAGGCCAACTTCAACAACGGAACAACGCAAAAGATAACATCAACGACAAATCTATCAACTAGCAATACTAATCCTAAGTCGTTTTGCTTCTTAGGAACTTGCAGTTGGACGATAACTGGAAAGGACAACTGGGACGGAGTGAATATGTATTATGTGCAAGGGCATTGCACAGTTGGAGCGAGAAACTATGATACAGGAACGCAGAACATAAACGTAACAATCCCCTCTGCCATGTATTGCACTAATAAAGGAACATCGGTATCTTTATCGTCAGATTCTGAGGACTGCTACAATCTAACAGCTAACGGTCTGACAATCAACTGCAATGGACACAAGCTCTACTCTGGAACATACCCTTGGACAACTGAAGCAATCACAACAAACGGAAGGAACAACACGATAATCAAGAACTGCATTTTTGAGAACTTCAGTCAGGGAATAGTCGCAAGCGGGGGAGGGAATTTATCGTTCTTCAACAACACTTTCATCTCTTTCAATCGCTCGACTACTGGACAGTTTTATGATGTGATAGGGATAAAGCTAACTAATGCAAACAATGCCTCAATCATAAACAACACCATGTATGATTTTGCCGTGAATCGAAATTCACAGACAGGAGGAGGTCATTCCTACGGAATAAAAATTGCTACCTCGAACAATACTGTAATCAGGAACTTGACCGCTTACAATTTCAGGGGCGATTATTCAAGTGGTGGTGGAGACCCAACGATTGATAAGGTCGGGTATTTTATCTTTCAAGATACGGTCAGAAATGTTTCAATTTCCTTTTCCTCACTAAGAAATGCAACATACGGGATATATTCAATGGGAACAAATGCAAACGTTTCAATTACCGATATGAACAGTAATGATATGCAGGCGGCAATCAATGCCCGCTCTTCAGGCATCAATGTCGACAGAATGAACATCACAGGCAATAACCTCCCTTACGGCTCAATAACAACAAACGGAATCTTACTTTCTTCGAGTGCAACCTATATGAACGTCTCCAACATACGGATAACAAATGTTTCTGGGGACTGTCTTTTTGTTGGTTCTGAATGCAATAATTTCAGGGGAGAGAACCTTACGTTCACGAATTGTTCAAACTACGGGATTTACGGATACGGAGAATTTCTTTCAATTCGGAATGCCACAATAAACAAGACAGGTGAAGGATTTCACTTTTACGAAGTTGCGGGGGCAACGGTGGATAATTTCATAGTGGACAACTACACCAATTACGGAGTATACATGGAGTCAGTTCAGACCGATTCCGTTTGGTCAAATGGCACATTTATTCAAGGAGCTTCCCCAATCTCATCAATTTATATGTATAAACTCTCCTCAACAAATTACTTCCTCAACGTCACTGCTAATTGGGAAAATAGTTCTGCACATTTTGGCTCTCAAAACTATACTGTTCAGGAATACATACGCTTCAACATCACCGACCAGTCAGGTTCGCCATTAACGGCAACTATCAGCGCAAATGATACATTCGGAAGGCAGGAATATTCTGGGTATGTATCGGTGTCGCCTTTTACTCCCCTTAACTTAACCACTTGGAACTTCACAGGCACGGCAAAGTCAAACTATTCCTGGAGCAACTACACGATAACAGCAAACAGGACAGGGTATCTTGACAATACGACATTCTGGAACTTCACAAATGCAAAGGACTGGACCATTAGCATAACTTTATATAAAGTATATATGATTCTACCAGTAATAACTTTCGTGTATCCAACTCCTGGTCATAACACAAACATATCTCAAGATTGGGTGTATGTAAATATATCATCAAATCAGAACTTATCAAATGCTCTTTTGAACTTTTCAAATACTTGGTATCAAATGACTTATATTAATGAAACAGTTTGGTACTTTAATATGACAGGTTTAACAAATGGTTCATACAACTACACAGTTTGTGTTAATGACACATCAGATAATTATAATTGCACAGAAATAAGAAATGTGACAGTAGATACAGCTTCTCCAGCAGTTACATTTGTATATCCTACGCCAGCAACAAACTCAAACTTATCTCAAACTTGGACATTTATAAATGTAACAACAAATGAGCACACAACAAATGCTTCAGTGAATTTTAATGGCACTTGGCATTACATGTTGCAGTATAACTGGACTAGTTGGTATATGAACATAACTTCTTTAGGTGATGGCGTATATATTTATAACGTATCAGCAAATGACACAGCAAACAACACAGGCATAAGTGAAACTAGAAATATAACAATAGATACAGTTCCGCCAGTATTAACTTGGATTGGAACAACTCCTGTTAATAACAGCATCCAAAACTCAACAAATTCTTACTATAATATAACTTCAAACGAAGCTTTGAGTAGTTGCTTAATATACTTTGATTTAACTTGGGTTATAATGGATAAATGGAATGACACAAACTGGTATCATTCAATAATAGGACTTGCAGAAGGAGAACACATATTTTATGCAGTTTGCAATGACACAGCAAACAACACAGGAACTTCAGAAACAAGAAACTTCACAGTTGACATAGTTCCTCCAGTATTGAATTATGTATATCCAACTCCATTAAACAATGACATAAAAACAGTTAATTGGACTTACATAAACATAACTTCAAATGAGCCTTTATTAAATGCTTCTTTAGTGTTTAACTCATCTACATATTACATGATGCAGTTAAACTCAACATCATGGTATTACAATTTATCCATATTGTATGATGGTTTATATACTTATTATGTATCAGGTAATGACACAGCTAATAATTATATAACACTTGAAACAAGAAATGTGTCAGTTGAACTAAGATGCCACCAAATAAATACTAGCGAAACATTTACATCAAACAGATATAAATGTCAGAACGTAACAAGCAATAATGTAGTTGTAGATTGCAATGGTTTTAAGGTAGACTCAAACTGGACAGATTATGTTGGAATACATGGGTTTTATGTGTACAGCAAAACAAATGTTACAATCAAGAATTGCCTAATTAATCAAACAGTAAATGGAATAATAATTGACTCAGGTTCAGACAACTACATATTCAATAACACCTTGTCAAACATAAAAACTTATGGATTTTCAGTAAATGGAACAGCGAGTGACATAAGCTTACATGATAACTATCAGTCACTCGTAGGAACAAATGGTTACAACATAAGAGTTGCTGATGGATTAATAATAGAGAATGAAACAATACATGGCACAGCTTCGACAACTTATGGAATCTACATTGAAACAAACCCAGTAGCAAACACAGGATGCTTTAATAACTACAGATTTAAAAACATAACAATAAAAGATGTAACAAGTTCCTGTTTGCAACTAGAGCCAGCAGTGAATCCGTGTTCATTTGATAACTTTTCATTATCAAACTGTTCAATAGGTATTTATATTCAAGGTTTGAGCAACTCAGTATTCTCCAATGGAAGTATTTTCTCAAACACAAACTATGATGTGTACTCTAGAACACTTATATATATACAACAGAATGTGACACTTATTAATACAACATTTGCTCCTGAAAAGCTTGGATTTTCAAACTCAAATGTAACAGTAAAGTGGTATTCTAGAGTAAATACAACAAACATGCTAGGAAATCCTGTTTTATCAACAATAAATGATACAGATAACCAAAGCTATGTATCATTCTATGGTTATCAGTCATTGACTGCCTATTACATATCAAATGATTCTATATATGGAGATTCAGGTGCTTTGTCTTACAATAAACACTACATAATAGCTAACATAACTCAGTACATAACTAACATAACTTTGTTTAATGTAAGTTACCGTGATGCAACAATAAACTTAACTCTTTATGTTTCTCCTCCTCCTTTAATATCATTTATATTTCCTACTCCAGATGATAACACTACATTATATGTTAACTCAACAGTTATAAACGTATCAATAGACAAACCTGTAACTATATGCCAAATAAACTGGAATGGCACCATCTATGGAATGATTCAAACAAACTCTACAAATTGGTATGCTCCATTCTCAGACTTGTTATTTGGTAATTACACTTATAATGTAACATGTATGGATGAATATGGCTCTTCTAATATATCAGAAACAAGAAGAGTTGAGATATCGTCAATACCACCAAGCTATATATTTATATACTTAAATATCTGGACTAATCAGACTTATTATGATGTAGGTGACACAGTTCTTCTGTGGACTAACCTAACAAAGAACTTGACATATAATACTGTATTCATATATGCTTCTGATGGTAGCATATTTCCAATGGACTACGCTCCTTCAAATGAATACTGGTATGCTTATTGGAAAATAAGACAACCAGAAGATTACATAATAGTACAAGCGTTCTCATCATCTGGCAATATTACAGCTTATGGAGAGATGTTAATAAAATACAATCCAATGAAGTCATCACCAAGTTGGTATGACGGAATACTATTAACACTAACAATGGTATTAGTTCCATTAATATTTGGTGGGATACTTCTGCTTGGTGTAGTTCTGTTCTTTTACATAATAAAAGGAAGAATTAGACCAGCTACACCTAAAGGTCCTACTAATGCCGCAACCCCATACAAGCATCAAGTTGGAGTAGTAGGCTCTGGTATGATGGGAAGTTTAAACAATGTGCGAAACATGGGTAGCATATTAACACAACTTGTGTTTTTAATATTTACAATACTTATGGTCTTTGTGATTTTGTTTATTTTATATTACTTAGGCCATGTGTTTCATATAATTTAAAATACACAAGATTCTGCGCTAACCTTTATATATGTGTTAATATATATATATATCTGTAGGTCGAGAACCGAGGAGGTCAGATAACATGACTGCCAGTTGTCTATTCGGGAGCATTAACTCCACATATCAGCTTATTGACATGTGCTCCGTCCTCAAGGTGCTGGTCGACCTGTCAACTTTCATCAATGACGCATTCTCGCCGTTGATACAGTTGATGGTGCTCGTCATAGTGCTGGGCGCTGTCCTGTCAATCGTTGGAGCTATTCTCTACACTGTCTTCTCGGCTATCAAAGGTAGCTTTGGAGGCTGGAAGTAGAGCAATATCTCACAAAGGGCCATAGTGGGGAGCTGTCACTCCCCACTCACCTCCCTTTTTTAGTATGTTTATCATTAGTTATGAAAGGAGTGAAACAATGAATAAAATAAGAATCATTCCATTAGTATTAGTACTACTTCTATCACTCGCAACACTAAGTTTTGCAGCAACTTCAGAACAAATTGTTAGTAGATTTACTCCAAATCCTTCAAGTAATACAATGAGTATTTTTGTTTGGTTGAATCAAACAGGTTGTACTAGTTGTTTTCATACAGGAGGAGCTGTTAACATATCTACAGAAAATCAAAACGGTTCATCCGCTTGGTTTTATTTGAGTGGTATAACAACTTCTTATTGTTATGGTGGGCCAGATGCCAGAGACTATTGCACAGCAGACATAGTGTTATCTGGTGGCCCAACTGGCTGGTATTCTTGTAATGAACCACAAATGAGAGTTTTTTTTGATAATGACACAGCTGACATAGCTCACACAGCACCAAATTGTACAACAGAGTTTGGAAGTGATTGGTGGCCTGTGTGGGATGAGGGTGGAGGTCAAGGTGGTTACATAACGAATGCTTCTCCGACAGTTGGACCACCAGGAGGACATGGTCCTATGACGCGCTACTTTGCAGGAGGGGGAACACCAAAAAGCTCAATGTGTTTCTATCAACCAGTAAGTGACGCTAGTTATTACTATTTTAACAGAGAATTATGTAAAGAATGCGCTGAAGAATCGTATAGTTGTAATGCAACAAATTATGATAAGCTTGTTTGCTCAAGTGGTCATTGGCAAGTATATGAACCATGCGCAAGTGGCGCATGGTCATACTGTAACTTAACATCATCATCACAATGTCCAGTAAAAACATGGCAAAGTTGTAATGCAACAGTTTCTTGCCCGACAGGTCAAGTTTGTTCCTGTGGTGTTGGAGGTTCTCCTTTTAATTACACTGCGTGCACAGGTTCTGCACAAGGAATATGCTATTTAAATAGTGGACAGATGTGTACAGATGATTTACAATGTTTATACGGACTTTGCTATGGTAGAGATTCTGACAAAGGTAATTGTGCAACACCATGCTCAACAAACGATACTTGCCCAAGTGCTTATTCATCATGTGTTGACATATATGCAACATTCAGTAGTTCAAGTAGCTTTAGTAACTACAGATATTGGTGTGGTCCAGGTGTAAATGATTACTGTGTTAGAGGGTTTATTTACTTAACAAATTATTGTATGCAACAAGTAAGTGCTTTTTGTTCTGGAAATGATGAATGTTATTCACAGAACTGTAAACCAGATTGTGCAACAGGCACAGTTAGCAGGTGTATGGTTCCAACATATTCTTGTTATTGCCAAAGTAATGCAGATTGTAGTTCAGGACAGAGTTGTGTGCAAGTTAGTTATTCTGGTCCTGTGTCAAGTTCTAATGGAATTGTTGGACAGAAAGTTTGTGTTCAAGGAAGGTCTAATGGTCAGACTTGTTCATCAAATTCCGAATGCAGTTCTGGTAATTGTCAAAATGGATATTGTTGCTCTTTAGGAAAAGTATGTTGTTCATCAGATTCGCAGTGCCCAAGTACTCAAGCTTGCTACACTAATAGTGGATGGGCTAGCACAATTTTGTATTACTCTTGCAATGATAAAAAACCTTACGCTTTTTACTGCAGAGAAGATAAAGAATGCGTAACTCCTCCATGTGTGGACTATCAATGTAGTGGAACACCAATTCCAACATACATAAATTACACAACAACACTTCCAACAAATAGGACAATATCTATAGATGATGTATTCAACATAACAGCTAGTTACTTAATATCATCAAACAATTCAGCTCCTCCTGTTAGTGGGTGCATAATATATGTTGACGATATACTACAGAGTTATTCATTATGTGGAACAATATCAATTCAAATAACATCAGTTGGAGTGCATAACGTCCGTATATCTGGTCAAGCACTTGGCTATGAAACAGCATCAACTCCAGATATACAAGTAATTGTAATAAATCCAGTTGGTGTAAATTACAGTATTGGTTCAAGATGTGACATGGACAGTAATTGTGCATCTGGTCGTTGTGAATTTGTTCAAGAACAATACTATAGAAGATGTCGGACAAATTCAGATTGTTTACAGGGAGGAACATGTTCAGGAGCAGATTCATTTTTGAATTTACAAGGTTGGTGTTCCAATTTAGTTAGCTATGGAATATGTTGTGCAAATGACACTATGCAATGTTGTGACCCACTAGGTTGGGCTAGATGTGATAACGCCTATTCTGGTTTCCAGTGTAGTGCAGCAACATACACTTGCTCTCAGGTAACTAAGTCGGCAGGAACACAATGTAACAGTCAATTAGATTGCAATCCTGGTCTACTCTGCTTACCAAACACAGGTACATATAAGTACTGCTGTGCAGCTACTAGTACTTTGGATATGTGTTGCAACATAGACAGCGAATGTCCTTCTGGTTATGTATGTGATTCTGCTTATGGTGGAACATATGTATGTACAAAACCTTCAGGTGGACCGGGATTAGAAGAACCGTGTTCATCAACTCATCAATGTATAGGAGAAGAAGGAGCAGCTCTTACATGCAAAAATGGTATTTGTCAGCCATTTGAATGCAAAAGGGGAGTTCCTTGTGTTATTTGTTTAAATAGTACTGGGCAACGGGTATATATGACAGCTATAGAATGTGGCATTTCAAACAACACAAGGTCGTTATATTGTGCAGTTTCAATGGCTCAATGCAATAATGATGGAGGTCAACAAACAAGTGTTGGAGGAGTAGTATCAGGAACTACAATAGAAGACTTGTTCAATCAGATACTTGTTTTGCTTTTCTGGGCAATGATAGCAGTTATATTCTTCTTCATAATAGCAATGTTCATTTCAGGTCTTCATCTTGCTTATGGTTTAGTAAAAAAGTAGTTTGAATAACTACTGTGATGTGATGTAATGAGATATGAACTGGCAATTGTAATTATTCTTCTTTTACTTACAGTATCTTATTCTCAATCAACACTAGCAGGTCAAATTCAATGGGTTAAGCAAGACCCTAAGCCATTTTCAACAGGAGAATTCAGGTCATCCTCTATTGTGTATTTAAGTAAGTTATCCCAAACTCTTGGAAACCTTCCAGCTATAAACTATCAATCTGTATGCTGGGCAAGAATATGTACAACACAAAACATATCTAATAGATTTATCGCTAATGAATCAGACTGCTCAAGGTGGATTCTGACAGGAATAAATACACCTTGGATAACAGAGGATTCAACAACAGTAAGAGAAACTCCTTTAGGTTATCTAACAAACCCCTTAGCAATTTCATTTCAAAATCCTTTCAGTAGCGAAACAACACATTCATTCTCGTTTGGATTCCAAGACGCATCTTCAAGAGATGACTTCACTTACTTATGTCCAGGTTATACCAATGAGACAGATTATTTAGTTGTTTGGTATGGAGGACCAGCAGACACACAAATTTGGAACTCAACAGTAAATAGTTTCTGGGGCACAATAGATAGATGGTCCTCAAGCGATGCTTCATCACTTTTAACACTTGATAAGCAAAACATATCATATAAATGCTTCCACGCAAGTAATGTAGAAGAAATAAGTATGACTTTCACTAATTTTGCTTATCAACCAACATTAAACACATCAACAGATGTCAATAAATCCAAAGTCGCTTTTCAATATCAATGTGCTCCATTCTCAGCTCAACTAAATATGTGGTTTGCAACATGGCAAGTAGATAAATTAGTCCAAGCACCGAACACTTTAATATCAGATAACACAACATTCACAAAGGATTTAATTCACGCATCAAAAGACATACAACAACAAAATGATTTAGGTAATATAATATCAAGGGCTATTTATGTGGCAGTAGCAGACTTAGTTTCAGAAGCTTCAAAAACACTAAGAAAAGATTTACCAGAGCCAATACCTTCAATTGTTAGAACAATGAATGAAATAGTAAATGCAGTTATTGCAATAGGTGTTCTTTGGATTCTGTATAAAATAATTTCTCAATACCTAGCATTCAAGAGAGCTTTAAAAACATCTTTAACAAAAGCAAGTCTAATAATTGTTCAGTTGTTCTTCTGGTTCACAATAGTTCTTTTAGTATTCTGGGGATTAGTACACATGCCAACTTATTGTGGTATAAAAGCAATGGCTTCTCTAACAGCTCTTAAAGTTGTAGGAGTAGAGCTCGAAGCTCCGCAATCATTCCCATACATTGGAGAAACAATATGGAATGGTGGTGTATTTGCAGTAGTGGCCGTTTCATCATCAGACTGTGCATCCTACTGGAACGCAGAACAAACAACAGATTATCTTCAGTTAAACAACTCAGATATTTCATTAATAATAAGAAGCATTGTAGTAATAATAATGATAGTATTAATATTTGTATCATTAGGAATACTCTGGGACACAGCCTCATACTTAAGACGAAAAGTAAAGAAAATGGAAGAAGATGTACGAAAACCAGACGTAGATGATACAATTTATGAAGATGAAGAGTTTTAGTCAGCAGGGACAGAAGTCCTATGGTGAAACAATAGAGGTGTAAACATGAAATATAAAATGTTTGTATTGAGTCTACTGTTAATAGTCGCAATCTCTTATTCTCAAGCTCAAGTAAAACCTGGGGAATTAAAACCTTTTCCAGGTAGTGTAACAACAGTCAATCAAACTATAACTCAACCACCTATCATACCTCCAATACTTACTCAAATAGTAGTTATAATAATTGGAGTGTTTATAGTAATAGGCATGTTTGCCGCATTTATACTAGTAGTACTTCTTATGATTAAATTTATATTTCCACCTAAGCCTATACAAGAGTGGGAAAGAACAAGAAAAGAAAGAATTGCAATGGCCAAAGGTTGGAACGGCACAAACCTAGAAGTAGTTTCTCTTCTTGGCAACAAAGATGAAGATGTTCCTCCATCAGTTCTTGGTTGGTGCACAGGCTTCAAAGCTGAAGTAGCATTTGACTACATAACATATCACACAGGCCTTCCTGGTTACTTGTTCCTCCTCAAAAAGATAAAAGGACCAAAGTTCCAGCTTTATATTCCAATACTTGACATAACAATACCTGAAGACCATGTAATTCAAGTAGAGCCAAAGAAACGTGGTGCCATAGGAAGAAACTTAGTTATATATGCTTCTGGCGTAATATCAGGCACAGAAGGATATGACGAACCAAACTCATCTTCAGTACCAATAAGCTCAAGAATGAAACTGGAGCGTGCGGAAATAATAGCAAGAGTTCACTCAAAGACAGCATCTCACATTCCAGAAATATCAGAAAAGCTTTGGGAAGGAAGTAGAGAACACTTTAAGAAGCGTGACTCAGAACCTTCAAGGTCTCCAGCAGGTAGGTAGGTGGCAAAATAAATGTCAGACGAAGTAGTCGAGGTAAACAAAAACGAAATGCGTGGTAAATGCCTCACTTGCAGAAGAGGACAATTCTTTCTAGGGGTAGTTTGGTGCATGCATCCAACATTAAAGTCTGGATATAAGCTACATTCAGCATGGGATTCATGTGAAGGATGGGAACTATCCTGGGAATTTAAACAAATGAAGAACTTATTAAAGTTCAGAAAAGATGGAAAACCACTAAAGGAAGAAGATTATGGGAATAGTACTAATGAAGAAAACCAGAAGAAATAACTTCTTCTGCACATGTGATTGAAAAAG
>Ga0172363_10001720_pt1 | contig 17704 bp, 15 predicted proteins | sample LakKivs2_kivu2a2_FD_114541 | JGI IMG/M metagenome (GOLD analysis project Ga0172363, IMG submission 114541) | Sediment microbial communities from Lake Kivu, Rwanda - Sediment s2_kivu2a2 | ecosystem: Environmental > Aquatic > Freshwater > Lake > Sediment | place: Rwanda: Western Province, Lake... | reverse complement strand
GGCTCTTGGGGTGTATACTGTTCCATTGAAGCTTCATGCCGATGTTGAAGCAAAAATCCGCTTATGGGTTGTTAAAGAATAATAATCGTACATAGGTTTCACCAAAAGGTAGGCAAAAAGATTTTGCCAGGGGTGAGGAGTAAACATAGGGAGGCAGTGCCATGGAGAATGCTTTGCCAGAATGCCAGAAGTGCAATACAGGTGTTCTTGTTCCCCTTTCAGACTACGGTCGGGAAGGCGCTTCTATTCGTTACAAAGCATGGGTGTGTACCAATCCTGAGTGCGGATTTAACATTCGGATCGACAACGGAGAAATCAGTTTTGGGAAATCCGTAACTCAATCTCAGAAATAGTTCGCATCAAGGTCGAAAAGCAAGCACAAGAAATAGGTTACAATAGGCTTACTTATTTCTTGTGCTTGGGATATACGATGAAGATGATCTTTCGTAAATACCCGAAGTGGTTCTTACATTATAAAGTAAAACTGTTTTCTCTTCTTTGCGCTTTTTTCCTCTGGTTCTATGTTGTAACAGACAATACTTTCGATCACACCCTGTCTATCCCTCTGCGTATCAAAAATAAACCCGAAGGATGGATATTGAAACAATCCGTTCCATCCAAGGTGAGAGTTGAGTTCAAGGGCGTTGGAAAAGATCTTATCAGTTTGGGGTACCGCGATAAGCGCATCGAACTGGATCTTCATCAGATGCAAGGAGTTGAAATACTCCCTATTACTACCGATATGATCATGGGCATCCCAGAGAACGGGACGATTACTCCGATTCGTATTGTAGAACCCGATTCGATTGAAGTCTCGCTGGATCGTTTTGCAACAAAAAAAATTCCTTTGCGTTCCGATATTACGCTCATCCCCATGGACGGATACATGCAAGTAGGCGATATCGCTCTTGAGCCCGATTCGGTTCTTTTAAGTGGTCCTGAATCGCTGGTAAGAGATATTGATGCGATCTCTACAGAGGGAGAAGAGTACCGAAGTGTTATCAAAAAAATAGAGGGAAAAGTTGCCCTAAAATCCCCAGCGTGGAAGACACTTCACTATTCGATCAATGCAGTACGGTTCAAGGCCGATATTCAGCGTATCGGTGAGAGGATCATTACCGATATTCCTGTCCGCGTGACAAATATTCCGCCAGAGATGAAAGTGACTTTGGTTCCTTCGACACTTTCCCTAAAACTCCAGGGTGGAGTGAACGTGCTGTCCAAATTGAAAAAGGAAGAAATTGCTGCCACAATCGATTTCAACAGTCGCCTTCGCTACAAAGAAAACAAGATCCCAGCCACGATTGCCCTTCCGAGCGACATCAGTTTCTCTGACGTCAAACCACAATTCTTTGAAATAATCATAGAGCGATGAACATTCTCGGTATTGAGACTTCCTGCGATGATACCAGCGCAGCCGTTTTTGATGGTCAGAATCTACTCTCCAATGTCATTTCTACCCAGTTGGTTCATCGGCGCTTTGGAGGCGTTGTTCCTGAACTTGCCTCTCGGTCGCACATTCAACTTGTGATTCCTGTGATACAACAGGCTCTGGATCAGGCGGGTCTTTCTCGCAAAGAGCTTCAGGGCATTGCGGTCACCTACGGCCCGGGTCTGGCCGGTTCCTTGCTGGTGGGTCTCAGTGTTGCCAAGGGAATGGCCCTTTCGCTTCAGATTCCTTTGATAGGAATCAATCATCTGGAGGGGCACATCTGGGCCAACCGAATCGGGAGTCCTCAACGGCTGCCTCCTTTTCTTGTCCTCATTGCTTCTGGAGGGCATACCCAGATTGTTTTTGTGCGGGACTGGGGAGATTACGACGTGTTGGGTCGGACCCGCGACGATGCGGCCGGGGAAGCCTTCGACAAAGTGGGGAAAATGCTTGGAGTGGGATTTCCTGGAGGTCCTGCCCTTGAGACGCTCGCCCAAAAGGGAGATCCCAAGTACATCCGTTTTCCCAGGGCGTATCTTGAGGAGGGGAGTTTGGATTTCAGCTTCAGCGGTATCAAGACGGCGGTTCTGAACCATGTTCAGACTCTGGGTGCCGAAGAAACGCAGAGACACCTGGCAAACATTGCTGCTTCGTTTCAGGATGCCATTGTCGAGGTGCTTGTGGAAAAGACCATTGCGGCTGCGGTGAGAAAAGGCGTTCATCAAATCTGTCTTGCCGGAGGAGTTGCTGTGAACAAGGCGCTTCAGGATCGAATGAAACGTCGGGCTCAAGAAATACCATGTGACGTTTCGTGGCCTTCCCCTTTCCTCTGTACAGACAACGGCGGTATGATCGCCACGGCTGGACATTACCGTTTTCAACAGGGGATGCAATCGCCTCTCACACTTTCCCCTTCACCTTCTTTGAATCTGTGACATGGCCCGGAATTTTGACATCGGCTTTTCCTTTTCATGGTCTCCAATCTTGCTGATTTTTTCTGTGGTATTGGCGGTTGGATATGTGCTCTGGGTGTATCGGCGAACCCTTCCTCCTGTATCCGGATTTTTCTATTATCTGCTGATTGTTTCCCGATCTCTGTCCTTGCTCCTACTGTGCCTTGTTCTTTTTGGGTCCGTGCTTCGTATCACCTGGCAAAAAACGAGACCTCCAGTCCTTGGTCTTCTCATGGATGTGTCCCGTTCCATGGGAATCGAGGAAAATGGGAGAGTCCGATGGAGTATCCTTCAGGAGATTCTCCATTCTCCCGAATTGGAGATCGTGAAAAAGCGCACCACGTTGGAGTCCTACCTTTTTTCTGATCGTTTGATCCCTCTAAAAACGCTGGATTCCGATTCTTTATTTTTCACCGGCACAGCCACCGACTTGGCTCAGGCTTTGAAATCGCTTTCCGAGAGGAGAAGAGGGATTCCTCTGAGCGGAGTTTTGGTCCTTTCGGACGGCGCTCACAACATGGGAGAAGATCCGATCCATGTAGGGGAAACCCTCAGCTTTCCCGTATACGCGGTGACCATTGGTGAGAGCAGACAAAAGCCCGATCTCGTTCTTGGTCAGATTCTGACCAATGAAATCACGTACGTGGGTAACCGGGTTCCAGTTGAGATTGCAGTGCGAGGACCCGGTTTTGCAGGGAAACACGCTTGGGTTCGTCTGAAGGCCGAAGGGGAGATCCTGGATGAAGCCGAAGTTCTTGTCCCGGACGACGGTCTTGAAACTTCGGTGAGACTTTATTTCACGCCCAGCCAGCCTGGATTTTTCAGGATGAGTTGTGAGATCACCCGCATGGAAGGAGAGTTCACATTTGAAAACAATTTTCGAGAAATGTATACAAAAGTGTTGAAGAGCAAATTGTCTGTTTTGCTTTTGGCCGGATCGCCCAGCCCGGATTTTGCCTTTGTAAAGCGGATTCTGGAAGCCGATGAAAATCTCAAGGTGATTACGCGAACGGAAAAGAGAAATGCGGGTTTTTACGAAGGCCCTTTTCCCTCCGATGACATCCTCCAATCCATAGACGTTCTTCTTCTGCTGGATATGCCTTGTCCGGATACTCCTCTTTCGATCGGGCAAAAAATCACAGAGCTTCTTGGGAAGCGGAGAGTTCCCTTTCTTCTCATTGCAGGCAAGCAGACGGATTTTCAGAAATTGGAATCCGCAAAAGAGCTTCTTCCCTTCGATCTTCCACAAAAATCAATGGAAAGTTACGTGCTTTTGAAACTGACAAGCGAGGGTGCGATCCATCCCGCTCTGCGAATTTGTGAGGAGAGAGAAGAAAATCAGACAGTCTGGCATCAGCTCCCGCCGATTTTTTCTTCCTGGAGTTTGATTGAGCCAAAGTCCGGATCGCAGATTTTGGCAACAGGTGTGCCCGAGAAACTTTCAGGATCTTTCGAAGAGAAAGGAGTTCCGATGGTTTTTTCCCTCCAGGCGAACGGGGGAAAATCTCTCGTGTTTCTTGGGCACGGACTCTACCGTTGGGATCTTCTCATGCGTGGCACCGGAAGCACGCATGAAGTGCTCAAGGGGTTTTTAGAGAATGCCGTCCGCTGGCTCGCAACACATGAAGAGGGAAAAACCGTTCGCATTTCCACAGACAAGCGGGTATATCGGGCCGGCGAAGATATTTTTCTATCCGCTCAGGTATACAGCGAAACCTACCAGCCGGTGGAAGGAGCGCTGGTAACGCTCACCGTCACGTCGCCTTCGGGAGAATTCCCCATTCAGCTTGAGGATGTCGGCGGTGGCCGATACAAAAAAACCTTCCGGGTTTTCGAAAGTGGGATGTATGCACTCATTGCGGAAGCCCTTTTCCAGAGACGTTCTTTGGGAAAAGACAAAACGGAATTTTCCGTTTCTTCCTTCAATCCGGAATTCTTGGACACAAGGGCCAATCCAGAACTCATGAAAAGTCTGGCGTGGACTACCGGAGGGAAATCCGGCCCGCCGGACAGCCTGGCTTCGCTCATAAATGCCATGCATTTTTCTCCTCACGTTCTTCATTTTTCCCGCGAGATCGAACTGTACGATTCACCCTGGGTGCTTGCTGCCATTGTCTTTTTTTTGTCTTTGGAATGGCTGATTCGAAAACGGATGGGAATGGTGTAAGGGGCAAACGCGCAAGGGGTGTTTTCCAAGCAGAGCTTTGCGACAAGAAAAAAGCCTTTCGTTTATGAAATTTTTAAAATCACACCATTTGCAGATTTTCATTCTTAGAGATCATTTTTTGTTCTTTGGATGTTTATTCCAAAAAACAGATTCTGTTTCTATTCGCCACTGTACCGAATTTTTTTGAAGTTGGTAATTTTTTTGAATACTGGAGGCGAGAATTGAAGTATAAGATGTACTGGTCATGCTTTCAAAGAAAATGATTATTATAGAACTCTATTTTTTTATGACCCTCTGCATTCGAAACACGGATAAGGTTACTTTAAAATCCGTTCCTTAAACATAACCCATAGAATGAATATGGTTTTGTAGCTTGCATTTCGATAATTAAAATTGTATATTTAAAATCAAACTTGAAGAGTAAAGCATGAGAAATATCATTGCGATTGCAAATCAAAAGGGTGGTGTTGGCAAAACAACAACAGCGATCAATTTGGCTGCTTGCATTGCGGTAGGGGAGAGACGAACATTATTGATAGATATAGATCCGCAGTCGAACGCAACCAGTGGTCTTGGGATAGATCATAACACGATCAAAAAGAGTATTTACGAAGTTATCCTTAAAAACGAGAGCATCAATAATGTCATTACCGCGACCGAGATTTCCTATTTGGATTTGGTGCCGTCCAGTATTCGTCTTGTAGGAGCAGAAGTGGAGCTGGTCAATCTGATTGGCAGGGAAAAGGTGCTTCGGGATGCTATCGAGGATCTTAACAAGGAATACGATTACATTTTTATTGACTGTCCGCCCTCGCTGGGATTGTTGACAATCAACAGCCTTACTGCTGCGCATTCTGTCCTTATCCCAATTCAGTGTGAGTATTATGCCTTGGAAGGATTGAGCCAGCTTCTGAAGACCATTCGGCTCGTTCAAAAAAATCTCAATTCCGAATTAGAGATCAAGGGTGTGCTTCTTACAATGTATGACAATCGGTTAAATCTTTCGCGCCAAGTGGCTGAAGATGTAAGAAATTTTTTTGAAGAGAAAGTATTTGATACAGTGATCCATCGGAATGTGCGATTGAGCGAAGCTCCGAGTTTTGGCAAGCCTGTCATCCTGTACGATGCTGTCTGTATGGGGACGGAAAACTATATCGGGCTGGCCGAGGAGATCATTACACATGAAAAGTAAAAGATTGGGGAGAGGACTGGAAGCACTTATTCCCCAAATCTCCTCAGACGAAGAGGAGAAACGGAAAGAGTCCCTTTCTGAAATCGAAGTGTCCAGGATACATCCCAATTCTTTTCAACCCAGGATAGAATTTGATCAGAAGGGATTGGGAGAATTGAAGCAGTCTATTTTAGAAAACGGTGTCATTCAGCCCATTACTGTGCGAAAAGTGAACGGGGATTTTGAATTGATTGCAGGCGAAAGGCGGCTTCGTGCAGTTATGGATTTGGGATTTGAAAAAATACCCGCCTTTGTGATGGAGGTGGCTTCCGAGGACCAAATGTTGGAGTTGGCTTTGGTGGAGAACATACAGAGGGAAGATCTAAATCCCATGGAAGTGGCCAAAGCGTACGATCAACTTCAAAGAACGTATGGATTGACTCAGGAAGCGGTTGCCCAAAAGGTCGGCAAGGATAGAGCCACAGTGGCCAATTTTATCCGCCTTTTAAAACTTCCCAAGGTGATTCAGGAGAGTCTTCAGAAGGAAGAAATTTCTATGGGGCATGCAAAGGCATTCATGGGACTTCCTTCCCCGGCAGAGCAAATTTCTGTGTGGCGGAAATCGGTGAAGCACGAGTGGAGTGTTCGGAAAGTGGAGGATGTGGTACGGAATATACAAAAGGACAGTCAAAAAGTCATTGTAGCTCTGCGCTCTGAGAAATCTTCGTACATTGAAGAACTTGAGGATACATTGCGATCGCTCATGGGAACGCGAGTGCGAATCAAATCGGCCGGTTCCAAAGGGAAAATAGAAATCTCCTATTATTCGAGTGAAGATTTAGAGAGGCTTGTTGAACTTATCCAGAAAGGAGCAAAATAGAAAGATGAAAAGCCGGGGCAGAAAACGGTATTTTTCTTTGATATTTGTTCCGGATCAAGAACAAGATCCAAAAAGTCTTTCCATGAGTTATGCCAAGGGTCAGATCCTTCTTGTCTTACTGGTGGCCTTAATGCTCCATGTGGTTTGGGGGGGAGTGGGTTACTATCGGATTTTCCGGTTGAAGAAGGAAAGAAGTGCATTGTGGGATGAAAATAAGGAGTTGAAAGCTCAGAATAAACAAATTGAACGGATTGCCAAGGAATTTCAGGAAATCCGAAGAACCGACGAAAAGATACGGAAAGCTTTTGGCGGGTCTTTGGGATTTGAAGAGCAAAGTACAGTTGATTTGAATGCAAAGAAATTACAGTCTATCAGCAGTGCACTGTCATCCCGCGTGGCGGATTATCAACCCATTCCTATGGATGCATCCACAGGGCAGGTACAGAACAATCTCAATTTTTTGACAGAAAAAAGCGGCGAGTACTTCAACCCGGAATATTTGCCCACTCTTCTTCCCGTTGAAGGTTTTTTAACCACGCGTTTTCAAAAAGGGAATTGGTATGTTGGCCGGAGTCATCTCGGTATTGACATTGCAACCAAGCAGGGAACCCCCATTAGGGCAGCCGGAGCTGGAATAGTCGTTTTAGCGGATTGGACTCCTGATTTCGGAAATGTGATCATCATTTCTCACGGGAATGGATTTGTCTCCTACTACGCACACGCTATGCGACTCTTGGTGGATCAGGGAAGTTTGGTTCGAAGGGGGCAATCCATTGCATTGCTGGGGAATTCGGGAATCAGTTCGGCTCCGCACCTTCATTTTGAAATTTGGAAGTACGGTGAGCCGTTGGATCCGGAAAAGTTCATTTTTGCATTGCAGCAACAGCAGAGGACTGGAGAGGGTATGTGAACAGTCCAAAAAGAAATAAAAATAATGAAAGCAACAGGAGAAGACATTGAGGAGAGGCAGAACGAATTCAGAGTTTGGTCGTGGCGGGGAATTGAACACGATCATTGGAAAAGGGACCACTGTCCTGGGGGATGCACAGGTTCAGAACAGTTTGCGAATTGATGGGAAAATTAAAGGAAACATCCGAGCGACGGATACAGTCGTTGTGGGTAAAGAAGGAGAAGTCGAAGGGCGGATCCAAACAAAGCATTTGCTCCTGGCAGGAAAGGTCAACGGAAATATTGCTGCTTCAGGCAAGGTGTTTCTGGAATCAACGGCTTCGGTTTTTGGAGATATCCAGGCATTAAAACTGGTGATTGATGAAGGAGCGTATTTTGACGGAAAGTGTAGTATGAAAAAAGAAAAGGAGGAGACACAGGAGGAGAGGAAAGGGAATAAACTCCCTTCATAAGGAGGAAAAGGATAAGGCCAACTTGTGTTTTTTGGAAAAATTCACGTTCTTCAGGTTGTGTAAAATAGGTCGAGAACGAGATGAATGGACATAAGTTTGGCCTGTTTCGTTTTGAATTTTTTTTGAAAAAATAAAGGAACGATAATTTTTGATTTCTCGTGGAGAATGAATTTCAATGTTCAGATGACACCCGTGGAGTTCATTTTTTTATCGGATTGAATATGACCGTATGGCAAATGTCTGTGCGATGATAAACAAAGGGGAAAAAAGGGATGGATGTAAACTTAGAAAATCTTATTGAAAAAATAAAAAAAGAAGGTGTTGAGAAGGCCCAGCACGTCTCTGATGAAATCGTGAATAAGGCCAAGAAAGAGGCCGATGGGATTGTTGCACAGGCAAAAAAAGAGGCAGCCAAGATAGTGGAGGAAGCAAAAAAGGAGTCGGCCAGGTTTCAGAAAAATGCGGAATTGGCCTTAAAGCAGGCAGCGCGTGATTCTGTTTTGCAGATGAAGGGCAAGTTGACTGCTCTGTTTGACCATGTTTTTAAAAGAAGGGTTTCTGATGAACTCACATCCGATTTTCTCAAGACGTTGATTTTAAAAATCGTGGAAGCATGGTCGCACAATCCAAATATTGAAATACACGTCAATGAAAAAGACAAGAAAAAGTTGGAACAGGTGTTGTTTCAAAGTCTCAAAAAAGAACTTCAAAGATCCGTGACGATCAAAGTGAACAACGATGTCGCCCATGGATTTCGTATTGGTATAAAAGGCGAAAGCGTCTATTACGATTTTTCGGATGAAAGCATCGCCGATATGTTGAAAACGTTTCTAAATCCGAGATTAACTGCCATACTGGATACCGAGGATGGATAAACATTACTATTTAATTTCCCAGCTCCCCATGCTGTTTTTTGACCAGATTTCCTTTATGACCGTAGAGAGTTTCTTGAAGGAAGCAGAAAAGTGGTTAAGCTCTCGTGATTCTGAGAGACTATCAAAAATTGATATCAATGCCACCTCGCTCGAAAAAAGAGGGCAGAGAGTGTGGAGAGAATATCAAGCCTTTGAATTTCGTTTTCGGAGTGCCTTGGCCGCATGGAGAAAATCGCTTCGGGAAGGGGAGGAGATCAAACCCGATTTTCCTCTTTCCATGGTCAAAGAAGGCAATCCGCTGGAGGTGGAAAAGAAACTGCTCAGGTGGAGATGGGATTTTATTGAAGAAATGGAACGTGAACACCACTTTGATCTGGAATTTCTGATCCTGTACTTTTTAAAATTGCAGATTCTCCACAGATTGTCTCAATTTCGCAAAGAGAAGGGGATGGAGAAATTCCACAAGGTCGTTTCGGATGTCCTCCTCAGGGCGAAGTCGGAGAAAGGCACGTCCGATGCAAAGGATAAACGTATCGAGGACGAAGTCCAAACGTGAAGTAAAAATTCAGACGTGATTCTGGAATTTCGTATACGATTGACCACTAAGGAAATAAAATGAATCGAAAAACGGGGACGATTACTGGAATAAACGGCAACATGATCACGGTCGTGTTTGACGGCAGTATAACGCAGAATGAGCTGGGATACGTGCTTCAAGGCAGAGAACGGTTGAAATCGGAGGTCATCCGAATACAGAACAACAAGGCATTTTTACAGGTGTTCGAAAGCACCAAAGGATTGCGGGTTGGGGACAAGGTGGAATTTACAGGGGAGATGCTCTCCGTCCAGTTGGGGCCGGGTCTTTTGGGTCAGATTTATGACGGCCTGCAAAATCCGCTACCGGAATTGGCCAAAATGTACGGCTTTTTTCTTCCGAGGGGAGTCCATCTGAACGCCCTGGATACAGAAAAGAAATGGCACTTTTCTCCAATCGTCCAGAAAGGAGATGCTGTGCGGAGTGGTTTTCCGTTGGGTTGGGTTCCGGAGAGGCATTTTAAACACTACATCATGGTTCCCTTTTTCCTGAAGGGTGACTATACGGTAGAAACGATCTGCAAAAAAGGAGATTTTACGATCAATGACATTGTGGCCAAGTTGAAAGGCGAAAAGGGGGATCTTGTTGAATGCACCATGCAATTCGAATGGCCGGTGAAGATACCCATCACGGCCTACAAAGAAAAAATCATGCCCACAGAACCCTTAACGACCAAGGTGCGCATCATTGATACGTTCTTCCCCATCGCCAAAGGAGGAACCTACTGTATCCCCGGACCCTTTGGTGCGGGGAAAACAGTGCTTCAGCAGATCACCAGCCGATATGCGGAAGTGGATATTGTTGTCATCGCAGCCTGTGGGGAACGGGCCGGCGAGATCGTGGAAACCATGAGGGAATTCCCAGAATTGACCGATCCCCAAACCGGAAGGCCCTTGATGGAACGAACCATCATCATTGCCAACACCAGCTCCATGCCTGTGGCGGCCCGGGATGCTTCGGTATACACCGCCTCCACGCTGGGTGAATATTACCGCCAGATGGGTCTGGACGTCCTCCTCCTTGCCGACTCCACATCGCGATGGGCCCAGGCCATGCGCGAGGTTTCCGGACGGTTGGAAGAGATACCCGGAGAGGAGGCCTTTCCGGCCTATCTTGAATCTCGAATTGCCGAGTTTTACGAACGTGCAGGTGTCGTGAAACTCCATTTTGGAAAGAAGGGCAGTCTGACCATCGGCGGCACGGTAAGTCCTGCAGGTGGAAATTTTGACGAACCGGTAACGCAGTCTACTCTGAAAGTTGTGGGTGCATTTCACGGTTTGTCGCGTGATCGTTCCAACGCCAGACGCTATCCGGCCATTGATCCTCTGAACAGTTGGTCCAAATACAAGAGTTTTGTGCCCGCGGAAATTATCGGGACAGCCAAACACTACTTGGCCAAGGGGTCGGAAGTTCACCAGATGATGATGGTCATTGGAGAGGAAGGTACTTCTCTTGACGATTTTGTCATTTATCTGAAGTCAGAGTTTCTTGACAGTGTCTATCTTCAGCAGAACGCCTTTGACAAAGTGGATGCATCCACTTCTCCAGAAAGACAGAACTATGTGTCCGCGAAGATAAACGAAATTCTCAAAGCCGATTTCCCCTTCGGGGATAAAGAAGAGGCGCGGCATTTTTTCTACGATCTGAGGCAGAAATTCATTGATTGGAATTATACAGAGATGGATACGGACGCTTTTAAGCAACAGGAAAAAGCCATCAACGCTTTGATACGAGGAATTTTTCAAAATGCGAAAAGTGTACAATAAAATTTTAAGCGTCATCGGAAATGTAATTACAGTCAGGGCAGCGGGCGTCGCCTATGAAGAGCTGGCAGAAATTACGACCCAGCGTGGCAAATCCTTAGCCCAGGTTATCAAATTGGAAGACGATATTGTCTCTCTTCAGGTGTTTGCTGGCAGCCGGGGTGTATCCACCAGCGATGAAGTCCGTTTCTTGGGGCACCCCATGCAGATCTCGTTCTCAGAAAACATGCAAGGCCGAATTTTTAACGGAAGCGGAATGCCCAGGGACAACGGTCCTTTTATCACAGAGCATATCATTCCCATCGCCGGCCCCACGGTCAATCCGGCAAAGCGTATCATTCCACGACGTATGATCCGTACCAACATTCCCATGATTGACGTGTTCAACTCGCTCGTGGCATCGCAGAAACTTCCGATCTTTTCGGTCTCAGGGGAACCTTACAATGAGCTCTTGGCCCGCATCGCGCTTCAAGCAGAAGTGGATTTGATTGTTCTTGGCGGCATTGGATTAAAATTTGATCAGTACATGTATTTTAAAAACATTCTGGAGGACGGAGGGTCCCTCAACCGATCCATCTTTTTTATCAACACGGCCTCGGAACCTGTTGTGGAAGGATTGATGGTTCCGGATTTGTGCTTGGCCGTTGCGGAGAAGTTCGCTCTGGCCGGCAAAGACGTTTTGGTCTTGCTGACGGATATGACCAATTTCGCAGATGCGCTCAAGGAGATTTCCATTACCATGGAGCAGGTTCCTTCCAACCGAGGGTATCCGGGTGACCTGTACAGCCAGTTGGCGGCCAGGTACGAAAAAGCAGTGGATTTTGAAGGAGCCGGATCCATCACGATTTTGGCAGTCACAACCATGCCTGGAGACGATGTGACCCATCCAGTGCCAGACAACACAGGATATATTACGGAAGGGCAGTTCTATTTGCGCAACGGACGCATCGAGCCTTTCGGATCTCTGAGTCGCTTGAAACAGCAGGTGAATAAAGAGACGAGGAAAGATCACAGAGCCATTATGGACGGCATGATCCAGCTTTATGCGCAGTTCATTGAAACGGAAGAAAAACGGGCCATGGGTTTCCGGATGAGTCCGTGGGATGCAAAATTGCTGAAGTACGGGAAGATGTTCGAATCCCAAATGATGGATTTGTCTGTCAATATTCCACTGGAAGAAGCTCTGGATCGCGGATGGGACATTATGGCCGAATGTTTCCATCCTGAGGAGACGGGTTTGCGTTCGGAATTGATCAAAGAATTTTGGCCGAAGAATTCAAAAGAATCGGAATCCGAAACAAAATAAGTTCTGTCCCATCGGATCAGACCCTTGGCAAGGCACATGTGTGAGCGAGCGGGGAGTGCATTGGGTGAAGGTTTTTTATGGCAAAGATACGACTGACCAAAAACGAGTTAAAAAAACAAAAGGACAATCTGAAGCGGTTTAGCCGTTATCTGCCGACTTTGGAGCTGAAAAAAAAGCAGCTTCTGCAGGAGATTCACAAGATCCAAAACGAAATCTACAAACTGGAGGAGGAAAGCCAACGGCGTGAGAAGGAAATATCCGTTTGGGGCGACGTGTTTGCGGAAGAGGTGGATCTTCAGCAGTGGATTCACATACAAGAGATCAAAACTGGATACGACAACGTGGCCGGAATTGATATTCCGATTTTTGAGGATCTGATTTTCGAAGAAATCCCTGTCAACTATTTTGCAACGCCTCTCTGGATAGATCGCGGCATGGATGTTTGCAAAGAACAGATCACACGCGATGTAAAACTGGAGATTGCCGAAAAGCAGTTGGCAATTTTAAAAGAAGAACTGCGCATCACAATTCAGCGAATCAAGCTGTTTGAAGAAGTGAAGATTCCAGAAGCAAAAGAGAATATTCGTGTGATAGGGATATTTTTGGGGGATCTGCAAACGGCAGATGTCGTTCGCGGGAAAATTGCCAAGGCAAAGATCGAAAAGAAAAGGGTGGAGGGGAGGTTGGTATGATTGTCAAAATGAAGAAAATCACCCTCCTTTTGAGTACCCGAGAGAGAGAATCTGCTTTGAAAAAGTTGCGGAAACTGGGGTTGCTTCACGTCCGGCCTGTTTTAAAACCTCAGTCGGAAGATATTCAGTCTCTGGAAACCGAACTTTCCGGATTGGAGAAGGCCCTGCAGATTATTGCAGAAGGGCAAGCAGTGCAAAAAACAGCCACTATCCGGCAAGTGCGTTCTCTTAGAGTAAAGATTCTTGACCTTGCTCGGAAAAGGGAAACGTTCGTGAGTGAATTGGAGAAACATCGGCAGACCCAACGATGGTTCGAGAAGTGGGGAAAACTTTCTTACGCATCGTTGGAAGCATTACAAGACGCCGGTGTGTACGTCCGATTTTATGTGGCCAATAAAGGAGGCTTGAAAAAACTTTCCCCGGAAAGGTCTTTTCAAATTATCAGAGAGGAGGGAAGAACGGTACGGCTGGTCTTTTTTGGCAATTCGCCGGAGGACCGGCTCGATTTTCGAGAGGAACCCATTCCCCAGGTGGAAATTCGTTTCCTGGAATCCAGGATGGCAGAACTGAAGAAAGAGATCGGTAAAATCAACAGAGCATTGAAGGATCTCTCTGCGTTCAAAGATTCTTTTTTGCTCTACCGAGAGGTACTGAAAAAGCAGTTGGAATTTGACCGTGTCCTCTACAGCATGGGGGAAGAAGAACGATTTGTGTTCCTTGAGGGATTCTGTCCGGCAGAATCCGTTTCAAAAATAAAAAAATCTGCAGACAAGGAAGGGTGGGCCTATGCCATTCAGGATCCGGAGGATCCCAGTGAGGTTCCCACCCTGATACGGAATCCCAAGTGGATTCGCATCATTCATCCCTTGTTCAAATTTATGGGGACGCTGCCTGGTTACGAGGAAAAAGATGTCAGTTTTTGGTTTCTGCTTTTTTTCAGCTTGTTTTTTGCCATGCTCATCGGCGATGCAGGATATGGTGTGATTTTCTTGGGAGCGACGCTGTTCGCTCAAAAGAAAATGGGCAAGCGTGTTCCCAAGGAACCCTTTCGCTTGATTTATATTCTGAGTATCGCGACGATTGTCTGGGGTGTCATCACAGGCACCTATTTTGGATATGCCAGGATTGCCCAACTGCCTTTTTTGAATCGCATGGTCATTGGTGAGATGGACAGTTTTGCGAGTAATAACGGTCCCTTTATGATGTATTTCTGTTTCATCATTGGGATCGTTCATCTTTCGGTTGCCCATGCCATCAACGCTGCAAAAATCATCAATTCGCCGCGCGCTCTTGGTGAGTTCGGATGGATCGGCATTCTTTGGGCCGTGTTTTTTCTTGTGGGATATTTAGTCGCAGGAAAGTCCATGCCCAGCTTTACGCTTCCTCTTTTGATTTTTGGTATCTTGTTGGCTCTGGTATTTTCCAATTTTCAGAAGAATATTGTGAAGGGCGTTGGCACGACCATGATCAGGTTGCCGCTCAGTGTGATTGGCTCGTTCTCAGACATGATGTCTTACCTCCGCCTTTTTGCAGTGGGTTTTGCTTCACTCACCGTGGCCAGCAGTTTTAATGATATCGCAATCGGTTCAGGCATTGATACATTTTTAAAAGGATTTCTTGCAGCCGTTGTTCTTTTCTTCGGACATGCCTTGAATATTGCCTTGGGGATTATGGCGGTTCTTGTTCATGGGGTTCGTTTAAACATGCTTGAATTTTCAGGTCACCTCAGCATGCAATGGTCAGGCAAGGAATATCGCCCCTTTCGAGAATAAAGGGGTATCCTTTTTCTTGGGAAAGAGTTTTTTAACACCATAGACGATCATTCTGATAAACTAAAAAAGAAAGGGAACGAAAATGGTCGAAGGACTGGGTGATATGAACATCTCTCTGGTACTGGCAGCCATGGGATCGGCTTTTGGGACAGGATTTGCAGGAATGTCTGCGATTGGAGCCTGGAAAAAAGCATTTGCACAGAATAAGGCAGCCCCATTTATTTTGGTGGCATTTGTAGGTGCGCCCTTATCTCAAACTTTTTATGGATTTTTAGTACAGTCTTCGATTCGAAATGCCCACCTGCCGTCGTCGTCCTATCCCCTTCAATTTCTGATTGGGGCACTGGCAGGCAGTGCGATTGGCTTAACGGCTGTCATCCAGGGAAAAGCAGGCGCCAAGGCTTCCGATGCCTTGGGCGAGACGGGCAAAGGTTTTGCCAATTATCTCATGGTTCTTGGTGTCATCGAAACCGTTGCGATTTTTATTATGGTGTTTGTCATGATGGCACTGCCCAAGGGATGATGCCTAAGGAACCCACCAACACAGTGCAAAAATGGACTCTGCGGTAAAAGACAATTCGAGTTTGAATTTGCTTTTCATTCAGGATGTAAAAGAGGAGTGATCTTATAATAATCGTTTTTTTTTCTCGAAAGAACTTTGCGGCTTGAAAATAGGTTAAAAATACGGTACTATTTTTGCAGTTGTATTTGAATACAGCAAATTTTGGGTCGGTTTTTTACCATATTGCGTTTAGAAAAAGATATCCATGATATAAAATTGACCAGAGATGTCTTTAAAGAATTTTCTCTGTGTAAAAGTGGGCGTTCAATTGCCATAAGATACAAAGGGATAAAGTGTAAGAATCTTGAGCGTTGTTTACAATCATTTCACATTAAATGATTCTGGCTATATTTAAGAATGTATTCTCAACACCATAGAGAGGGCATCAGGTCTATCCTCGCATGTCATTCCCGCTTTCTTTAAGCGGGAATCCATGATTGGCGATTGTGAAGTCAATGAAAGTAAAACCGTTCTTTGATCAATTCAACAGGGCTTCATACAGTTTGTTTCTGTCTCATTATTCTGAACTCCTGCTGAAGTTTGTCCCGTACGCGATACGGGACAAAAGTGACAAAGGGAAGAATGGTTCATCAGAGAACAGCTTCGCACAGAAAAAAGTGTAAACAACGTGCGAAAGAATCACAGATAAAGAATTGAAAGATGCGAACAGAGTATACGACCAGGACGAATCGAGAGAATGCCAATGTTGAGAGAATGAATAAGGGAATTCCATGAGGTCAGAACATGTGCAAATCTGACTGTTAAGTGATGTGAATCATGAAGGCTTTAGTGGGGAAATTTTAAATATGATTCTGAATAAGTCGAATCGTTTTTTTCTCTTACTCACTGAGCTTTGGAAAATTTATATTTCATCTGTCATCCTGAGCTCTTCGCGTATGCGCAGAGCCTGTCCTGAACAAAGTGAAGGGATAAACTCGGTCGAAGGATGTTCCCAACACACCAGATTCTTCTTCCCGAAAAAGTCGGGGCTCAGAATGACTCACACTCTCAAAGCTGCCAAACTTCAGTTACTCATTTTTCTTTTGGTCTGGAATAGTCGTTTTATTTCAAGCCCTCTTTTTGCCCAAGAAAAATCCCCTGCAGAAAGCGGTGTACGGTATTATCTTCAATTACAGCAAGAGGAATTCGAAAGAACCATGATTCCCAAGGAGCAGTTCCTTCTGGGAATTGTGCAGAATGTGCATCAAGAGATCAACGACCGTCGCTCAGAGGGAGTCAGCGTGTCGGATCTGGGTATTGGTGATGTTATCTCTCCTGACGAATTGGTTCTCGATGCATTTGATCAGGAACTCAGGAAGATTACGGGACTCTTGGAAGAGATTGCCTCGCTGGAACGGTTGGCAAAGCGTAAAGTGAATCTGGAGGTTCTGGAAACACTTTCACGTTTAAAAAACCAGGTTCGGGAAATCGTTGAAGGCCGGTATGCTTCCACCCGTTCCGAGCAGGCTCCTCAAGCTTCTGAACAGATGGAGATCTCCCCTATGCTTTCTGATACAGATGATGTAATCTCCGAAGACATGGCTTTGGAGCGGTCTTTTGAGGACTCCAGCCGGACACGCGATCTTTTTGAGCAGTGGAAATACAACCGCCTTTTGGATTACAAAGTCAAGTACACAGAGTACGAATTTCTTCGAACAAAACTTCTGCAAACGGCAACGCCAATTCAGGAGAGGCGGATGTTTCAGAGGGATTTGAGGTGGGCTCTGGATACGTACTCCGCCGGTGATTTTCTTCTTGCACGACTTCAACTTCAAGATATTCTCGACACCTATGCGCGCTATAAATTTTTGGATGATGTGCTTTATTACTGCAGTGAATCTTCTTACGGATTGAATTATTTTGACGAAGCCTTGGAGGGATATTACCGTCTGGTATACGAATATCCTGAATCCTCATTTTGTGCCAAGGCGTTGACTAAGATCATCTACATCTATTACATCTATGGAGAATTTGATAAACTCAGAGAGGTGTACGAGAAGCTACTGACTCACAAAACGTCTTTGGATCTTGAGTCTTTTAGTACGGTCTCTTATCTTCTCGGGTATGCTCATTTCAGTGCGGGAAAGTACGACAACGCCCTTCACTATTTAACGAATGTTTCCTACGGGTCCACATACTTTTTCCCCTCTCTTTATCTTTCTGCTGCGTGTTACT
>Ga0172363_10001718_pt1 | contig 17708 bp, 24 predicted proteins | sample LakKivs2_kivu2a2_FD_114541 | JGI IMG/M metagenome (GOLD analysis project Ga0172363, IMG submission 114541) | Sediment microbial communities from Lake Kivu, Rwanda - Sediment s2_kivu2a2 | ecosystem: Environmental > Aquatic > Freshwater > Lake > Sediment | place: Rwanda: Western Province, Lake... | reverse complement strand
GCAGCAATGCGTTATTCTGAAGCAAAGCTGGCTCCCATATCAACAGAGCTACTTGAAGACATAGAAAAAGAAACAGTGGGATTTTTGCCCAACTTTGACAACACAATGAAAGAACCCTTAATCTTGCCAGCCAAACTTCCCAATTTATTGATTAACGGAGCAACAGGGATAGCAGTAGGAATGGCAACAAATATTCCTCCTCACAACATAACAGAAGTCTGTGATGCTATAACTTCTTACATAAATAAGCCAGAAATATCCGTAGAACAACTCACAGAAATTGTAACAGGCCCAGACTTTCCCACAGGCGGCTCAATTTCAGGCAATATAAAGCAAATTTATTCAACAGGCAATGGAAGAATAACAATAAGAGGAAAGACAACAACAGAGGAAGAAAGAGGCAGGCAAAAAATAATAATAACTGAGATTCCTTACATGGTGAACAAGTCTGACTTCATTACCCAAATTGCCAAGCTAGCCCAGGAAAAAAGGCTTCCAGATGTTTCTGACATCCGTGACGAAAGCGCAAAAGGCAGAATTAGGATTGTAATAGAATTAAGAAGAGGGGCAGACAGCAAGTTTAGTCTTAACAGGCTTTACAAGTTCACAAGACTTCAGGACAATTTTGATGTAAATCTTCTCGCTCTTGTAAGCGGCAAGCCCCAAGTGCTAAACCTAAAGCAGGTGATAGAGAACTATGTCAAATACAGGAAGACTGTAATAACAAAAAGAATAAAATTTGAACTCAAGAAAGCAGAAGAAAGGCTCGAGGTTGTTCTCGGTCTGCTTAAGGCAGTAAAAAATCTTGACGAAGTTATAAAGACTATCAAAACTGCAAGCAATCATTCAGAAGCAACTCAGAATTTAATGAAAAAATTTGAACTGACAACAAGACAAGTGAATGCTATACTTGACATGAGGCTTGCAAGCCTTACTGCTTTAGAGCAGAAAAAGCTTAATGAAGAAGAAAAGCAGCTTGAAGAAAACATCAAGCTTTTCAAGAGAATACTTGGAGATGAAAAAGAGGTTCTTGCAATAATAAAGAAAGACCTTTCTGACTTAAAACGGAAATATGGAGATGACAGAAAGACGCACGTGCTAGCAAGGGAATTGCAGGAAATAAGCGAGGTAGAGCTTGTGCAGAAAAAGGAAGTTGTTGTAACAATAACAGAAAAAGGTTACGCAAAAAGGATGGACCTCAAAACATACAAGGAGCAAAAAAGAGGCGGTAAAGGAGTTATTGGCTCTGATCTTTCAACAGGTGACTTTGTAAAGCAACTTATAGTATGTTCTACTCATGATTATCTTTTGTTTTTCACAGAAAAAGGCAAAGTCTACTGGCTCAAGGCTTATCAAGTTCCAGAAACAGAAAGATATGCAAAAGGCAAGGCATTGATAAATCTATTGAACATCAAAGACGAGAAGATACAAAGCGTCTTGCCTGTCCGCGAGTTTAAGGATTTTGTAATTATGGCAACAGAAAAGGGTATAACAAAAAAAATGTCGCTCTCACTTTTAAGCAAGCCAAGAGCAAGTGGAGTTAGGGTTATTAATTTGCCGCCCGAAGGCGATGTTGTTGTTGAAGTAAATCCTGTAAGAGAAAAACAAGAAGTCCTGCTTGTAACAAAAAAAGGGCAGGCAATCAGATTTAACAGCAATGAATTAAGGCCGATGGGTCGGGCAAGTTATGGAGTTACAGGGATAAAGCCAGAAAAAGACGATAAAGTAGTGAGTGTTGAAGTTCTCCCATTGGAAAAAGATAAAACAACAATGTTAACAATAACAGAGAAAGGCTATGGCAAAAGAAGCGAGATAGAAGACTACAGGCTGACCGGCAGGGCAGGCAAAGGAGTTATAAATCTAAAGGTGAATGAAAAGGTAGGAGATGTAATTGCCACAATCTCTGTAAAAGAACAAGACAGTGCCATAGCAACAACAGCAAAAGGCATGGTAATAAGGACCCCTGTAAAAGATATAAGAGTAATGGGCCGTGCAACACAAGGCGTAAGAATTGTAAAGCTTCACCCAGAAGACAAGGTTGTAGACCTTGTAAAGATCGAAGAAGCTGAGTAAAATCAGCCTAAAACACTTCTTGCTCTTTGCTCGTCAAAAAGCCTGGAAAGAGAAAGCATAGAAGCTATAACTCTGTCATCTCTATGCAAGTCGCAGATTGCACTAAGCAGCGGCCAGGCGTCCAGGTTCTCAGCTTTATACTGCCTTGTCTCAGACCCTTATCCTTCAGAAAGAGAGGGGCATATCATGTATAGATTTTTAATACCAAGTTTATAATCTTTTATATAATTTAGAATACTTTCAAAAGTCCACAAAATTGATTTTATCTTTCACTCCTTCATAATTACAACAAACATAAGTTTTAAAAACATTATATATCTGTGAGTACTATGGGGAAAGTTAACGCAGACTTGCATACTCATCTGAGAACAAGAGCAGATATTTCTAATTTAGACTTTAATCAAGTCATAGACCTTGCCAGAGAAAGGCTAGGGCCTGGCGGAATTCTTGGAGTAGTTAATTTTGCAGACAGGCATTATGAACAGTTTGTGGGAAAAAGAGGCTATGAAAGACATGATTTGTCTAACGGAGTTTATGTTCCTGAAAAAAAGGTGCTTGTTGTTAAAGGAGAAGAAGTTGCCACAAAGCAAGGTCATTTGCTTGTCTTAGGCATAAGAAAAAACCGCCATCTCGCACATGACAGAACGCTTGACGATACGATAAGAGAAGCAAAGCAAGGAAACGGAATAATGATTGCAGACCATCCATTCACATATTTTGGAATTGGAAAACAGCTTGAAAGAGTGTACAACATTGGGGGCAAAATACTTTCTTCAGAATATCTCGAAAAACTAGACGCCATAGAAGTTCATAACGGAGAAGCCAGTCTCTCGCCCCGTAATCCTAACAAAAAAGCACAAGAATTTTTTAGAAGAATGAGGTACTTCAACCCAAAACTTGGAGCACTGATTGTTTCTGATGGCCACTCTCTCAAAGAAGTAGGAATAAGCTACACAACATTAGAAATGCCGGACTATGAAACTATAACTTCTCCATATTTGCTTGTCGACCACTTGAGGAAAGCCATACAAAATCACAGGGATTTTAGCGGAAAAATGACTGGCGCAAGGTTTATGGCAATATTACATTTGCTCGCTATAATGGGAGACAAAGCAAGTTCAAAAGCCAGGCAAACAGTTCAATATGTAGCTAGAAAGTTTAAAAAATAGAAAAAGTATAAAGATTAAAGTATATAATCAAAATCACAGACTAAAATGTTAATCTTGCCAGAACATGTTGCAGAGCAAAGAAAAGAAGAATTAGAGCAAAAAGCAGAAAGATTAGAAAGAGAAGCCATTGAAAAAGAGCCGGATTTAATGTCCAAAGTAGGAAAAAAAGCAGAGTTTTTAGAAAGAGCATTTCAAGGCCCAGAAGACGGCAGGCATGTCAGAGTTTGTTCTTCATTGGATGAATTTTTTGAGGGTATTAAAGAAGAAGGCTCAAAACACAGCCAGCTCATGTTTTCTCGAACATTAAATGTTGCATTAAAAATGGGGTTTAGCTTAGAAGAGGCTATGGAAATTGCGCTTGCTTCTATTTTGCATGACATAGGCAAAGCAGTTCTGCCAGAATCGTTAAAAGAAAAGATGCGTGCGGGGAATTATTTTGACGAAGAGGAATACAGAGAAATTAAATCTCATGTATTAAGAGGCAAGATGATAGCAGAAAGAATCCCCACATTAATGGAAATATACCCCAAAGCGCCTTCAATAATTCTTCTTCACCATGAACGCTCTGATGCTAGAGGTTATTTGCTTCGCTTAATAGGGCATAATTTAGAGTTTTACAAACCAGAGTCTTATAGAGGAGAAATTCCGATCGAAAGCATGATTATTTCTGTCTGTGATGCATACTTGGCAATCGCCAGAAAAAGAGGATATAATGAGCCAGATTCTCCCGGCAATGAAGGGCTCCAAGAAATAGTTCATGAATTACTAAGATGTTCAGAAGAAGAATTTGATGGTTCTTGTTTAAGAAGAAAGAGTATTTCAAAAGTAAACCGGTGGAAGATGGAATGGAAAGACCCAACAAAAGACTTTGGAAGAATGATAAGAGAAAGGGTTGCAAGAAACATGTTGTTTGGTGAATTACCAAGCAGAGGATTAAGCATATCTTTTGCAGAAGTTTTTACAGCACCAATTGAATTAGTAGAAGAAAACTATTTTATTTTAAGAAGCCAGGGCGAAGCACAGTTTTATAAAGCAGTAGTCAAAGCATTGGCTGGCACATTAACTAAGTGCGAAAGCAGATTGTAATCTTGGGCAAATTACTTTTAATCAACCTTTCTCTTCTACTTCTTTCTTTCCTTCTTCCAGTTCCTTTGCTTGTTGTTTGTCAAACTTTAAAAGCAGTGCCTGAAACTCGCCCATATGCGTTTTTTCTTCTTTGGCAATGTCAAGCAAAGTTTCCTTCAAGCTCTTATCGCTTGCCATTGCAGCCATCTGTTCATATAGTGTTGTTGCATCTAATTCTGCAATCATTCCTGCCCTCGCAATCTCTGCATCAATCTCTTCTTTTTTTCCAGAAAGTTTTTTTGGTATGTCTGATAACATTAGTTTGCCTCCTTTTGTTTATATTATACTTCAGTATAACAACCATTATAAATTTTATCTTTTTTGCTGTCGTATGGCCGTCAAAGTATACGCCAGTCTTGCGCAAGCTTTTGATGATATAAGATGGGATGGGAAAGGTAAAAGAGCAGATTTTAGAGTTGTTCACAGAGCAAACCAGCGCGATGTTAGGGAAAGAAGAGTTAAAGAGTTCTTTGAGCAAGAGTTTGAATTGTGGATTAAGGGAGAATCCAGGCTAGCATATACCCAAGGAGAAAAATATGCAAAAAGTGTTGGTAGTATATTGTGGGAATTGATTAAAAACGCAGAATATGCAACAAAAATAAGAAAAACATTTACAGCCGAATTATATGTTGGCAGTAGAGGAAGCTTAATGGGTACAAGGCAAAAAGCAAGTTTTTTAGAAGATGCTGAAATTGAGTTGCTAACTGTATGGCAAGAGCCTGTTTTTTCAACCAAAGATGAATATGAAATAGGCAGTCAGCCTCTTGGAAGAGGCACAACCCTTTTTCTCGAAGAAGGCAGTGGCATACTTGCCTTGCCACATCAAAAAGAAAAAGCAATTTATGTTTCGAAATACTTTCCAGGGATTAAAAATGGTTAAAATATATCAAACTTTAGATGAAGCACTTCAAGAGATTGATTTTGCTGGAATGTCTCTTGGTTTTGGCCATGGAAAATTCAAGGACAAGAAACATGAAGAATATACTTTCATAAGATGGCTTTCTATGTCTGCAGAATTGCTTGGGATATCCATGGAAAAAAGCCCTGAGCAAAACGAAAAAGAATGCCCTTTTTATAAGCATAAGACTGAAGCATGTTATGTATTTCTCGAATTAGTTAGAAATGCCTATCGTCTTGGTGTCGATGGACAAGAAGGCAGAAGATTCCATGCAGGAGTATATTCTGGCAGTAGAGGAATAGTAGTAGGAACAGAGCAGGAAGCGAACTTCTTGACAAGAGAGCATATTGAGCTTTTAAAACAAGGAAGGCCTGTTCCAAGCACAAACACAGAAAATCCTGGCGGGCTTGGAACTCAAATAATAACAAATGTCGCAGATGGCTTGTTCATTTCAGAAGAAAAGAGGGCGATATATGTTTTAAGATTATTCAGCAGTCCTGCAAGAGAAAGTATTCTGTAATTATATTATACAAATATTAGATAAGTTCTCCCCAGCCAATCAGCCTCCAGTGCCCTTGTATGTTCCTTGCAATTCCCAAAGTCTCGGCTTTGAAAGGAACTACGGGAATCTTAAGATTAAGCTCTGCTTCATTTCCAGCCACTTTTGTCACAAACCCAACTGTAATAGAAGTATTTGCACTTAACAGCAAGTTCTCAGCATTTTTGATGTTTTCTACTTTCTTTTCTTCTTTTGCCCCATAAATCTTATCAAATAGCTTAAATTTTAATTTTATCTTGTTTGTTATTTCAGGCAATTCATTGGCAAGGCTTGCAACACATCCAGAAAGATTATCAGCCTTTGTCAAGATAGGATCAAGTTCTGTTTCTATGGCAAGAGAACATCCAGGGGTGGCTTCTTTTATTGGATATTTTCCTTTGTATAACGCAAGAATTCTTGTTTTTACAGTTTTATACACTGTTTGATTTTCTTTTTTCAGTATCAAGCCCGGTTTTATCTCAATCTCGTCTCCAATTTTAAGCCTGCCTTTTTTCAAAGCCCCCCCCAAAACTCCGCCTTTCAATTTTTCAATTTGCGTTCCCGGCCTGTTTATATCGAAACTTCTTGCAATGATAAATAACGGCTTGCTTTCCAAGTCCCTCTTTGGAATTTTCAGGCTGTAAATTGCCTCTATAATCTTGTCAATATTAACATTTTGTTGCGCAGAGCATGGAATTATAGGAGAGTTCTCAGCCAAAGTTCCTTTAACAAACTCTTTTATCTCCCTGTAATTCTTTAATGCCTGCTCCTTAGTCACAAGGTCTATTTTATTCTGGATAATTACAATCTGGCTTATGTTTTTTGCTTGCAAGGCAGTAAGATGCTCTCTTGTCTGCGGCTTTATGCCTTCATTTGCGGCTATTACAAGTATTGCAGCATCAATCAAAGCCGCTCCTGACAACATTGTAGCCATAAGCATTTCATGTCCCGGATTGTCAATAAAACTAACATACCTTAAAGGCTTGCCTTCTTTTACTCCAAGCTTTCCGTCTTTCTCATGAATAATAAAATCTGCATAGCCTAGTTTAATTGTCATGCCTCTTTTTAATTCCTCTGAATGCATCGTCGTTAGCTTTCCTGTCAGCCTTTGCAAAATTGTAGTCTTGCCATGTTCCACATGCCCTACTATTCCTATATTAATGCTTTCCAAATCTTGCATATTCTCCATTAAACTCCAAAACAAAAGAGTTTTTTAAATGTTCTCAAAGATCCTTAAGAATAAACTGCTCTTAATCTCTTAAGAGTTTCTTCTTCGACATAATCAACTAATCCTGCCGGCACATAACTATCCATAATATCCCCTTCCAACCCTTGTGACCTTGTTATTGTAATAATGCTTGGTTTTTTCAATCCGCTCAACAAACCAGCAGTTTCTGCAATTTTTTGTCTCCAGTTTCTTGTATTATATTGGCTTCTTACAGCATTGTCCGGATTCGGACAGCAAAAAGCATCCAGGTCAATATCAAGTATTAAATTTCCAGAAATAATTATTTCCCATGGCATGATTACTCTGCCACATCCTCCAGATATCTCGCATTTTTCCTCTTCCCACCATATCCTCTCCCCCACAACATGGGGGGCAAGTTTTCTTCTCTGCCCGCCAAGTCTAGAGCCAAGATCTTGCAGTTTTCTTTTTTCAGAGTGAGGATTCAGCCAGTAAACTCCCGAAACAATTCCGAAATGCACTGCAGTGCAGATAAAATTGATATTATCCAAATCTTCAAGCATAACATCAACGCCAGAATTCATATCTGCATGCGCATCTATATGAAATAAATCTGCCCCTTTCAAGCCAGAACTCTGCCAGAAATAAAAAACCTGGCTATGATCCTCTGTAACTGCTGTAGGAATTCCTGCAATTTCCAGAACTCTTCCAGGAACTTCTGCGATTTGGCTTTCTTTTTCTAATATTTTTTCTGGCAAATTAAGAACTCTTTTTTATTTTTTTTCTGCTGGAGCGGGTTGTGCTGTCTCGGGCGCTGCTCCCGGCGCTTTCTTTGCTTTTGCTTTTTTTTCTATTTTTTCCTTGTCCTCCTTTGAATCGTATATAAAAGCTTTAATCCTAAAATCTTTTAATCCATAGCCTCCGTCAACTTTCTTTATTGCTATAGCTTCTTTGTCTGCCTTAAATTGTTTGCTTAATGCTTCCTTGACTTCTTCAAAACTCGGAGTTTTCTCTGCTTCTAACCTTGCAAGTATCTCTTTCCTCTTCAAAAGGAAATTTTCTTTTTGTTCTAGAATTTTCATTTTACTTTATTATCAAAATCTTATTGCGTAACTTCCCTTGCTTTTTATTTTAAGATGCTGCGCTACCTCAGAATGTTCTGGATCAAGAATAATTACCCTGCCCTTAAAGCTGTCGCTATACTCCTGGCTGCCACAGCTCGGACATTTATCTCCTTCATAAATCATCTTGCAATTTTTGCATGTTTTTTTTACCATCTTTATTTTTTCTTTCCTTTCTTTGTTTTTTTCTCCTTGCCTTCTGTCTTCTCTACGGCTTTTGCAGCAGACTTTGCTTTTCTTTTTTCTGCTTCAATCCAGTCAAGTTTCCCAAGCCCAGGCTGCCTCATCGTCAAGCCAATCTTCGGCTCATTATCTTTATAGGATATCGCCACAATCCTAGCCATGCACGAGTCTCCTTTTTTAAGGCTCTTTTTGCCTGACTTTCCGATAAGCGTTCCAGACTTGCTAAAACTTACAAAATCTTCCATTGTCTGGCTTATATGTATCATGCCCTTAATCATTCCAAGATTCATAAAAGCTCCAAAGCTGGTTATCTCATCAATCACCCCATACACAAGTTCTTGCATTTCAGGCCTCCATGAAATAAGCTTAAACCTTGACTTGTAGTAGGCTGCCCCGTCTCCTGGAATAATAATGCCTTCCCCTACTTCCAGCACATCCATCACGCTTACAACAACCCCAAATTCCTTATCAGTATGGTCAGTGTATGTTTCTTTAAGCTGTTGTTTCACAGCGTCGATAGTAGCCAAACCGAACAATTTCGGCTCCACACGAATATAGTCTTCTGCTTCGATTAAATAGAACATTTTACCCCGAAATAAAACTCAAAAATAAGGAAATAAAGGACGTTTTTAAAGATTACTATTCCTTTCAAGTAAATTCATTATCATCCAAAAGCCCAGCTTAAGAAATATCCAACATAGTGTGTTACAACAATAACAACTATGGCTATAATCAAATGTTCTGCAATTACATAAGAAGTTTTCATTTTTCTTTCTCTTGCTATATAAACACTGAAAATAGCAAGCAAGAATAATCCCCACATTATGCTTACCCTAACTGCTGTAGAAAGCTCAAAAATTAAGACAGGAATAATAAAAGTCAATGCAAAAATAAGTTTAAACAAGAAAGTAAAAAAAGTTGCTTCCCAAACTTGTTTCTCGCTTGGCCATTTTTCTGATTCCTCAGAAACATGCATACCCAAAGCATCTGAAAGAGCGTCTGCAATAGCTATAGTAAGAATGCCCCCGATTATTATAATTTTTGAATGTGTGCTTGAATCCAGTCCAACAATCAGGCCAAGAGTCGTAATAACACCTGAAGTCAAGCCAAAACTCAGCCCTCTTTTCAGTGAATGCCTCATAAAACAAACATGAAAATTATGCTTATAAATTTTCTTAGTTGACAATCTCAAGTTTTTTCTTTTTTGTTATAATGAGAAACTTAAACTTTCCTTTCAGCTTATTTCGCAGTTCTTTATCAAGCGTTGCAATAACTATTTCATTTCCTTCTTCTGCCAACAACTCAATTCCTCTGTCAACAAATTTTTTTTCAAGCTCTATTTCCTTAAACCTGTTTCTGAAACTGTTTATAAGCATCAAAGAAGTCTTCGCTAATCCCCTTTCCTTGATTTTCTTTTGTTGGTCTTCTGTAAGCTTCTCCAACTCTCCAATAACTTGCTTTGGCAAAAGCAGTTCATTACCTTCTAATTCATGAAGAAAATCAATTTTCTCCTTTACGCATGTCATGATAAAGCTCGTATCAAATACTATTCTCATAAATAGAAAAAATACAATAAACTTATAAATATTCCTTTCCTTGCAAAAAAATGATCGAAGAAAAAGAGCATGTTCTCCAAGTGCTAAAAGAGGTAAAAGAAGCTTTCAGAAAAAATGATGTAATAAAACTCCATGAACTAAGCAATCAAACAATACATTCTGCTTCTATAAAACAGGACGATACGAGTATAGCATTCGCTGTTGTGACCTATTCAATGAGCAAAATACTTGAAAGGACAAACTATCAAGAATACCCTGGCTGGACTTATTTTTTCCAAAAATGCAAGCAAAATTTAGAGCAAGCAATAAAGGGGCTTGAAAGAAACGACGAAGAAGGATTCAAAAAGCACATCAAAGCAATAGAAGGGCTTATAGATGAATTAACAGGTAATTTTAAGATGCATATACAGCAAGTGTTTGAAAAGGCAAAAATAGGCAAGGCAAGCCGGATTTATGAGCATGGGATAAGCATGGAACAGACTGCCAATTTGCTTGGCGTAACCCTTTTTGAACTTGCAGAATATGCAGGAAGGACAGGCGTCTCGGATATAAACTTAAATAAAACCCTGACAGTAGAAAAAAGAATAAGTTATGTGAAGGAGATATTCAAATGAACCAAACAAAAGTTATAATTTTTGATGCAGGGACAATAATAAACTTTGCAATGAATGGCCTGTTGGACATGCTTGTAAAGCTTAAAAAAGATTTCAAGGGTAAGTTTATAGTTACAGAAAAAGTGAAAGAAGAGGCGATAGACAGGCCCCTTACAATAAAGAGGTTTGAACTTGAAGCCTTGATGATAAAAAAACTTTTTGATGAAAATATTTTTGAATTGCCTTATGATTTAGTTAAAAGAGAAGATATGATAAGCGAAAGAAACAAGCTTCTTGATTTATTAAACCATACTTATTATGCAAAAGGCGAGTTCATGAAGATAGTCCATGGCGGCGGAACAAGTTCTCTTGCCCTCTCCATGATTTTAAGCAAGAAAGGAATAGACAATGTTGTTGCAGTAGATGAAAGAACAGCAAGAATGCTAGTCGAGAATCCCGAAAACTTGAGGCAGCTTTTTTCCCAGAAACTGCATACAAAAGTCGAGATGAAAAAAGATATCTCTTTCTTAAAAGACATAAGGATAATCCGTTCCTCAGAATTACTTTATCTTGCATACAAAAAAGGGCTTGTCGATTTAAAAGATCATGATGTCCTAGAGGCGCTGCTTTATGCAGCAAAATTTAAAGGATGTTCTATTTCTTTTGAAGAAATAGAGCAGATAAAAAGAATAGGTTAAGCCAAATAAAGTGGTTTAAAAAGTGTTGTCAAAACAGACTTTGTAAAAACTTGGTTGAATGGCAAAGGGTAAAAATGTATCAAGCCATCATGAATGAATCCCAATTTTTCAACTTTAAATATTTTTTATTAATTCTACATTATGCTTCAGAAAGCAGGATAAATACGACAATTAAAAATATTTAAAAGCAGTAAAGAATTCTTATTAATATTGGGGGCGTAGTTCAATGGTAAAACAAACGGCTCCAGCAAGCAAGCTTGCGAGTCACCGTTAGTCGAGGGTTCGACTCCCTCCGTCCCCATTTTGCACCCCCCAACCGAGGAACCACTCAGTGTAAACGAGCAGGTTCGCAGGAAGAGAGTGCAAAATTGATTCTCTGCGACTGAGAAAAACCTTTATAAATTACCTTTCCATAAGTAGTATATGGCGAAAAAGAGGATGACAAAAAGAAAGACAACAAAAGAAAAAGTTGCCTACGAAAAAGCCCCTAAAATAAAAGCCGAAGATCCTGTTGTAAGACTTCTCATGGAAAATTCTGTTGGCTTGCAAAAAACTCTTCTTGCGCTTAATGAAAAGCTTGATACTTTAATAACGCATATGGCAGATTTGCTGAAGTTATTTGAACTTGCTGCCAAGAATATAGCAGAAAAACCTGAATTAGGATTCGAAAAAGAATTCCTCGATAAATTAAATCTTTTGCTTGAACAAAATAAACTTCTTGCACGAGGCATAACTTTAATTTCACAGGGCTCAGCGGCTGCTATGCCTCAACTTCCGACACCTCCGCCCACTTATCGGCCAATGCCTGTACCAAGACCAAGCGCAACAATGGCAATGCCGCCATCTGCACCAGCACCTGTAGCAGAAGCCAGAACAATGGCAGAGCCATCTGAAGAATACACAGCAAGCGGGTATACTACCAGTCAGCCTGCAGCTCAGCCAAAACCAAAGCCGCTAGCACCTCAAGAAGGATAAGATGCCAAACAAAGCAGTTATTCTCAAAGTATTTACAAAAGAGCTTATCTTAAACTCTATCCCGGGCTTGCGGGAAAAAATTAAAAAGAAGCAGCAAGAACTTATAGAGTTCGCGCCATTTATCCCATCTTTAAAAGCAGAAGAAGTTGAAATTGCTCCGCCAGAAGCAGCAAGATTTGCAATACCCTCTGCTCCAATGTTTCAAACAATAGCAGGGATTAACTTTGGCAAGCTGACTCCTTTAATTCAAAATCCAACAATCAATATGATAGAATGCCCAGGCCCTTTCAAGAACATAATATTCAGGACTTACAATATAAGAAAGTCTTCGTCAATTGTCTTGTCAAGGGAAGAACTACAAGATCTTGTTCTTCAATTTTCAAGAATGGCAAAAATTCCCATGATAGACGGCCTTTTTAGGGCATGGGTGGACAAGTTCCTTGTATCTGCAATTATAACCCATAAACAAGCAGGTAATTTTATTATACAGAAAGTTATTTACCCTCACTTTGCTTAAACTCAATTTCCAGTAACTTGTTTCTCAGTTTTTCTCTTAATTTTTCTCTTTTTCTTTCTTCCAAATAACTCTTAAGCCTCTTGCTGAAAAATATCACATATATCAATAAAAGAACTATAAGCCCCAATACTACAGCAATTAAAAAAAGGATGTCACTTCTTGTCAAGATTTCCTTCATAGAATTGAACTCAAGTGCTGCCATTTTCCCTCTTTTTTGCCTAATAACCCTAAATGATTAAACTTTTTAAACCTCGCGGTTTTATTAACTTTATGCAAGTAAAAAAACAGGACAGAATAACAAAAGAAAAGCTGACAAGTTACTTTAAAATCTCGCAAGAAGCCCTAGAAGAAATAAAAAATAATATTTCAAAAGGCAGGGAAAAAGAAGCAAGCGAGATACTCGAAATGGTAGAATGTTATATAAAAGATGCGAAGTTCTTTCAAAGCAAGCAAGACTTTGTAAACGCCCTTTCATCTTTGGCATATGCCTATGGCTGGATAGACTGCGGCGCAAGGCTGAAAATCTTTAATGTCAATAACAAAAAGCTGTTTACTTCTGATTAAACTCAAATTTTTATAAAGATTAATCCCCTTTCTGCCTCTAAATTTTTTGATATTAATTCTAACTCTTGCCAACTTTTATAAATATCTACTAACTAATATTATTATGAAAAAGAGTGTGGTGATTAGTCTTGGTGGCAGTTTAATCATCCCTGATGAAGTTGATGTTCCTCTTCTGCTTGAGTTTAGGCGAGTTCTCGAAAAACACAAAAAAAATTACAAGTTTGTCATTGTTTGTGGAGGAGGGAGTGTTGCAAGAAAATACATCAATGGCTTGCGTAAAATCCAAGCTTCTGACTTTTTGCAGAGCAATGTCGGAATTTCTGTAACAAGGCTAAATGCAAGGTTTATGACATACTTCTTTGGAAAAGATGCAAACAAAGGCATTCCCCACGACATAAAACAAGTCATGAACATGCTAAAAAAAGATGATATTGTCTTCTGCGGTGCTTTGAGATACGCCCCAAACCAGACTTCTGACTCTGTTGCAGCCAAGCTCGCCAATCACCTCAAAGCAGTCTTCATTAACTTGACAAATGTTCCAGGGCTTTATACAAAAAATCCTAAAGAATTCAAAGACGCAAGGTTTATTCCAGAAATTTCATGGCATGACTTCTATAAGAGGGCAAATGCCATCAAGTACAAGCCCGGCCAGCACTTTGTTTTAGACCAGACAGCAGCAGAAATCATCATGAAAGAAAAAATAACAACTTACATCCTCGGAGACAACTTCAAACATCTTAACAATCTTCTTTCAGGCAAGCCTTTTACAGGCACAAGAATTCAAGGCTAAGACAATTTGCTTTTAATAAAAAATCCCGCACAATAAAATTTAATAAGTTCTGTTTATAACATTTGATATGGATTTATTAATAATGCCATGGTGGGAGGCTGTGAGGCACCAGCCAGAAAAAAAGACTTATGCAATCAGAATATTTAATAGCGAAGAAAGAGATGCACCAAAAAGAGACCCTTTAATAAGCTCTCCGTTGTATGTTCATGTTGCAGAATATTTTTTTGATGATAATGATGAATTTATGATGTCTGGGCCTGTAACAATTGATGAAGAAACGACAAAAAGAATAATTGAAGATTTTGCAAGGCATAGAGAATATGTTGAGTGTTTGCTTGTGCATTGTTCTAAAGGACAGAATAGAAGTCCTGCAATCGCAATGGCTTTGAACGAAATATTTGGACTGGGCCATGACACAAACTCATTAAGGGAGAACTATCAGGCTGCAAACAGGTATGTTTACAAAAGACTAAGAGAAACTGCAGAAAAATTAGGATTAACATCAAGAGTTCAGTAAAAATTTGTACTAATCAATTATATCTTAACGCAAACTTCAGGACAAAATTCATCACCTTAACATTCAAATCTACTCTTTTTGCAAGTGGCAGTTTTCCAGGGCTTTCTGTGCACATTGAAAAAGGAGTTCCGTCTCTGAAAAGCCTGTCTTCAAAAGAGCAGTCTTTCCTGTTTTTTATTATCCCGTTTTTGCTTTTATTTCCATAAATCTCTTTGTCTTTGTTTATTTTCACATGATTGCTTGCCATTTTTATTATATTTTTATAAATCTCTTCTTCGTTTTTCTCAAAATTATACAAGTAAAACCGAGCCTCATCTATGTCTTCATACAAGACATGGACGAAAAATATTTTTTTATTTTTCACAGCATTATAAATTATTTTATTTTCCTCAAAAAGCGTTCTGCCGCAGAAATGCCCGTTCAAGTCTTTATTCAAGTAGTTTCTCCTTTTTCCTTTGTCAAAGCCAGACGGGTTTCCAACAGGAATAATAATAATAATCTTAAGCCTTCCAAATTTTTTTGCATCAAATTTCTCAATAAATTTGACTATTGCAAAAGGCCCGCCAATCTCGTCTCCATGCATCCCTGCCAAAAAGCAGACTGTTTTAGTGTATTTTAAAGGATTATTGGCAATACAAAAAATCTTGTATTCTTTGTTCTTCCCCACGCAGCATATTTCCTTGACTTTCCACCTTTTTTTCCTGCATGCTTCTTTTAACTTATTCACATATTCTTCATACATTCCATAAAAATGGAAAATTGGTTTATATAAGTTTTCTAAAGTAAAAGATTGCTTACTCGCTTTTTATTAATATTGTAAGAGTGGTCGGGGGACAGCCGAATTCTGGGTTACGCCTAATCAGTGTTAAACTCTCCGTTAGGATTGAGTTTTAGTGCAACGATGCCGAAGGGAAACCGGAGAGTCAGATTTTCTTTTCAAAGATTGTGCGACAGCACAAAATATTATCGTAAAGTCGTGGCACATAAAAACAAAATACAAAAATATTTAAAACATTAGATTTTTCTTTTAAATGAGGTGAATAAAATGGCAAAATGTGAAAAATGCGGTAAGGAATACCCCGACGGTACAGAACATGTTTGTTCTCCGCAAGAGGAGCAGAAAGCTTCCGAAACCGAAGAAGAAAAGAAAGAAGAAAGCAAAGAATCTTCTTCCGAACAACAGAACTAAACTGATAGGTTTTGTTGAAAGATTTTTTTTGATCAGGGTATAGGTGGGAGGGATTTTTATTATTGAATTGTCATTAAACTATGTGCCACGACTTTTGTTTCTAAGAAAAGAAAATCTGATTGCGTATAATTATGTTAGTTTCTCGTTTCGAGGTGACTGACCCGAATTTTCTTTAGAAAATTCTGGCTGGAGGGAACACTCCTAAAACGACGAGTGAAATTAGAGTATTGTAGGGGTGGGGGGATGGCAGTGCGTAATATAAATTATAGAATAGTAACAGAAACAAAATGTTTAAATAGTAGGTTTCGTTAATCTTTTTGAGATGGAAAAACTAGAAAGTATTGTTAGTAAAGTTGTAGGGACGGGTTTAATTTTAGGAACAATTTATCTCGGAGCGATGTCAATTTTTGGTGGACAAAAAGCAAGAGAACAAATAGCTGAAGCCTTTAAATCGACAACATCTTATAATCATTCATCAGAAAAAATTGACGAGCAATTTGTCCGAGAATTAAGAGAAACTTATAGGATTACTCAAAAAGATTAATTTTTCTTAAAAAGCACTGCCATCGGGTGGGGGCGGAAATTACTGCCCTGCAAATTGAAACTAATCAGTGTTAGTTTCCCCTGAATACTTGGAAGGGTTGCTATCAAGCAAAGTAATTTCGTTAGAAATTATTGAACCTAATCGCTGTTAGTAGAGTTTTTTCATAGAAAAAACCGAGCCAGAGTGCAACGTCCCGAAGGGAAATTTCAGAGTTTTACATTTAAGAACATATATTAAATTTCGACCGAAGGGAGTCAATAATTAAAAAGCCCCCTTCATTAATGTTCAAGAATAATTAATTCAACTTTATCATCAACTTTTAACTTTGCACTTCCACCAATTGGAAAAGTAATCAAAGGATTTGTATGTCCAAAATCAGCATTTGCAATAATTGGAAGATTCTTTAATTCTTCTTTAGTTTCAATTATATATTTTAACTTCTCAAGATTCATTTTTGAACCTTCTTGAAATCTTCCAATAACAATTCCTTTGACTTTTTCAAAGTTTGGCTGATGAATTAATGATTGTAAATTTCTATCAAATTCAACATCAAAATCTGCTCCTGCAAAATCATCATCTTCAAGAAATAGAATTGAATTAGAAATATCTGGCATAAATTCAGTTCCCTGAAGTAAATTAAAAGTGCAAAGGTTTCCTCCAAAAATTCTACCCTCACTTTCTCCTTTATTCAAAATAATAAAACCTTCATTCTTTATAATATTTCTATTTTCTTGGTCTTTATACCAAGGATCATCAGACCAAGTTTTAGAAGGTTTTACTTCAAATTCGCTTTCTTCAACTAAGCACTTTTTAAAATATTCAAGATTATGTTCAAATTCTTTTTTCATTCCCCATGTAGAAAAATGAAGTCCAGAATATGTAACTAATCCTGTTTTTGCAGTAATCGCATTTGCTAATGCAGTAATGTCTGAATATCCACAAAGAATTTTTGGATTATTTTTTATTAAATCGTAATCTAAATATTTCAATATTTGATTTGAGTTAAATCCTCCAATTACTGTAAAAACTGCTTTTACATTTTTATCTGAAAATGCTTCGTGTAAATCTTCAACTCTGGATTTTACAGAAGATGAATTATACATATCTTTTTCTTTACAATTTTTGGAGAAAGTGATTTTGAAACCTTGCTTTTCAAAGTTCTCCTTTGCTAATTTAACTAAATCTTCAGAAAGCAAAGACAAACTCCTTGCAGGAGCAATAATCCTAATTTCATCGCCTTGTTTTAATTTTGGTGGAATAATCATGATAAACTAAGTTAAAAGTTGAATCTATATAAATGTTTTTGAAGGGGGCTTTCTTTTTTCGTTCTTAAATGTAAAATTGCAACTAATTGAGTTAGGCGACCCTGCTAAGGGCAATCATCAGATTGAGTTTTCTGTTAAGAAAATTTTGCCTAATCAGTGTTATATTCCCTTTGCGAGGTAAGGTTCCCAAAATTGCGAAAGCAATTT
>Ga0172363_10001716_pt1 | contig 17726 bp, 15 predicted proteins | sample LakKivs2_kivu2a2_FD_114541 | JGI IMG/M metagenome (GOLD analysis project Ga0172363, IMG submission 114541) | Sediment microbial communities from Lake Kivu, Rwanda - Sediment s2_kivu2a2 | ecosystem: Environmental > Aquatic > Freshwater > Lake > Sediment | place: Rwanda: Western Province, Lake... | reverse complement strand
TGAAAGGGCTAAACAGTCATAAAAGGAAGAAAAAGAAATAGTAAGAAAGAAATTATAAAAAATATCGCCTGTAAAAAAAAATAACAATCAAAAGGCAATTCATTCACAAACCAAAGATATGCAGAATTCCTGCCCATGACATTTAATAATTTTAGAAATATCTTTTAAAAAAATAAAAAAGTATTTTGATTAAAATAACAAAAATGCCGAGAAAATATAAATACAAAAACGATGAATTGAAAATAATCAGAAAAAAGTTTATTTGTTTGGCATTCATCATTTTTGTCTTGCTAAGCGCAAGCTTCGGCTGTAAAAAAACTTCCGAAGAAAATCCAAAGGAAGAACAATCTGAAAAGGGGGTGGTTGAAATGCCCAAAAAGGTTTTGTTTGTAATCGCTCAGAGAAACTTTCAAGACAATGAACTAAAGATTCCAAAATCAATACTTGAATCAAAGGACATCAAGTGCGAAATTGCCAGCAAAACATCAGAAAGGGCGCAGGGCAGTTTCGGAACAACAGTAAAGCCAGACCTTTCTGTGAGAGAAGCTTTGAATAAGATTGATGACTATAATGCTGTTGTGTTTATTGGTGGGAGTGGAATGCAGGCATATTTCAATGATTCAGATTATCTCTCACTTGCTGAAACAGCATACAACAAAAACAAAAAGATAGCGGCAATATGTATAGCGCCTGTTATTTTGGCAAATGCAGGCATTTTGAAAGGAAAAAATGCAACTGTCTGGGATGGCGAATTCAGAAGCATGATTGAAATAAAGGGAGCTAAGTATATTACAACGGCAGTAGTTGTAGATGATAGTGTAGTTACTGCAAATGGTCCAGAAGCTGCTGAGGAATTTGGAAAAAAAATTTTGGAACTCATAAGTTAAGAGATAATTTATTTTTCATTATTCATGATTTATCACTATTCATTGTTCATTTTCATTAGGGTTTTCATTTTTAGCATTGGTTAGAGGGGATGCAGAATGTTGCAATTGGATAATATATGCATAGAATGGCTTGGTCAGTCTGCTTTCAAGATAAAAGCAGGTATAATAATCTATATCGACCCTTTTAAGATAAATGATACAGAAAAAGCAGACATTGTCCTGATAACACACAGTCACTACGATCACTGCAGTGTTGAGGATTTGAAGAAAGTTGCAAAAACAGACACTGTTGTGGTAGCGCCTCCTGACTGCCTTAGCCTTATCAGAAAGGTTGAGAACATAGAAATCAAGGTTGCAGAGCCATTCCAGAAAATGGAGATAAGAGGAATTTTATTAGAAACATTTCCTGCATACAACCTCGGAAAAAAATTTCATCAGAAAATAAATGGCTGGCTCGGTTATGTGCTCACAATAAACAACAAAAGGATATACCATGCAGGCGACACTGATGTAGTTCCTGAGATGAACAATCTGAAGAACATAGATTTAGCCATGCTTCCAGTCGGCGGCACCTACACCATGAATGCAGAAGAAGCTGCTCAGGCAGTCAAAATAATAAAGCCAAAGATTGCAGTTCCGATGCATTTTGGCTCTGTTGTAGGTAGTGAGAATGATGCTGCAAGATTCAAGGAGCTTGCAGGAGCAGATTGTGAAGTAAAAATACTTGAAAGGGATAAATGAAAAAAGTAAAGATTTAAAAAAATATGCTGTTCACTTTCACATCGTTAATATAAAATAACAAAAACTCGCTACTAAAGTGTGGGGTTTTAAACCCAGCGCGATTTTTAATGAAAAAACAACTCAAACGATAAAAAAAGCTTTCGTTGCTGGTAATAAGTAACATTGCTAACTGAAACCTTTTTAATTGAACAGTAAAAATAAGTGATTGAAAATGAAAAAAGAAAATGTTTATTCAGTAATCCTGGACATTGCAAAGGATATTGCAAGAACAAAAGAAGGGGCTCTGTTCATAATGGCACCAAAAGCCAAATTTAAGGGAACCTACAAGACACTATACCCGCAAATAATCTCAAAGGACATAATGATTGACGAAAAGGGAATCTCAGAAGTAATAATAAAACTTGCAACATTGGATGGAGCAGTGCTGATTACAAATAATGGAAATCTCTTTGCTTACGGTGTTATGATAAAAAAAGTAAAGCCCTTAAGAGGATTTGGAACAAAGCATGCTGCTGCAGCAGGCTTCACAAGAGCAGTCAAGGATTCAATAGCTGTGCTTGTAGACGAAGGCATTGACTGGATTAAAGTATTCAAGCATGGAAGAATTGTGCTTGAAATGGACTCTGGTAAGCAGAAACAGTCAATAGAAAACAAAATCATAAAGTTTCTCACAAATGAAGACACTGCAATCATCAGCGCTGCAGGCATATCAGCAGCTGTTTTGGGATTCGCTCCAATATTAGTGCTGAGTGGCACTTACCTTATAATAAAGGGTGCGACAGGCATCATAAAGAAAAACTTAAGAAACTTGTAGCAAGCATCGCGAGGTTTTCAAAATGGAAAGAATTTTCATAAAAGAACTTAATGAAAACTTAGACGGAAAAAAGGTTTTATTGAAAGGATGGGTGCATGAAATCAGGGATTTGAAAAAGGTAAAATTCATTCTGCTAAGGGATTTTACAGGGATTGCGCAGCTTGTTGCACTGGAAGATGCTTCTAAAAAGGAAATTTTTGAAAGCATTCCAAAAATTCCCATTGAAAGCGTAGTATCAGTTGAAGGCACTGTAAAGAAGAGTGATATTGCAAAGCGCAAGATTGAGGTTGTGATTGAAAAAATAGAGATATTGGCAAAAGCAGAAAAGCTTCCAATTACTCTTGTAGACAAGGGTGTTGACACGGGATTTTCAAAGAGGTTTGACTACAGAAGCATTGACCTCAAAAAGCCGAAGAATCTTGCAATCTTTAAAATAGAATCTGCAATTGTGGAAGGAATGACAAATTTTTTGCAAAAGAACGGCTTTATACAGGTTTTCACTCCTTGCATAATGGGTGCTGCTTCTGAGTCAGGAGCAGAAGTTTTTGCAATAAAATACTATGACAAGGAAGCTTATCTTAGACAGGATCCCCAGCTTCACAGGCAGTTAACTATTGCAGGAGGAATTGAAAAATTGTATGACCTGGGCCCAAGCTGGCGTGCAGAAAAATCACACACAGTAAGGCACCTGTGCGAGCATAGAACCTGCGCTGTTGAAAAAGCATTCATAAAGGATGAGTTGGAAATTGAAAGAATCGAGGAAGAGCTTGTTGTTGCCGCACTTGAGAATGCCAAGCAAAAATATCCTGAAGCATTAGAGCTCTTGGGTGTTGAATTAAAAATTCCAAAAACCCCATTTCTGGAAATGAGATTCCCGAAAATCTATGAAATCTTGGCAGAAATGGGAAAAAAGCTGCCTAAAGAAACTGACCTTGATATAGAGTCATCGGAGCTGCTTGGAAGATATGTAAAGGAAAAACACCATGCAGATTTCTATTTTGTGAACAGATTCCCCTCAGCAATTAAGCCGTTTTACGTCATGAAAGTGGATGAAGAGCCGGAATTTGCGAGAAGCATAGACCTGAACTTTGGAAAAATAGAACTAAGCTCTGGAGGACAAAGAGAACACAGATATGAAAAAATCATGCAGCAGATTGCTGAGAAAAAACTTGACCCGAAGAATATTGAATGGTTCACTAATTTCTTCAGGTATGGAGTGCCTCCGCACGGCGGCTTTGCAATAGGAATCGAAAGGTTAATGCAGGCAGTGCTCAACTTGAGCAACATCAGAGAAGCAGTGCTATTCCCAAGAGAGCCTGACAGGCTGCTGCCATAAAAAAATAAATATCTTTGGGCTAAAAGCCCAAGGTATTCTTCCTTTAGAATAAAAAATTATAATGATTTTTTTGTTAATTTCTGAATTTATTTGAAATGAATTTTAGTAAGCGTTAATCGCCATTCAGAAAAACAAAGCTTTTAAATCAGGAGTTATTTTAATACAAAATCAATTTAGAATAAATTTCATGCTTTAGGTGGTGCTCATGGATTTCATTTCAATAAAGGAAGCAATGAAAAAGGAAAAGGGAGAGGTTGCAGTAAGAGGATGGGTTTACAGGGAGCGCAAAAGCAATAAATTTGCCTTTATTGTTTTACGGGACTCTACAGAGATAATCCAGTGCATTGTCGAAAAGGACAAAGTCAGCGAAGATGTATGGAATGATGCTGAAGAAATCACAGTAGAATCCTCATGTGAAATAGTTGGAATAATAAGAGAAGAAAAAAGAGCGCCGACTGGCTATGAAATTTCAATCAAGGATTTAAAAGTTGTAGACATTGCAGAACCATTTCCAATCACAAAGGACAAAAGCCCGGAATTCCTTTTGGACAAGAGGCATCTCTGGCTTAGAAGCAGGTATATGGCTTCAATTATGAAAATCAGAAGCACTGTCTTTGATGCAATAAGGGAATACTTCAAAAGCAATGGTTTCTATGAGCACCATTCTCCAAGCTTTACTGCAGTGCAGTGCGAGGGAGGCTCAACACTCTTCAAGGTGGACTATTTTGGAAAGCCTGTGTATTTGACGCAGACATGGCAGCTCTATGCAGAGCCCATGATATTTGCGCTTGAGAAGGTTTTTACAATCGCACCCTCATTCAGGGCTGAAAAATCAAAGACATCCAGGCATCTCACAGAATACTGGCATGCTGAGATGGAAGTTGCGTGGTGCTCTTTTGATGAAATGCTTGATTATGGAGAAGAGCTGATAAAGCACGTTGTAAAAAGGGTTCTGGCTGACAATGCAGAAGAGCTGAAAATTCTCAAGAGAGACATCTCAAAATTAGAGCCTACGCTGAAGAAGAGGTTTCCAAGAATAACTTATGATGAAGCACTAAAGCTCCTGAAGGAAAAGTTCAACATGCACATAAAATGGGGAAAGGATTTGCGCACAATAGAAGAGGACAAGCTCACATCGCTTTTTGACATCCCAATTATTGTGACACGCTATCCAAAGATTGTCAAGGCATTCTATATGAAGGAAGACGTAAAAAATCCTGATGTTGTGCTTGGAAGCGACTTCCTGCTGCCAGAAGGGCATGGCGAAGTCATTGGGGGCTCTGAAAGGGAGCCGGACCTTGAAAAGATAAAGGACAGGCTGAAAGAGCAGGGAGAGGATGTCTCAAAATATGAATTTTATCTGGACACGAGAAGATACGGCAGTGTTCCACACTCTGGCTTTGGCTTGGGAGTTGAAAGATTAATAAGCTGGATTTGTGGCTTGGACAACATCAAGGATGCAATCGCTTTTCCTAGGACAATATTAAGGTGGACTCCTTAAAGAAAACAGGCACTAATCATTTTCAGAGCCTGCAGAGCCCTTCTTCAATCTTCTTTCATATTTTTCAAGAACCATGCTGAGGGCTTCTTCTAAATCCACATTGAAATAATTGGCAATAGTAATTAGGGAATATAATGTATCTCCAAGCTCTGATTTTATTTCTTCCCTAAACTTTATGGGCTTTTTGCCATAATCTGACATCTTCAAAACCTCTTTTGAAATTTCGCCGATTTCAGAGGTTAAATCCAAGACTCTGTGCTCTGCTGGAGCTTCTAAATCGTGTTTAAGACAGAATTTTCTGATTTTTTCTTGAATCTCTTTCATGAAAAACAATTATGCTAAAATCTTAATAAATCTTTCTAAGAAGAATGTATTTGAATTGTAATAGAAAAAATCAAAAAGATTATAAATAAACATGCTACAAAAAAGAATCATCATATAAAAGGATATTAATATATCGCTGAACTATATGACAAATATAATTATTGTGAGATTATTGTCAAAATAACAATTAGTTTAATAATCAGCTAAAAAGAGGTGTTAGATGTGATATTCGGCTATGATGAAAAAGGTAAAGATGACAGCAAAAAATTCAACAATGGTTTTTCATTCAGATACATAACAGCACTCTCTTATGAGATAGGTAACAAATTCATAGAGGCTTCTGAAATTATATTTGTCATGGCAGCTTCATTTTTCATACCTTTCTTAATCGGGCATCCGCAGCTGATTGTGGGGATTGCTGTTAATATTTTGCTTATTGAGTCAGCACTTTACTTGAAGGATTATAAGCTTGCTGCCCCGATAATAATGCCAAGCATAGGAGCGCTTTCAAGGGCTGTGCTTTTTGGAGCCTTTACAAAATATCTGGTGTTCATGCTTCCCTTTATTTGGATGGGAAACTTGATTATCATATCAGTGATAAAGCTGCTGAACCTCTTCCTCAAAAAGAATTTTTTGTTGGCTGGATTTGCAGGAGCTATTCTAAAATCCTGCTTCTTGTTCTCGTCAGCCTATGTTCTCTTCAAATTCGGGCTTGTTCCAAAACTCTTTTTGAATGCTTTTGGATTCACACAGCTGATAACAGCGGCAGCTGCTGTGCTCATAGTTTATCCTGTTTTTAGATTAAGAAATTGTAAATGGAAAAGATAAGATAAAAATAAATAAAAAATCAATGCTTGCCATTAACCTATTTCACACAAAAAGTTTTGATAAAAAAATATCAAAAATATAAATTAAAAATCGTAAAAATGCATTAAAAAATATTAAATTTTAAATTACAAAAATGGAAATGCCATCAGAAGAAAGGGAAATGAAAGATAAGAATGAAAAAAATAAGAATGATGAAAATAAAGTTCTGGAAATCATAAAAAAATATTCAGGAACAAAAAGCCCCCTGCTGTCAATACTTGAAGAGATTCAGCAGAACTTCGGCTACATACCCAAAAGCTTGATGCTGACAATAAGCGAACAGCTTGGAATTCCCCTCAGCAGAGTGTATTCTGTGGCGACTTTCTACAATGATTTTAAGAAGGAAAAGAGAGGGCAGCACCTGATAAGAATCTGCCTTGGAACTGCCTGCTGCGTAAAGGAAGCAGATGCTAATCTAGAGCTTCTAGAAAAGGCTTTTGGCATAAAGGCAGGCTCTACAACTCCTGATAATTTTGTAACTTTGGAAACAGTCAACTGTTTTGGAGCATGCAACCTCGGGCCTATTGTTGAGGTTGATGGAAAGATAATAAGCAAAGTTGATGGAAAAAAAATAAAAAACATTCTGAATGGCTTGAAGAAAAATAAAAATGCAAAATAAGGAAGAAGGGTAAAAGGGATTAGACGTATTAAATTGAATGAATATGATTAAATAATGTTTTTGAAAAAAAAATTGAGAATCATTATAGAAAAACTAACAATAACAAGAAGATAGAAAAAAATATGGCTTGCAGGAAGGTGTGCTTATGATTTTAATAAGAGTTGGGCTTGGCTCGTGCGGAATCTCTGCAGGCGCTTTGGAAGTATATGAAGAATTGGAAAATATCGCTGAGAGAAATCCGAACATCACAGTAAAGAAATGCGGCTGCATAGGCGCATGCTATCTGGAGCCGATTGTTGAGCTGAAAGTTGATGATTATGAAACCATAATCTTTGAAAAAGTTGAAAAAAAAGATGTGGCAAGCATTCTGAATTTTGCAAAGCTGCTCCAGCAGCAGGAAAAACCACAAAAGCTGAAAAAGCTCTTTGCAAAAAGACGTGATGGAAGAGACACTGATATTAATGCACCTTTTATTGATGAGATTGATTATTACAAAAACCAGGTTAAAAGGGTTTCAGAGAGATGCGGCATAGTTGACCCTGAGGACATTGAAGACAGCATTGAAAAAGGAAGCTATCTTGCGCTTAGAAAAGCGCTCTCAATGAAACCAGAGCAGATTATTGAAGAAGTCAAAAAATCTGGGCTGAGGGGAAGGGGCGGCGCTGGTTTTTCAACAGGAGCAAAATGGGAATTCCTGTTAAAGGAAAAAAACAAAACTCATTATCTGATATGCAATTTTGATGAGGGCGACCCAGGCGCATTTATGAACAGGGCGCTTGTGGAGTCAGACCCGCAGCTCGTGATTGAAGGCATAATAATAACTGCCTATGCCTTGGGCGTGAAAAATGCTTTCATCTACACAAGGGCAGAATATCCTCTTGCAATAAAGAGATTGAGAATTGCAATCCAGCAGGCAAGGCAGAAGGGATTTCTCGGAAAAAACATACTTGGAAAAAACTTCTCGCTTGAGATTGAACTGAGGATAGGAGCAGGGGCTTTTGTCTGCGGAGAAGAAACTGCACTTATAAAATCAATAGAGGGCTTCTCAGGAAGGCCTGTTCCAAGGCCGCCATATCCTGCTGAAAAGGGATTATGGAAAATGCCCACTAACATCAACAATGTCGAAACTCTTGCCAATATCCCTTTGATAATAAAGAATGGGGCAGAGTGGTTCAGGAAATTTGGAACAGAAAACTCTGCAGGCACAAAGATGTTCTCTTTGAGCGGCGACATTCCGAGAAGCGGCTACATAGAGGTTCCTTTTGGAATGAACATAAAACAGGTTTCTGAAATAGCTGGATTCGGCATAGATGATTTCAAGGCAGTACAGCTCGGAGGCCCTTCAGGCGGCTTTATCGGCAAGGATAATTTTGAAACTCCTCTTAATTATGACAGCGTCAAAAAGATAGATGCCATAATAGGCTCGGGAAGCATGATTGTGATTAGCAAAGAAAAAAATCTGATTGATTGCATAAGGTATGGGTTAAGATTTTCTGTTTCTGAAAGCTGCGGAAAGTGCGTGCCATGCAGAGAAGGAACTTTAAGGCTTTATGAGCTTGCTACAAAAATCTCAAAAGGAGAAGGAAATCCTGATGATTTATACAACATCTATGTGCTCTCAACAACAATAAAGAAGACTGCTCTTTGCGGCTTGGGACAGACAGCTCCAAATCTTGTGCTTTCAAGCATAAAGCATTTTTTCTCAGAATATGAGGATAAGATTGACTTTTGGAAGGGGAAGAAGCCTAACATCCTGTTTTATAAGATAGACCCTCAGAAATGCAATGGCTGCCATCTATGCGCAGAATCTTGCCCTAAGAGTGCAATAAGTGGAAGAAAGCTTGAGATTCACAGCATAAATGATGATTTGTGTGTTAGATGCGGCTTGTGCTTCAGGCAGTGTCCCTTTAAAGCAATCGAGGAGTTTATTGCTGAAAGCGCTGAGGAAATAGTAAGGAATGATAAGAAAAAATGAAAAGAACCAAAACAAAAAACAAAGCAAGAAATAGCAAGGCAGGAAAGGGAACAAAAAGAAAGAATCAGTTGAAGACAGAATCAGTAGAATCCATGCCTAAGAAGTGCAGGATTTCAGTAAACGGCAAAAAATATCTCACAGACAAAAAATATCTTCTGCAGGGATTGGAGGAAATTGGCTTTGATATTCCGCACCTCTGCTTTCACGAGGACTTTGAGCCATTGGCAACCTGCAGATTGTGCATTGTTGAATCAGATGGAAAACTTGTGACTTCCTGCAACACCGCTGTTAAAGAGGGAATGAATGTCAAGACAGACACTGAGGAAATTCTCGAAGCAAGACGCTTCAATCTTGAGCTCATACTTTCAGACCATCCACTGGACTGTGATTACTGCTACAAAAATCTTCATTGCGAACTTCAGAGAATCGCTGAAAAGATAACAAAGACCACAAGATACAAGGGAAGGCACCGCAGCTATGAAAAAGATGAGTCATCAGCAGCAATAATGAGAGATATGAACCAGTGCATTTTGTGCGGAAGATGCATTGCTGCCTGCGAAGCCCAGGGAGTCTGCCTATTAAACTATGCTGAGCGCGGCTTTAATACGATAATTGCTCCTCCAATGAATCTGAAAATTTCAAACACTTTGTGTATAAGTTGTGGACAGTGCACGCTCCACTGCCCAACTGCAGCAATAATTGAAAAAGATGAGAGGACTGAAGTCTACAATGCATTGAATGATGAAAAGAAGTTTGTGATTGCGCAGATAGCACCTTCTGTCAGAAGCAGTCTGGGAGAAGAATTTGGGCTCAAGCCAGGCACTGTGCTCATAGGAAAGGTGGCTGCTGCTCTTAAGCAGATAGGTTTTGATTCTGTTATTGATACAAGCACAGGAGCTGACTTTACAATAATGGAAGAAGCCAATGAGCTTGTTGAGAGGCTGAAAAAGAGGGAGAACCTTCCAATGTTTACATCATGCTGTCCTGCTTGGATAAATTATGTTGAAACATTCCATCCAGAGCTTATCAAAAATCTTTCAACCACAAAAAGCCCGCACCAGATTCTGGCTTCAGTAATAAAAACCTATTATGCGAAGATGAAAAATCTTGAGCCTTGTGATATAGTGATTGTTTCAATAATGCCATGCACTGCAAAAAAAGAGGAAGCAACAAGAATCACGCATAGAATCAACAACATTCCAACAGTTGATTATGTGCTGACTGTGAGAGAAGCTGCAAAGATGCTCAGGGAAGGCGGAATTGACATTATGAAATTGAAGGATGAAAAATTTGATGCTCTGATTGATGTTGCTTCAGGAGCTGGACAGATATTTGGAGCAACAGGTGGTGTTATGGAAGCAGCGCTTAGGACAGCGGAATATTTCATAAATGGAAAAAACAAAAAAGAGAGAATAGAGTTCAAAAACGTCAGGGGCATGCAGTCAATAAAGACAGCGCAATATGATTTAGGAAAGCAAAAAGTAAGGATTGCTGTTGTCAATGGAAGCGGAAATGCTGAAAAGTTTCTGAATATGATTAAAAATAAGGAGCTTGAAGTTGATTTTATTGAGGTGATGGCCTGTCCAGGGGGCTGCGTAGGAGGAGGAGGGCAGCCAATACCTTCATCAATGAAAATTGTGACTGAAAGGGCAAAAGCGCTCTATGAAATAGATAAGAAAGCGGGCGTCAGAACCAGTCATGAAAATCCTGTTATAAAGAAAGTTTACAAGGAATTCTTAAAAAAGCCCGGAAGCGAGCTTGCCGAGCAACTGCTTCACACAAAATATATGGAAAGAGAAAAATACATTCTGAAGGAAAAGTGAGGATACGTTCTAAAGGAAAAGTAAGAAAAAGAAGGAAGAAAGAGAAAAAAAGTGGGAGAAAGAAAGGAAGTAGAAAAGAGAAAAAATAATTCACAGCGAATAAATATCTTTGGGCTAAAGCCCAAAGTACAATAAAATGCAAAGCATTTTATGTACAAAAAATCTTCGATTTTTTTGTATTCTGGCAATTTTTGATAAAGAAAAAATAATTCATAGCCAAGAAAAAAACATTTTTCAAAACTAAACTTCATAAAAACCTTTCGTTTCTTTTTCAAGTGTAAAAGGGGGAATGAAAAGAACAATAACAATTATTAATAGCTACAGGAAAGAATTATTCAAAGCCAAAACTCATAAATCCTTTTAGCTTCCTTTTCAAGTATTAAAAAGGAATTGAAAGAAAAAAAATAATGATGATTCATAGCTCAGAAAGAAAACATTTTCAAAGCCAAGTCAAAAAAAATCATTTTTATCCTTCATTTTCACGTATAAAATAACCTTTTAGGAAAAGGTTAACGAAAAAGGAAAAGAAACCTTTTAGAAAAAGATTAACGAAAAAGGAATAAGAGAATTGAAAAGAAAAAATAATAATTCATAGCTCAAAATAAACATTTTTCAAAACTAAAATTCACAAATCATTTTCCGCCTTCACTTTCATATGTAAAATAATTGGAAAGAAAAAAATATAAAAATTTTAATAAAAAAATAATTTAATATAATAAAAATGAATTGTTAAAAATTATTAAATATAGAAGGCGGATATAAAGAAGAAAACAGAGAAGAAATTTATCATATGCTCTTTACAGTCATGTTCTTGAATTCCTTTGAGAGAATCTCCTTTGCTTTCTTGGTCAATTTGCCTGAAGTCAGGTAGAGTATTGGCAGCTTTCTCATCTGCCCCCTGACATATGCTGCACTCAGGTCAGCATCAGTTATGCTGCTTTTCTTTCTGGCTGTGCAGAAATATTCCAAAGTCCCGACATTGCTTGGAATCCTGACTATGAAATCATATTCTGTCTTCTTCTGAACATTTTTTTCAATAACTTCTATATTGTTTTTCTCAAAAAATTCTATAACATTCTGGAAGAAAACATCCTTTATTTCTGCCTTCAAACTTTCTAAGCTCAATGGCTCTGTGGTTTTTATTTTCTCCCCAGCTGCTGAAACAGACAATGTTGACTGTGCTGCTTGTTTAGGCATTTTTGGGGCTGAAGCAATAAGCTTTATTCCTTTCTCAGCCATCTTCTCTTCTATGAATTCAGATAGCATTTCCTTCTTTTCCCCACTTACTGAAATTGGTTTTTCAATATACCTTTCAGTTATTTTTTCAGCAGGTTTTTCAAGAATCCTTTTAGGAATCTTCTTTTCAGGATGCCGTGGCTTGGCAGGCCTTAGAATATGTTCAATAAGCTCTTGCGCTTCTGCTTCTGGAAGCAGATGCCATCTCCAAAATACTTTGTCTACTTGCTTTCCGGGCTCACTGCTTTTCTCGTCAGGAATCATTATTGGAACTGCAAAGTCCTTCAAAGCCCTCAAAGAAACTCTAGTAAGAGGGTCCAGCTTTGAGTCTTCAAGCACTTTGTTCTGCTTGAGAAAATCATAGGTCTGCTTGTCCTTCCCATTCAAACCGGGATAAAGTCTTCGCTCAAGCATGTTTTCTTGCCCTCTTAAGTAATAGACTGGAGAGCTGCCTATCTTTGCATGCGATATTAAGAGCTTATTTTTAGAAACCATGTCTGAGAGCAGAGCAGATGCTAGGAGAATGTTTGTGTTTATCAGCTTGGCAACCTCTGCAGGAAGCACAGGGCCTCGCATCCTTACAAAGGCAATTACCTTGTCATATATCTCTAAACTTGCAGCACTCATTTTCGGAAAAAAAATGTTTTTATTTTTGAGATTTATATTTTTATTATTTACTGATAGTTCTGCTTTGATATAATGCGTTTAAAGTTTAATTGAAAGTTTAATATTTCGAATATTGTTCTTAATATTTTGGACTCATCTCTCTTGATTCATCTTATTTTGTCTATTTAATGTTTTCGCTAAAAATATTTACTAAGCGCCTTATTTAATAGGCATATTATTTAACAGTATTTTATTTTCTCAACATTCTGTTAAATGTCTGATTTGAAGTTGTGCTTAATAAACTTACTTAAGATTGCATTATTTTAAGATTTTATTATTAATTTCAAGATTTTATGATTATTTTGTTGATTTTTATTCAAAAAAAACACATAATTTCAAAATCATTGAACCTGAAAATCAATGCACACCCTGAATTTTCCTGGAGCATAATGCCCGCATTTTCTCCATCCAAGAATTTTTATCTTGCGCTTGTATGCGGATGCTGCTTTGGTTATCTGCTCAACTCCTTTTTTGGGGGTGTCCTCTTCTCTCAAAAAGGTGTAGAAATGAATTACAGCATTATGCCTTGCTGCTGAAAATGCTACGTCCAAAAAATCCTCTGCCCCTTTTGGAAGGGGCATTATGATTCTGTCAAACCTTGCTGACTCCTCAAGCATCTGCTTTATCTTTCTAAAAGAAGTAATCTCATTGACTGGTCTGTCATGGTCGCTGTCAAAAATTTCCAATATCGCGATATCAATTATAGACAGCAGTTTGCTAAAATCTATTTTTCCCTTTCCAACAGGAAGGCTTTCATCATAGAACTTGTCTTCTTTAAACTTCTTGCCGTGAGACACGTTTCTAACCAGCCTTAATTTCCCGTCACAATCTGCTATGTGGAAGTAAAGTCTGCACTCCTGCTTAAGTTTTGAGATGAAATCAAGCAGCTCTTTCTGGTGTTTTTTTGAGCAACCCTTTTTTGAGACAAAGAAATGCGGCAAATCAAGACAGATGTTTTTTATTCCTGCCTTTCTGATTATCCAGATTATTTCATCTTCGCTTTTAAAGATTTTTTTGAAAACATTCTCAACATAGACATATCTGCTGAAATCCTTGTTTTCAGAAAGCTTTCTGAAATTCCTAACAAAGGTTTCCTTCTTTGACTTGAAAGGAGTCCAGCAGTCGCAGGGATGTATAATGAAGCCAATAATGTTCTTGTGCTTTCTGCACAATTTTAAAAGCCTGTTGTAGCACTCAAAAGAACTTTCTGTAATCTTTTTATCAGAAGTGGAAATGTCAACCGGGATTCCATTAAAGCAGGAGGGCTGGTGCAGCATTAATGCCATTTTCAGATTTTTTATTTTCTGAATCTTCTTTTCAAGCACATGGATGTTTGTGCTAATGTCCTCATCTCTCAAAAAAAATTCAATGAACCTTGGCTTTTCATTAAGAATCTTTTTTAGCTGCGTTTCTGAGATGTTTGACTTGAGCCCAAGCTGCAGAGTTATTCTTTTTTCAATGAGCTTTATTGTCTCTTTTCTTGCATCTCCAAGTATCAGCTCAATATTTTTCATCTTGTTCAGCCTGAGATTTTCAAGAGCGTATTTGTGAGCGATGGGATTTTTTTCTATGCCATAGACAATCTTCGGCTTGCTGTTCTTTGCTATCACAAAAACATAGGGGCCGCATCCTGAGAACATAACAAGCACTTCCTCCCCTTCTCTTACAAAAGAGGCAATTTTTTTTCTTTCCTCTGCCAGTCTTGGGGAGAAATATACCTTTTCAACATCCAGCTTCAGCATCACATTGTTTTCTCTGTAAACTGTTTCCTTCCTATGCTTTCCTGCCATAATCTCAAGTTTTGGCGTCCTATAGACTCCAGAATACTGCCTTGTTTTCTTTGCTATCACTTTTACGTTCTTGTGAAGCTTAAGAATCTCTTCTGCAATAATCCTTTCTTTTTGAGAGAGCTCTTCTGGAAATCCTGAGAAGATTACTATATCGCCAACTATGTCGAAGGAGGAAGGCAGAATCTTCAGTTCATCTTCTGTAAGTTTGGTTCTCAATGCATCTTTCAGCGTTGCCATTCTGATTTCCTGAATTGCCGGGTTTTCGGGATTATTTATGGCTTATGCGCCTGCTTTATATGTTTTATGAAAATAAAATTATAAAATTTCACTAATAAAACCTTAGAAAAATTCTCCGAGCCCCTTTTGTTCTTTCTTTTCAACAATCTTGGTGATTTTTGAGAGCATTGAATTTACTCTCTCCTCTGAGAATTCATGCTTTTCGCACAAGAGCTCTTTTATCTTTTCAGCACTTATGCTTTTTGGAGTTAATGAGTATTCATCTGTTACAGGCATCTTTTCTATGACATCGAAAACTTCCTGCCATGAAAAATCAAATTGTTCATCCCATTTCGCTTCTTTGAAAAGGGCATCAAAATTGTGCTTATAGTTCTTCACCATTTTTAGAGCATTCTTTGGCCCTATGCCTTTTATGCCTTTTTGATTGAAGTCAGTGCCCACAAGCATTGCCATTGCTATCAGCTGCTTCTGGTCAATTCCTAAACTATTTAATACTTCAGAAAGCTGTATCAGCTCTGGCTCTATTGCGGTATATGAAAGTGTTCTTGCAACCTTTTTTCTGGCAGTTATGTTCAGGTTTCTAACCATTCTTGTAGCTCCGAAGAGCATGCAGTCTGCATCCTGTGAGCCAACAGCATATGCCTCCCCCTTTTTCACAATATAAGCTGCCTGCGCCTCTCCTTCTGAAAGCGCTTGCACAATCGGAAGTCCAAATGCTGCTATCAGCTGCTTTGCTTCTTCAATCATTTCTGGTGTCAATTTAGAAGTTCTGGCAGCATACTTTCTCATTTCTTCCAAGTCGCCTCTTTCAGCAGCTTCCTCATACTTCTTTTCTGCTTCTATTTTTATGCTCTTTCGCATTTCAGTTGTTCTTTTCTTAAGCTCAGGGGGCTTTCCGTCAAAAACATAAATGAGCTTGATTCCCTTTTCAAGAAGGTTTGTTGTTCTTGTAAACAAACCCATGAGATGGCTTGTAACATTGCCTTTGGAGTCCACAAGCAAAGAGCCGTCCCTCTGCCTTATTGTTGAGAGAAACTGATGCAGGAAAAGCGGCGCGTCAATGGCTATTGTTTTTCCATACAAATCCTTGAAAGTGATATGCTTCTTCTCAAGCAGTTCTGTTATCTGAACTCCCATGATTGTGAGAAAGTTATGTAGTTATAAAAAGCTTTTGCCGGGTTTTTCAGAAATTTATAATCACATGCAGTCTTGTAATCAATGCAAGCAGTAAACCAAAACCTTAGCATAAATGTTTAGGTGTGCTTAGTAACAATCAAAGCAGCAACACTATGATATATCCTATAATACAGCCGATTGCTATGAAGGGCATTGCAGGATAGAATTTTCCCTTCTCGCTCTTCACCAAGAGTATAAAGAGTGCAATTGCTGCGAATATTGGAATTATCGAGGCTTTTAGCAGCGCGATGTTTTTGCTAATATTCTGCATTCTTACAAGTTCTTCCATTATGGCTCCTGAGAATATCATTGGAAGCGCTATATCCCCTCCGCCCAAGACTGCATTTGTCGATTCCTCTGCAGCCCCGGGAGCTGCAGCTTTTGGTAATTGCTTCTGCAAATATGCTTTCTGCTTTTTTGCAAATGCTGCCATCTTTGCTGATTTTATTTCCTTTGCCTTTTTCTCTGGTTTTTTTGCAACTTCTGCTTTTATGCCTTTTTTAGTTCTTCTGTATGGAATGAAGAATCCTGCGAAAACATTTGATTCCATCTGAAATTTTGCCAATTTAACCATGTGCTTGCTTTTCCACACAGCAAACATGTCATACAAAGAAAATGCAATCAGCAGCATGAAAGCCCAGAATGCAGTGAACAAAGGCACCAGCAAGAGGGCTATTCCCGAATATACCAAAAGTTCTGTGCCATTGTGCACTATAAAAGTTGGTCTGAATATCTTGAGAAGAGCTAGAACAAATGCAATAATCAAGGCAATTCCCGCTTTTGCAAAAACTCCCAATGATATCGCCATTGACATCCATACTGCAAAGAAGAACCAGATTTTCCACAAATTAAATCCCCTGAATCTCGCAAATACCAGCAGCAGAACAGTCCCTATGAGCACTGCAACTATCATATAAATGAATGTTGAAGAGCCCTTGATTTCAGGCCTTTCACCAATCGCAGTTTCTCCATGCACTGTTTCTATCTGCCCCGAAGGAGTTGTTTCAACCTTCATATCCTTGTTTATCACAAACAAGCCGAATATCTGCGCTATGAAGAAGAATATTACGAGAAATAATGTTATTGAAAGAGTGTGTTTCATTCTCTTACGAAAAACACAAACCTTATATAAATTTAATCATTTTTGAATTATGTGAAGCTTGCACACCTTGTTGTCATAAGGGTTTTTGCCAAGGAGGAAGAGGATTACGCAAAAATAATTGAAAAACTGAGATTTCTAGTGCCTTTCAATCTTGAGGAAGAGAAAATACTATTGAAAGAGAGCATTGCAGAGGGCTTTAACAACAAGAAGATAAGAATAGCAGAGCTGAGGATTGAAAAGACAACACTGATAAACTCCTTTCTGAAAAGATTGAGCTCAATGCTGAATGATAAACAGGTTGAGATGCTTTTGAGAGATGCTGAAAAAAGAATTGATGAAAATCTTGATTTTTGCATGAGGCTTGACAAGAAGAGGCTTCTTGAGAAGAATGAGTGCTGGATAACAGATTCTGGAGAGTGCTATCACATAAGAATCAGCATAGCAGCATTTCCTAAGAAGATAAAGAATGCATTGGAGGTTTTAAACCAGATATTCACGAAAGAAAATCAGAAGCAGCAAGCAGATATGCAAAAATAAAAAGTTAATAATAAATTATTAAAGAAATTATAATTCATTTAAAAAATAAATATATTAAACATAACGAATCAAACAAGCATCTGCAAAAAATAATT
>Ga0172363_10001715_pt1 | contig 17732 bp, 13 predicted proteins | sample LakKivs2_kivu2a2_FD_114541 | JGI IMG/M metagenome (GOLD analysis project Ga0172363, IMG submission 114541) | Sediment microbial communities from Lake Kivu, Rwanda - Sediment s2_kivu2a2 | ecosystem: Environmental > Aquatic > Freshwater > Lake > Sediment | place: Rwanda: Western Province, Lake... | reverse complement strand
CGCCCAAGCCCGCGCAGGAGCCGCCAGCCGGCGCCGAAGGTGCCGGCGCGGTGCCGGCTCAACCGCCCGCCGGCGAAGGCCCGGGCGCGCCGCCCGCGCCCCCGGCCGGGACAGGCGGCGAGCCGCCGCCCACGCCGCCTCCGCCCCCGCCGCGCCCCTTCGGCACGGCGCAGCCCGGGGCCGTCTACGGACAGCCGCAGTTGCCCCCATCCGGCCAGGCCACAGCCAGCCTCGTGCTGGGCATCATCTCCCTGACCGGCCTGCTGTTTTCGTTCTGCTGCTGCGTCGGTCCGCTGATCTCCCTGATCTGTGGCATCCTGGCCATCGTCTTCGCCCGGCGCGCGGGCGACGACATCGCTCTGGGCCTGGCCGACCCGGCAGGGGAGAGCAGGGCCAAGGCCGGGAGAATCTGTGGAATCATCGGCCTGACCGTCGCTCTTCTGGTCGGCGCGGGGCAGTTGACGTACATCCTGATCGGCGTTGCGCGGTGACGGCCGACGGGGCGCGGCTGACGCGGGAGAAACGACCGACGACGAGGACGAGGACGAGCGGAACAGTGAGACGGAAGACCGCGAATCGCTGCAAGGGATAGAGCCTTCCGTCTGCCGTGGCTCCGGCAATCGACAATCGGAAATCGACAATTGGCAATCGGCAACTGGCTCATGTTGGCGCTGCTGGCGGAAGACTTCTGGCTGTTCCGGCACTGGGCGGCCATCGCCATCACGCTGACGTGCCTGTCGCTGGCGGCGTTCCTGGTGCTGTGGATGGGACGGTACATCCGGATCTGCCTGAACATCTTCGTGGACACCCCGCCGCCGGTGCTGGGCTGGGCGGCCGACTTCCCCCACGTGGAGGGCGAGGAGGTACGCTTCCGCAGCTTCGACGGCACGAGCCTCCGCGGCATGCACCTGAACGCGCCGAACCGCGCCGCCTGCTTGGGGGCGATCATCTTCTGCCACGAGTACGGCTCGGACATGTACAGTTGCGCACGCTACGCCCGCCCGCTGGTGGAGGCGGGCTTCGACGTGTTCACCTTCGACTTCCGCGCCCACGGGCAGTCCAGCAACCCGGGACGCTACCGCCCGCTGCAGTGGCCCAGCGACAAGGACATGGAAGACGTGCTGGGGGCCTGCGCGTACGTGGAGAGCCTGCTGGCCGCCGAGGGCCGGCCGGTGGAGGTGGGGCTGTTCGGCATCTCGCGCGGCGGGGGGGCGGCGCTGCTGGCGGCGGCGACCGACCCGTTCGTCAAGGCCATCGTCTGCGACGGGGCATTCAACACGCAGACCACGCTGGTGGCGCTGATGCGCCGCTGGGCGAGCATCTTCGCCCGCGTCAAGCTGGTCTACGAGAACCACAGCGAGACGTTCTGGCGGTCGATGCTGTGGCTGATCCTGCACCTGGCCCAGCCGAAGATGGGCTGCCGCTACCTGTCGGTGCAGCGCGCCCTGCGCGAGATGAAGCCGCGCCCCGTGCTGTTCATCCACGGCGAGAAGGACAGCTACATCCGCGTCGACCAGGCCCAACTGCTCCACGAGGCCGCCCCCAGCCCCAAGTACCTCTGGATCGTCCCCGGCGCCAAGCACAACCAGGCCGTCTACCTCGCCCCGCGACAGTACGCCGCGCGGACCATCGCGTTCTTCCGCAGGCACCTGGCCGGCGAGCAGGTCGACGAGGCCGACATCGCCTCGCCGGCGGTGACGGAAGTGGCGTAGGCGGAAATCGCGGATTGCGGATTGTGGATTTCCTCTCCCTTGGTCCGCTTGCGGTTCGCAGGAACTCCCTTGAGGACGCGGAATCGTGCGAACCGCAAGCGATCTGCGATGGGGCAATCCACAATCCGCAATCGACAATCGCCACCCGACGAGGCCAGAATGGCGGCGTGTCCACCATGAACCTGGCACGTACATTGCTTCGTCCGGTGGCGTGGCTGGCGGGCAGGCACGCCGGCAGACAGGCGGCGGCGTTCCTGGCGGCCCACCGGCGCACGGCCCAGGTGCAGCAGCGCCTGCTGGGCGAACTGCTGGCGGCGCACGCGGAGACGGCTTTCGGCCGCGAACACGGCTTCGCCGGGCTGCGGACGTACGAGGACTTCGCCGCGGCCGTGCCCGTGCGCGACTACCAGGCGCACCGCCCGTGGCTCCAGCGCGTGGTGGCGGGCGAGTCGGCGGCGCTGCTGCCGGCGGGCAGCGAGGTGCTCATGTTCGCCCAGACCAGCGGCACGACGGGCCAGCCCAAGCACATCCCCGTCACGCGGCGGTTCCTGGCCGAGATGCGCCGCGGGTGGAACATCTTCGGCCTGCGCGTGCTGGGCGACCACCGCGAGGCCTGGCTGCGCCCGATCCTGACGATCAGCTCGTCGATGCGCGAGTCGCTCAGCCCCACGGGCGTGCCGTGCGGGGCGATGAGCGGGCTGCTGGCGGCCACGCAGAAGCGGATCGTGCGGCGGATGTACGTCGCGCCGCGCGCCGCGGGCGACATCCGCGACCCGCGGGCGAAGTACTACACGATCCTGCGCTGGGCGGTTGGGCGCGACGTGGCGGTCATCACGACGGCCAACCCCTCCAGCACGATCAAGCTCATCGAGACCGGCCAGGCGCACGCGGAGCGGCTGGTACGGGACATTTTCGACGGCACGTGCCGCCCGCCGGGCGACGGCGGCCCGGCCGGCAGCGGCGATGCGCGGGGGCTGAAACCGCACCCCAACGTAACCTTCGCGCGGCGCCTGGAGGAAGGCATCCGCCGCGACGGCGAGCTGCTGCCGCGGCACTTCTGGAACGTCGCCGTGCTGTGCAACTGGACCGGCGGCACGCTGGGCCTCTACCTGCCGCGGCTGCGCGAGCTGTTCGGCGACGTGCCCCTGCGCGACATCGGGCTGCTGGCCAGCGAGGGGCGGTTCTCCGTCCCGCTGGCCGACGGCACGCCCGCGGGCGTCGCGGAAATCACCGGCAACTTCCTGGAGTTCATTCCGGCCGGGCAGTACGGCTCGCCGGCCCCGCGCGTGCTCCGCGCGCACGAGCTGGACATCGGCGGCGAATATTTCCTCGTCGTCAGCAACTGGGCGGGGCTGTGGCGCTACAGCATCGACGACCGGGTGCGCGTCACCGGCCGCTTGGGGCAAAGCCCCCTCTTCGAGTTTCTCTCGCGCGGGCTGCACACCGCCAGCATCACCGGCGAGAAGCTCACCGAGTGGCAGGTGGTGGAGGCGATGCGGCTGGCGGCGGCGGAGCTGGCCGTGCGCGTCGAGCGCTTCACGCTCCAGGGCGTCTTCGCGCACGTGCCGTACTACCGCTTGACGATCGAACCTTTTGCGGCGGAGCTTGCTCCGCGCGTCGAATCGCTCGCAGGTGCGCTTGACCGCCGCCTGGGCGAGCTGAACATCGAATATGCCGCCAAGCGCGCGGGCGGGCGGCTGGGGCCGCTGCGCGCGGTCGCGGCCGCGGCGGGCCACTTCGAGGCCGTCGAGCGCGAGGCGATCCGCCTTCGTCTCGGGCGCGGAGAACAGTACAAGCACAAGTACCTGCTGACGGAGGTTGAAACGAACGGATAGCCGGCCGCGACGGCCGGGCAAGGAGACGTCAGATGCGATGCGGCGTTGTTGCGGTTGTTGTCGCGGCCCTGGCGGGCGGCGCGCCCGCGGCCGTCTTCCAGTACGCCGTGCCCGTCGAGACGCAGCGTGGCCAGGCGGCGGCGTTCCTGTGGATCCCGCCGCGGGCGCAGCAGGTCCGCGGCGTGGTGATGGGCGGCATGACGCTGATGGAGCGCGAGTTCGCCAAGGACCCCGTCATCCGCGAGGCGTGCGCAGCCGAGGGGCTGGCGATCGTGTTCCTCAAGTGCGGCCTGGGCGCGGTGGACGTGCAGAAGGTGCTGGACGACCTGGCGGCGGCGTCGGGCTACCGCGAGCTGTCGGCGGCGCCGCTGATGTTCGTGGGCCACTCCGCCGGCGGGCCGCCCGCCAAAGAACTGGCGGTCAAGATGGCCGCCCGCTGCTTCGGCGTGGTGCAGTACCGCGGCGGCGGGCCGTGGGGAGGCCAGCCCGTCCCCCCCGGCGTGCCCGCGCTGATGATGGTCGCCCAGTTCGACGAGTTCGGCGGCCTCATGCGCGACGCCAACGGCTACGAACGCGCCTGGGAGGGCGCCCGCAACGGCCTGGCCGCGTTCCGCGCCGAAGACCCCCGCCGCCTGGCAAGCATCGTCGTCGAGCCCGGCGCGGGGCACTTCGCCTGGTCCGACCGCAACGCCGCCTACCTGGCGCTGTGGATGCGCAAGGCCGCGGCCGCGAGAATCCCCCCCTGGCCCGCCGACGCCGCCAGGCCGCCCGCCCTGCGCGACATCGACCCCAACAGCGGCTGGCTGACCGACCTGACGATCCGCACCGCCGGCGAGCACGCCCCGGCCGCGTACGCCAAGTACACCGGCGACAAGGGCAGGGCGAACTGGCACTTCGACAGGCAGCTCGCCGAGGCGACCGTCGCGTACCACGCCGGCTTCGGCCGCAAGGACCAGTTCATAAGGTGGAAGGATCCGTACTGGGTCGATGCCGGCACGCGGTACTTCTTCACCAACCTCAAGTGGATCGGCGACGGGCAGACGTTCGAGGTCCACCCGGTCTACGCCGACACGTACCCCCGCCCGCAGAAGAGCGGCGGGCCGCGATGGGCCGACGCCGGCAAGCCCGTCGGCCACTCCTCCGCGCCCATCCGGCTCAAACACGCCAGCGGGCCGGTCGTGGCCGTCGGGAACACGGGCTTGCGCATGTGCTACGACGGCCTCGCCCCGGCCAGCGAGGGCTCGCGCGTGACGTTCATGGCCTACAGCGTCGGCGACGCGGAGTACCGCTACACCGAGCAGGTGGGCATGATGCCGCGCGGCTTTGGCGGCCTGCGCGGCGGCAAGGAGCAGACCATCTCGTTCCCGCCGGTCGGCAAGCTGACCGTCGGCGGCCCGCCGGCCGAGCTCAAGGCCGTCAGCGACGCCGGACTGCCGGTGGAGTACTACGTCGCCGTCGGCCCCGCCGCCGTCGTCGCCGGCAAGCTCGCCATCGCCGACCTGCCCGCCCGCGCGAAGTTCCCCGTCACGGTGAAGGTGGTCGCCTGGCAGTTCGGCCGCGGCTGCGCGCCGCTCGTCAAGACGGCCGCCCCCGTCGAGCAGACCGTCCTCATCGAGAAGCCGTAGCGCAACGGCGGCCGTTCAGGCCTGCCGCGCCGCCAGCCCGCGCAGGGCCTCGGCGTTGATGTCGTCCCAGTCGCGGCCGGTGTCGGCATCGGTGCCCTTGGGCGTCTCGAGGAGGAACGGCAGGCGGCGCAGGCGCTCGTCGCACAGGAAGTTGCCCAGCCCGGCCAGGCCGATAGCGCCGCGCCCGATGTGCTGGTGGCGGTCGACGCGCAGGCCCAGGCCCTTGAGCGAGTCGTTGACGTGCACCGCCCGCAGGCGCCGCAGGCCCACCACGCGGTCGAAGTGCTCCATCGTCCGCGCGTACGCTTCCGGCGTGCGCACGTCGTAGCCGGCGGCGAAGACGTGGCAGGTGTCGAGGCACACGCCCGCCCGGCCCGGCCGGCGCAGGGCCGACAGCATGGCCGCGACCTGCTCGAAGGTGCCGCCCAGCTCGTTGCCCGAGGCGGCGCTGGTCTCCAGCAGCAGCTTCGTGCGGCAGCGCGGCGTGGCCGCGAAGACCTCGTCCAGTGCCGCGGCCAGCAGGCGCACGCCCTCCGCCGCGTCGGCGCGCGAGCCGCAGTGCATCGCCAGGTACTCGATCCCCAGCCGCCCGCAGCGGTCCAGGTCGGCCGCCATCGCCTCCATCGACCGCCGCCGCACCGGCTCGTCGCCGGCCAGGTTCACCAGGTACGAGCCGTGGGCAACGACGGGGCGGATTCCCAGCCGCCGGCGCGTGCGGCGAAACACGGCCACCTGCTCGTCGTCCAGCGGCGGCACGCGCCACTGCACCTGGTTGCGCACGAACATCGCGCAGGTGGGGAATCCGTACGCCGCCGCCTTCAGAAGGGCCTTGTGCAGCCCGCCGGCGATGCTCAGGTGCGCGCCGATCAGCATCGCGGCATCGTAGCAGCGGCGCGGCGGCGGCGACAGGCCCGCCGCGGCCGTCAGCGGGCGATCTCCCTGCGCAGCTTCCACAGCTCGCCCAGCGCACGCAGGATGACGCGGAGGTTGGCCCCCGTCTGGCTGCCCGCCTGCCGCGGGCGGTGCTCCACCGGCACCTCGGCGTACCGGCAGCCCGCCCTGGCCGCGCGGGCCAGAATCTCGGCGCTGATCATCGCCCCCGTCGACTTCAGCTCCATCGACTCCACCACGCGCCGGCGGAACAGCTTGAACGCCCCGTCCACGTCGCGGCTGCGAACGCCCAGCACCAGCCGCACCAGCAGCCCCCACAGCCAGCCGTTCAGGCGGCGCAGCAGGTTGTCCTGGCGCCGGCGCCGCCACCCGGCCACGATGTCGTGGTCGGCGATCAGCGGCAGCAGGCCGGCAAGCTGCGAGATGTCGAACTGCCCGTCGCCGTCGGTGAAGAACACCAGCTCCTTGCGCGCCGCCGCGAAGCCGCTCCGCAGCGCCGCACCGTAGCCGCGGTTGCGCTCGTGGTGCACCACGCGCACGCGCCCGTCGCCGGAGGCCAGCTCGTCGGCGATCCGCCCCGTCGCGTCGCCGCTGCCGTCATCCACGACGACGACCTCGAAGTCGTCGCTGACGGTCGGCAGGAACGCCAGTGCCTCGCCGACGACGCGCCGCACGTTGCCTTCCTCGTTGTAGCACGGCAGGAACACGCTGATGGCGTGTCGCTTCGGCCCGCTGCTCGTCTGCTGCTGTGGCAACGGCGTTGTCTCCCGGCCCGCGCCCCGATGGCCGCGCGACAAGTGTAGGCCCCCGCGCGGGCGGCAATCAATCCCGGCGAAGCGATGACGCCGACGCGGCGCGAGCGGTAGAATCTTACCGGCCATGGACGACCGCGACAGCCGCATCCGTGACATCCGCTTCCGGCCCATGGAGCGGGCCCTGCGGATCGCCTTCGCCACGTCGCGCGGGGCGAAGCACGTCCACCGCTTCGTCCTCGTGCGGGCGGCGCTCCGCGGCGGCGCCGGCGGCCTCGGCGAGGTGCCCACCAGCCTGTCCTATCCGCACGAGTTCGTCCCGGCCATCCTCGAGGCCCTCGCCCGCGTGCGGCCGATGCTGCTGGGTGCGCCGATTGACGAGGCGCTGGGGCTTGTGCCTCTGCTGCGCCGACGGCTGGCGGGCATGAGGATGACGGTCTCCGGCCTGGAGGTGGCCCTGCTGCGGGCGAAGCTGGCGGCCACGGGACAGAGCGAGCATGGCCGCTGGGGCGGGCGGCTGCGGCTCATCGAGACGGACATCACCGTGCCGCTGTGCCGCGACGAGCGGCTCCTGCGCCGCTGGCTGACGTGGGCCTGCCGCAAGGGCTTCCGCCGGTACAAGGTCAAGCTGTCGGGCCTGGTGGAGGATGACACGCGGCTGCTGGCGGGGGTCAGCGGGTTCCTCGCGCCGCGCCGCGGGGGGTTCGCGCTGCGCCTCGACGGCAACCAGGCGTTCACCTTGCGCGGCGCGGCCGCCCTGGCCGACTGGCTCGCCCGCCGCGACCTGCCCGTCGAGCTGATCGAGCAGCCGCTGGCGGTCGCGGACCGGCGCGGCCTGCGCGAGCTGCGCCAGCGATGCGACGTGCCGATCATCCTGGACGAGTCGGTCCAGGGCGCCGCCGACCTGCGGCGCGTCGCGGACGGCCGGCTCGCCGACGGCGTGAACATCAAGGTCGCCAAGAGCGGCCTGGCCGAATCGGCCGAGATGATCGCGCTGGCCCGCGCGGCCGGGCTGAAGCTGATGATCGGCTGCATGACGGAGACGGCCGTGGGGCTGTCGGCGGGCATCGCCCTGGCCGCGGGGACGGGGGCGTTCGACTACGTGGACCTGGACTCGATTCATTTCTTCCGGCACCGCGGGCGCGCGGGCCCGTGGCGGATCGGCGGGCCGCGCTACGTGCTGCCCGGCCGGGCCGGAGGGAGCCGCCGATGAACGACAGCATCTCCATCGCGGCGGTCCTGCTGGGCATCGAGGCGGGCGTGTTCCTCGCGGCGGAGCACGGGCGGCTGCGGGCGGTCTTCCGCGTCCTGCCGGCGGTGTTCTGGGTGTACCTGCTGCCTGGGCTGGCGGCCACCGCGGGGCTGATCGCGCGGAGCGGCCCCGACCGCCGGACGCTGCCGCTGTTCGACTTCGCGACGGGCTTCGTGCTGCCGGGCGCTCTGGTGGTGCTGCTGCTGTCGGCGGACATGCGGGCGATCGTGCGTCTGGGCCGGCCGGCGCTGGTGATGGTGCTGGCCGGCAGCGCGGGCGTGGTGCTGGGCGGCCCGGCGGCCGTCCTGCTGCTGGGGCGCTGGCTGCCCGACGGCATCTGGCGCGGCTTCGGCGCCCTGAGCGGCTCGTGGATCGGCGGCAGCGCGAACATGATCGCCGTCAAGGAGGCCGTCGGCACGCCCGAGCACGTCTACTCGCTGATGGTCATCGTCGACACCGTCGTCGCCTACGCGTGGATGGGCCTGGTGATCGCGGCGGCCGCCCTGCGACCGCGCTACGACCGCTGGAGCCGCTGCGACGGCGCGGTGCTGGCCGACCTGGCCCGCCGCGCCGGCCCGCACGCTCAGGACGCGCCGCGCCCCGCCAGCCTGGCGGGCATCGCGGCCGTGCTGGCCGTCGCGGCGCTGGGCTCGGCCGCCGCGGGGCGCCTGGCCGCCCTGCTGCCGGAGGTGCCGACCGTGGTCAGCGCCGCCGCCTGGCGGATCATCCTGGCCTCCACGCTGGGCGTGGCGCTGTCGCTGACGCCCGGACGCCGACTGGAGCGCCTCGGGGCCTCGAAGGTCGGCTACGTCTTGCTCTACTTCGTCCTGGCGACCATCGGGGCGCGGGCCGACTTCTCGCGCATCGCCGAGGTGCCCCTGCTCCTGGCCGCCGGCGGCGTCTGGGTCGCCGTCCACGCCGCCGTGCTCGTCGCCGTCGGCAGGCTCATCCGCGCGCCGATGTTCCTGACCGCCACCGCCAGCCAGGCCAACATCGGCGGGCCGGTGTCGGCCCCCGTCGTGGCCGAGGCATACCAGCACGGCCTGGCGAGCGTGGGGCTCTTGCTCGCCGTCGTCGGCGGCGTGCTGGGAACCTACCTGGGCATCCTGTGCGCGCAGCTCTGCCGCTGGGCGGCCTGGCTGATCGGAAAGGCCTGAACGATGGACCGGGCAGAATGGAAACGCAGCATGCGGGCATGGGGCGGCGCGCTGCTGGCCTGCCTGTCGGCGGCGGGTTGCCGCGACGGCGCAAGGGCGCCCGCGCTGCCGATCGGCCCCGACGCCGACGTCGCCGACGTGCGCACGCTGCCGCAGGACTGCACGGCCTGGCTGGAGCCGGCGGCCGCCAATCGGCCGCTGCTGGACGCGGCTGCCCAGGCGCGGCGCTACGCCGCGTTCCGCGAAGCCTGGCTGGCGCCGTGGCGCGAGCCGCGCCCCGATTCCGCCGCGGCCCTGCGGGCGGCGCGGGCCGCGCTGCGCCGCTTCGCAGACGATCCGGGCTTCGGCGAGAACCTGCGCCCCCACCGGCCGCAGTGGATCCGGCGCCTCGCCGACCTGGCCGACCTGAAGAGCTTTTCCGCGGCCGCGGGCACGCGGGCCGTCACCGTCCGCAACACGAACCTGCGGGCGCTGCCGACGATGCGGCCGCACTTCCACGACCCGGCCCTGGCGGGCGAGGGATATCCCTTCGACAACCTCCAGGAGACGGCGCTGTGGGCGGGCACGCCGGCGCTGGTTCACCATCGCTCGGCCGACGGGGCGTGGGTGCTGGCGGAAACGCCGCTGGGCATCGGCTGGGCGCCCGCTGCCGACGTGCCGGGCGTCGATGACGCGCTCGTGCGCGCGTGGCGCAGCTCGCCCTGGGCGGCCGTGGTGAAAGACCGCACGGTCCTGCGGGAACCAGCGGGCCGGGCGCGTTTCGCGACGCACATCGGGGCGGTGTTTCCGCTGGCGGGGCGAGCGAAGGGAAAGCTGGAGCTGCTGGCTGCCGTTGACGCCGGCGGCGGCAGGGCCGGCGTCGCGCGGTGCGAGGTGGACGAGGACGCCGCCGCGACGATGCCGCTGCCGATAACGCCCGCGGCCGTGGCGGCCGTCGGCAACCGGATCCTCGGCCAGCCCTACGGGTGGGGCGGCCTGTACGGCAACCGCGACTGCTCGGCCACGACGCGCGACCTGATGGTGCCGTTCGGCCTGTTCCTGCCGCGCAACTCCGGCGACCAGGCCCGCTGCGGGCGATACGTGGACCTCGGCGGGGCGGAGGGGCGGCGCCTGGAAGAACTCGTCGTCGCCCGCGCCCGCCCGTGGATCACGCTGCTGTGGACGCCGGGGCACGTCATGCTGTATGTGGGCAGCCGCGACGGACGCCCCGCCGTCCTCCACAGCCCATGGGGCGTGCCCGTCCGCCGCGACGGCCGCGCCGGGCGCCACGTCATCGGCCGGTGCGTCATCACCACGCTTTCGCCGGGCGCGGAGCTTGGCGACTACGACGCCGCCGCGGCCCGGGCGCATCGCGTCCGCGCGCTCGTCCGCCTCGACGAGCCGCCCGCCGGCGGTTAGGCCGCGCCCTGAGCGGCGTCCAGGTCGGCCAGGATCGCGCGCAGGTAGCGCAGGCTGGTGGCCACGTTGGACTCCGCGTCGGGGCGGAAGTGGAACGGCTCCAAAGACAGCCAGCCGTCGTACCGCACCTCGCGCAGGGCCTGGAGGATCGGGCGGAAGTCAAGCGTGCCGAAGCCCGGCGCCACGCCCAGCGTGTCGTTGGCGTGCACGTGACGCAGCTCCGCGCCGAAGATGCGAATCGTGTCCGCCACCGGGCGTGACTCCGTGGACATCGCCTTTGTGTCGGCCATGAGACCGAGATTGGGGTGGTTGACATCCATGACGAAGCCCAGCGCGGCCTCGACGCTGTTGAACAGCTCCGTGCAATCGCCGGGCAGCGGCTCGATGCACAGCGTCACGCGGGCCGCGGCGGCCCGGTCGAGGCACTTCAGCAGCGAGTCCTTGAAGTAAGCGCGTGCCTGGCGATAGGTCAGGCCGGCGTCGAGGCGGCGCGTCGGCGGCGAGCCGTAGATCATCGTCGGGCAGCCGATGTCCGCCGAAAACTCGATGAGCGCCTTGAGGTAGTCCACCGCCTTCTGCCGCTTGCCCGCGTCGGCGGAGTTGGTGTGCAGCCCCTTCGGCGAGAAGAGGATCATGTGCAGGGCCGCCACCTCCAGGCCGTTGTCCCGCGCGACGCGCCGTATCTCCGCCCGCCGCGCCGGCGGCACGTCCGTCACCGACTCGGCGAACGTCATCGGCGCGATCTCCACGCCGGCCAGGCCCTGTTCGGCCGCAAACGCGCACACCTGCTGCCAGGACCACCCGCTGAACACCTCGTTGCACACGGCCAGTTTCATGTCATGCTCCTTTGCAGTTTCTCAGCCGTTCCAGACGCTGCGGACCTTGTGAACGTACTGGGGGAAGACCTCTTCGGGCGGCGCGAGCCGCGGCTCCCAGCGCTTCTCCCACTCGAAGCTCAGGAAGCCCGCGAAGCCGTCGCGCTTCAGCCGGCCGAGCACGTCGGCCAGCGGCAGGTCGCCGGCCCCGAGCATCACGTGGTGCCGCCTGCCGTCGGCGCCGCGGTAGTCGTCCTTGAGGTGGCAGTAGGCTATGCGCGGTCGGATGAGGCGGTACGTCTCTTGCCACTCGCCCGTGCCGGCGAAGGTGTTGTTCACGTCGAACACCACGCCGAGGCCGGGCGAGTCGACCGCGCCGACGATCTCCATCATGTCGGCGCCGCGCGCCCAGTAGCTGTGCGTCTCGAGCGCGATGGCGACGCCGCGATCGGCGGCCTCGGCCGCCAGCGGCTTCAGCGCCGCCGCGGCGCGTGCGGCCACGGCGTGGCGCTCCTCGTCGGCGAACTTGCCGCCGTAGCAGCGGATCGCGCCGGCGCCCAGCGTGCCGGCCAGGGCGATCAGCCGCCGCGTCAGCTCGCAGTTGCCCCGCAGGGCCGCCGGGTCGGGCGAGGAGAACGAGGCGTACGCGCACAGCGCGAAGACGGGCACGCCGGCCCTGTCGAACAGCTCGCGGACGCGCCGGGCCTCGTCGCCCGTCGCGTCGGGCCTCAGGTGCAGCCCGTCGTCGGCGACGCGGAGCTCCACGCCGTCGAAGCCGCAGGCGGCGGCGTTGGCGGCGACCTGCTCCAGCGTCCATTCGGGGCAGCCCAGCGTCGTGAATCCCAGCTTCATGCGGCACCTCTATTGCGCGGCGATGACGCGCTGCCGGACGAGCTGGCGGAACTCGTCGGACAGGCTCGCGAAGTACGCCGAGAAGCCCGTGACCCGCACGAGCAGGTCGGGATACCTGGCCGGGTCGCGGCACGCGTCGAGGAGCGTCCGGCGGTCCAGCACGTTGGCGTTGATCAGCGTCCCGCCGAGGCGGAAGTGCGTGCGGATGAGGGCCTCGAAGCGGGCGACGGCCTCGGAGTCGACGCCCGGCCCGGCGTCGACGTCGAGCTGGAGCGGGGCGGGGTTGCCGAAGCCGCACTGCACGGCCGCCACGGCGCTGGAAAGCTCCGTCGCGGACATCGGCCCGCCGTGGAGGCGCCCGGCGTTGGGGTTGGCGCCGAAGGAGATGGGCTCGCCGGCGCCGCGCCCGTCGCCCGTCGCGCCGGTGGTCTTGCCCATCCAGATCGTCGAGGCCCACGAGAACAGCCCGGGGCTCATCCGCCACCCGGCGGGCGTGGGCGCGGCCGTCACCATCTCCGCGAAGCAGCGCGAGATTCGCTCGGCCCACCTGCGTCCGGCCGGTCCGCCGCGGCCGAAACCCACGACCGTCCGCATGAGCTGGCGGGCGCGTTGGTGGCCGGCCCAGTTGTCGCGGAGGGCGTCTTTGAGTTCGGCCCAGCCGACGGCGCGCTCGCGGTCGATTCGCTGCTCGATGGCGGCCAGCGAGTCGGCCGCGGTCGCCAGCGCCGAGCCGTCCACGCCGATGTTGGTGAACTCCAGGCTGCCGGCGGAGGCGTCCAGACCCTTCTCGATCGGCCCGTGGCACAGCAGCGACAGGGCCAGCTCCGGATACAGGTGCTGGTGGTTGGCCATGTGGATGTCGATCCCCTCGGCCACCACGTCGATGGCGCGGCGGAGGTGGCCGCGGAACAGCTCCCACAGGCGTTCGGCGCCGCCGGCGCCGTCGGCGGGCATGTCGTCCATCGCGGCCAGGAGCACCTTGGCGAAGTTGATCTTGATGACGTCGCAGAAGCCGTACTCGCGCCCGGGCACGCAGAACCAGTGGCAGCCGGCCTGGACGCGCCCGCGTGCAGCCGCCAGCGGGAACCCGCGGCGGACGAAGCCGTCGATGAGGGCCTCCTGCCCGGCGAATCGCGGGATGCCCATCCGCCCGATCAGCAGCAGCTCCACCGCCCGGCGCATCAGCAGCGGGTCCATGTCGTCGTGGACCATGACGGCGATGTTGGCGGCGATGCGGATTCGCCTCGCCGCGGCCAGCACCAGCAGCGAGACGGCGTTCGTCACGTCGCGTCCGCGCTCGTCCACGCCGCCCACCTGCACGTAGGCGGAGTCCTTCAGCAGGAAGCACGCCAGGTGGAAGACCGCCTCCTCGTCGTCGAGCGTCCCCGCGTCGCGCTCGCGCCGGTAGTACGGCCAGAGCAGCAGGTCGATTCGCCCGATGGGCCCGCCGCCGACGTACGCCCGCTTGGCCATCTGGTACCACGCCAGCCACTGGCAGGCCTGGCGGAACGTCGCCGGCGGGGCGGCGACAAGCCGCTCGTTCAGCTCCGCCATCTCCAGCAGGTTGGCGCGGCGCGCGGCGTCGCCTTCGCCCTCGGCCTGCTCGCGGGCGGCCGCGGCGTGGCGGGCGATCCACTCCTGCACGCCGCGCACGAACTCGCTCAGCCCGTCGTAGTACGCCTGCTGCTCCGGGCCGCCGTTGACGGCCCGGAATCGCTCGATCTTCGCCAGCAGCCCGCCGAAGCCCAGCTCCAGCCCGATCCGCACGTCCGACAGGAAATGCTGCGTGCCGTCGATGCCGTGCAGGATGCCGTACCTCTCGTGCTCGGCCGAGAGGTGGTCCCACAGCCCCAGCCCCTTCCAACCGGTGACGAACGGGTCGAACGTGAGGTAGTAGCCGCCCAGCAGGGAGCTGTCGGCGTCGACGTAGGTGGGGCAGGCGGCCAGGAAACGGCGGAAGTTGGCCCCGCAGTCGCGCGGGCCGGCGATTCGCCCGTCGCCGCGTTCGCTTCGCGGCGCAAACACGAACGCCCGCCCCTCCAGCGGCACCTGGCCCCAGTCGTCCACGTCGCGCGGGCCCGCCTGCCGCTTGACGGCCGTGTGATGCAGCTTCCTGCGGTGCAGGGCCTCCAGGCGGTCCTGGTATCGACCGGTGGGGGCGGGCGGGGGCGGCTCGGCGGCCGGACAACGCACCGCCAGCCCGCGCGCCTCGAACGCCCGCACCAGCGCGCGCAGGTCCTCAGCCGATGGCGCCGCGTGTGCGGCCGCGGCGGTGGGCAGCCCCAGCCCCTCGCGCTTGCCCTCGCCCAGCACGTGATAGCCCAGCAGCTCGACCTGCCGCACGTTGCCCAGGCCGGCCAGGAAGTCGGCCATGGCGGCCCCGTCGGCCGGGGCGGCGTTGAACCCCACCACCACCGGCACGCGGACGATCACGTCGGCGCCCTCCTGCGCCAGGCGGCGAAGGTTGGCCATGATCCTCTCGCTGCCGACGCCCGTGGCCGCGCGGTGCCGCGCCGAATCGACGTGCTTCAGGTCGGCAAGGAACAGGGCGACTGCCGGCAGGAACGGCTCGATGGTGTCCCATTCGGCGTGCAGGCTCGTGTCGAGGGCGGTGTGCAGCCCGGCCGACTTGCACGCCTCCAGCAACGCCAGCGAGAAGGCCGCCTGCGCCAGCGGCTCGCCGCCCGACAGCGTCACCCCGCCGCCGGAAGCCTCGTAATACGGGCGGTCCTCCAGCACGGTCCGCATGACCTCGCCGACCGGCATCCGCCTGCCGGCGATGACCAGCGCCCCGGCCGGACAGGCCTCCACGCACGCCCCGCACAGCCGGCAGCGCCGGCGGTCAATCGTGTGCTTGCCGTCGCGGATCGCATGGGCCTGCTCGGGGCATGCCGCCGCGCACGCCCCGCAGCCCGTGCACAGGGCGCGGGTGAACATCAGCTCCGGCCCGGCCGCCAGGCCCTCCGGGTTGTGGCACCACCAGCAGCGCAGCGGGCAGCCCTTGAGGAAGACGGTGGTGCGGATGCCCGGCCCGTCGTGCAGGCAGAAGCGCTGCACGTCGAAGATCATGCCGGCCAGCCCGGCCGGGGCATCGGCGGTTCTCGATGGGGCCAAAGCCTGCATCCTATGCCTTCTTCTTCAGGAAGCCGGGGTCGGTGATCCGCTTTCCCTGGTCGGCCTTGCCGGCGTAGCGCGAGCCCTTGCGCAGGTCGGCCAGCAGTTCGTCGTAGGCCCGGCGGTCCAGCGGCAGGTCCACCGGCTTGCCCGTGCGCCCGGAGTAGATGATCGCGTTGGCCAGCTCGACCTGTGCGGCTGCCGACCGCCCGTCGCAGACCAGCTCCTCGCCGGCCAGGATGTGGCGGGCGAAGTTGCGCATGACATCGACGTGGCCGCCGCCGGACTGTCCTTCGACGGCCAGGGGCACCTCCTCGCACTCCAGCTTGCCCCACATCTCGGTGTTGTTCTTCGTGAACTCGCGGACGGGCCGCTTGAAACGGTAGTGCTTCACCGCGCCGTCGCGGTAGATGATTTTGCCCCGGTCGCCGTAGACCTCGATCGACTGGGCCGGGCCGGGCTCGATGGTCGAGCAGTACAGGTAGCCGAAGCCGCCCCCGGCGAAACGCAGCAGCGCCTGGGCGCAGTCCTCCACCTCGATGTCGTGCATGGCGGCGGCCGTGAAGCCCTGCACCCACGCCGGCAGGCCCGTCAGCGACAGGAACAGGTCGGTTATGTGGGGCGACTGGTTGAGCAGGACGCCGCCGCCCTCGCCGACCCACGTGGCCCGCCACTTGCCCGCGTCGTAGTAGGCCTGGCTGCGGTAGTCCGGGGCGATGAGCGTCGCGCGGAGCAGTTCGCCCAGCTCGCCGGCCCGCACGATCTGGATCGCGCGCCGGCAGGCGGGAATGAACCGCATCTGGTACATCACGCCGAGGACGCGCCCGGCTTCGGCCGCCGCGGCCAGCATCGCGTCGGCGGCCGAAACGCTCTCCGCCAGGGGCTTTTCGCTCAGCACGTGCATCCCCGCGCCGAAACATTCCACGGCGATCGGCGCGTGCAGCGGGTGCGGCGTGGCCACCAGCGCCGCGTCGCACAGCCCCGAGGCGATCAGCTCGCCGTGCGAGGCGAAGTGCGGCACGCCCAGCTCTCGGCCGACCTTCTCCGCCTGCGCGGCGTCGGAGTCGCACACGGCCGCCAGCTTCAGCTCCGGCACGTGCGCGACGATGTTGCGGGCGTGCTGGGCGCCCATTCCGCCCACGCCGATCACGCCGATGCGCAGCACGGATTGCTGCCCGCTCATTCGGAACGCTCCTTTCGCGGCGGCGCCGAGACGACCGCCTGGTAATCCCAGCCGTTGCGGGCGCACATGGCCCGCGCGTGGGCGTCCCACGTCGGCTCCTCGCGTGGGCGCCCGGACACGAAGCAGTCGATGGCCAGGTAGCGCATCGGCCCGCCCTCGGCGCGGATGCGGTGCCACGTGCCCGGCGGGATCAGCACCACCTGCCCGCCGGCCACGTCGTGGCGGGCCTCCTCGTCGCCCACGGTCAGCGTGCCCCGCCCCTCGAGGATGTAGAACACCTGCTCCGTGTCGTCGTGTTTGTGCCGCGGCGGCGACTCGCCCGGTTCCAGCACGACCATGAACGCCTCCGAGCACTTCGCTTCCGACCGGTCGAAAACCAGGTCGTTCACGTGCGTCGGGAACCGGTACCGCTTGAGGTTGTCCGTCGCATAGACGTAAGGCACCACGCTCTCCTGACATTCCGAGATCCGACGTTCAGCAGTCAGCAGTCAGCAATCAGCGTTCAGCGTTCAGGGTTCAGCGTTCGGCATTCGGCATTTAGCATTTAGCATTTGTCATTTGTCATTTGTCATTTGTCATTAGAGCATTCCTACCGTTCGCCCTTTCCAAACAGCAGCCGGATGTCCTCTTCGATCATGTCGGGTTTGTCGCCGGTGTAGAAGCCCACGCAGACGGCGTCGCCGTCGCGCCAGTGGTCCTTGACGAACGCGAAGGCCCGCTCCGGCGGGGTGCGCCCGCCGGCCAGCACCTTGTAGTGAATCGCCGGCTTGCTGAGGGCGGCGATCGCGGCGACCATCGCGTCGCGGTCGGCCGGGTCGTAGGTCTCGTTGGCCTTCGGGTCGTGAGAGGGGTTGTGTATCCGCGGGGCCGGGTCATAGTAGGCGCACATGTAGAAGTCGATGTCGAGCTTCTGCTGCTCGGCCCAGGCCAACACGGACGGGCGGTGCGAGGCGACGCCCACCGGCAGGCCCGCCGCGCGAATCGCCTCGATGCCCTTCAGGGCCTCGTCCATGTTGCCGCCGGCGAACATCCAGTCCATCTGCCCGCCGTGGATGTAGATGCCGGACGCGCCGAACTGGATCGCGATGGCGATCGACATCGTGGGCTTGGGCAGCTCCGAGGCCGTCTGGGCGATCCACTGGATCG
>Ga0172363_10001714_pt1 | contig 17734 bp, 20 predicted proteins | sample LakKivs2_kivu2a2_FD_114541 | JGI IMG/M metagenome (GOLD analysis project Ga0172363, IMG submission 114541) | Sediment microbial communities from Lake Kivu, Rwanda - Sediment s2_kivu2a2 | ecosystem: Environmental > Aquatic > Freshwater > Lake > Sediment | place: Rwanda: Western Province, Lake... | reverse complement strand
AGGTCAGTATGGCATACGCCACAGCCAGCAATTTCAACTAACACCTCACCTGGCTTTACCTCAGGGACATCAATACTAGCTCTAGCCAGTTTGCCCGGCTCTACCATCTGCCAGGTCTCAATTTTTTTAGGTATCTTTGCCATATTCTTTGCTCCTCACTCTACAATCTGTTAATACTCTGAGGGACAAAACTCAACCCTTTACCTTTTGGCTCATCACCTCCTCACTAGGAATTTTCGTGACCTAAGATTGGCAGTCCAAGTAGTAAGTTTATCGTCTGAGCCCGCCTTGTATCAATAATGGCGGAGATGGCTTGGCCCGCTATACACCGTGACTGAGACGAGCCACTAATCGCATCGGCAACCTTTGCTCTACCATCTTGGCTTGAGTGGCGGCAATGTCATAAGGGACGCGGTAGAGCTTAACCTGTCTGGTTTCGCTATCATAGATGGCATAGCTTGCCCTGGGGTCACCATCTCGTGGTTGCCCCACAGCGCCGGGATTAATAATCAATCGCTCCTCACCCAGAACAAGCTCCTTATTGGACGAGAATTGTTCAAAGGAGCAAGAGCCAGTTTCCCCATGCTTGAACACTAGAGGGACATGGGAATGACCCACCAGGCAAAATTTTGACTTAAAGTAGGCAAAATTTTCCTTAGCCCCACTGATTGACAGGATATATTCCCAGATAGGCTCCCTGGGGCTACCGTGCACCAGGGTAAAATCGTCCTTTTCGATAACTGGCGGCAGACCCCTAAGATAGTCTACGTCCCGCGGGGTTAATTGCTTTGCCGTCCAGTTACAGGCGGCAGCAGCATCAGGATTAAACTCCGAGGTATCCGTCTTGCCTATTGCTGCCAGGTCGTGATTCCCAACGACACAAATATGGTTAGTCTGGCGTAAGAGCTCAATGCATTGGTGTGGCTCCGGTCCGTAGCCGACAATATCCCCCAAACACCACACCTCCTCCACCTCTCCTTTATGCTCAATATCAACCAGCACCGCCAGGAAAGCGGCTAGATTGGCATGAATATCAGCAACAATGGCACAACGCATTTTCACTATACACTATACCAGCTTTTTCATCGTATGGCTAGAGCTAGGTGAGCTAGTTCAGATAGATTAGCGACACAGATGAGCATGTTTCGTTTCTCCGTGGCATTGACCCCATCCCCCTTAGCACCCAGAAAAATCTTTGATTTTCCTGGGAACCCGCCTGACCCCCTTCCCCTAGAGGGGAAGGGGGAAGTAGTTTTAAGAGGGGGCTTCGCCCCCCTCTAAAATCTCTCCCCTCTCCTCTTTATAGGCGCAATCGGGGGAGTTTTAAAGTGTATAGCCCCTCTTCCATAAATACTTTTCCCCCTTTGATAATGAGCCCAACTTAATAGGGTGTTTAAGAGGGGCGTCAGCCTCAAATACATTATAGAGAGTTTTAGAGGGACGAAGTCCCTTTAACATAACTAATTCCCCCTCCCTTATAAAGGGAGGGGGATAAAGGGGGAGGGTTACCACATAAAAACCTAAGGGGGTAAGGTGCAGAAAGTTGAGGTGTCACTAAGGTACTGAACGAGTACACTAAGTTGTGACCCAGATACAGGCATGCTATAATTTCGCCATGAAGGTCTCAGAGCTGGGGGAGTTTGGACTGATTGACCTCCTGGCTAAGATGGCTAATGTTCCCCGGGACAACAGGATAGCCTCCTGGCGCCAACTCCGGCTCGGCATTGGTGATGATGCCGCCGCCTGGCAGGGTGATGACTCAATACAACTGGCTACCGTTGATTCCTTCATCCAGGATGTCCATTTCCCCTCAGGTTTAGCTTCCTGGGACGAGCTGGGGTGGAAGGCAATGGCAGTCAACCTGAGCGATATTGCGGCTATGGGCGGCGTGCCCAGGTATGCCCTGGTGTCATTAGCCCTGCCCGAGAATACCGAAGTGGACGATGTCACCGCCCTCTACACCGGGATGATTGACCTGGCAAAGCAATTTGGAGTAGCCATAATTGGCGGCAATATTAGCCGTGCCCCTTTGGTGGCTATTACTATTGCCATTCTGTGCACCAGCACAAACCGGGACAGGCATATACTCACCCGCTCTACTGCTGAACCGGGAGAGCTGGTAGCGGTTACCGGCGAGCTGGGGGCGGCTGCCGCCGGACTGGAAATGCTCACCAAACGGCTTCAATTCGACCCTCAAGCCACCGTCTTTTTAAGAAATGCCTTTTTCCACCCTTACCCCCGAATAGCCGAAGGGCAACTACTGGTTGACCACGGGGTGAAGACAGCGATAGATATTAGCGATGGGCTGATTTCAGACCTAAACCAGGTATGTAAGGCAAGTGGGGTCAGCGCCCGGGTGGAGATTGACCGGGTGCCCGTTGAGCCCACAGTCAAAGCCCAGTTCAGCGGCAAATCCCTTGAGCTGGCATTATCCGGAGGAGAGGACTACGAGCTTCTGTTTACCGCCAGAGCTGAAGTTGTAGATAGGGTAAAGAGGGCAGCCACCTGCCTGATAACGGTAATTGGTGAAATTGTCGCTGGTAAGGGAGTAACCCTGGTTGACCGCCAGGGAAATCCGATTAGCCTGGGCAAGGCAGGATGGGAGCACTTTATTACGAGATGAACCAGATTGAGATAATTAGCCATAGCCCGGAACAGACCCAGAAAATTGGTGTCCGGATTGGTCAGCTCGCCTTGCCTGGTGATATCTTTCTCCTGGTAGGAGGCTTGGGGGCGGGGAAGACTTGCCTCACTCAGGGCATTGCCTGGGGACTGGATATCAAGGAATATGCGGTCAGCCCTTCCTTTGTCGTAATCAGGGAGCTTCACGGCAGGTTGCCTCTATATCACATAGATTTCTACCGTCTCAACCATTTAGAGGAGATTGCCGAGCTGGGTCTGGATGATTATTTATGTGGCAATGGTGTTTGCGTGGTGGAGTGGGCGGAAAAGGGGCTAAGCTTGCTACCACAAGAGCACCTGCTAATTGAAATGAGCTATCTCTCCGATACCGAGCGTAGCCTTAAGCTCAAGCCCAGTGGCAAACGCTACCGCCAGATAGTGGCACAACTGAAACAATGCAATTGGCAATAGATACTTCAACCGATATCGCCAGCCTGGTTCTGGTTCAGGATGGCCAGGTGCTAGCTGAGTCAACCTGGCATTGCGGGCAAAACCATACCGTCGAACTACTGCCACAACTGGCTCGCCTGCTGGATGAGGCTAAAGTGGGTATTCAATCTATCAGTTGTGTTATCGTGGCTAAAGGACCGGGGAGTTTTAACGGATTGCGAGTGGGGATTAGCACTGCCAAGGGGTTAGCCCTCAGTCTGGGAATCCCAATTATCGGCATAAGCAGCTTGGAGGTGGAAGCCTACCGGCACGCCGAAACTGGCTTACCCATCTGCCCGATATTCAATGCCGGCAGAGGGGAGATTGCCACTGTCATGTATCAAAAGAAGGACAACCAGTGGTGCCAGCTTGTCGCTGAGCACATAACCACCGTTAACGCTCTATGCTCGGAGATAACCAACAAAACCATATTCTGCGGGGAATTAGTACCGCTTATCGCCAACCAGCTAAGGAAGCGGCTGAGGCAAAGGGCAATAATATCCCCCACCCAATTGCGACCAGCTAGCTTACTGGCTGAGCTGGCGAAGCAGCGGCTTGAGGTAGGCGATTATGACAACCCTGCCACCCTTCAGCCGCTATATCTCAGGCGACCAGCAATTACCCAACCCAAACACCGATAAGTAAGGAGGCAAAAATGGCAAACTGGCCTCAAGTATCAATTGACATAGAGAAGGAATTTAACCTGTGTTTTGCCTGCGGGCAGAAAAACCCCATTGGCTTGAAATTAAACTTTGCCTGGGATGGCAAAACAGCCAGGGCAGAGTTTACCCCTAATAATTTCCATCAAGGCTGGGCAGGAGTGGTTCATGGCGGAATTATAACCTGCCTCCTTGACGAGGCAATGAGCTATGCTGCCCTGTTTGAAGGGGTGAATAGCTTGACCGCCAGAATGCAAACCAGGTTTAGACGCCCGGTCAAGATAGGCGAGCCGTTGATTATTACCGCATCTTTAACCAAGAAGACAAGGAAGCTGGTCGAGGCTAAAGCAGAAATATGGCTCAAGGATGGCACGCCAATAGCCGATAGCACGGCTACCATGTTCATCCTCAATCCAAGGGAGGAAAAGTCAAGAAGCAATGTCTGAAATCAGGGCTAAGGCTGTTATCTGGGATTTGGAGCGGTTTCTTGACTCTTTGAGGGAAGTTTGAAGGGGCTTTGCCCCTCTTATATAACCCATCCCCCTGACCCCCTTCCCTTACAAAGGGAAGGGGGAGGGAGTAGTAAGAGAGGCTTCGCCTCTCTAAAACTCTCCTGAATAGGAGGGGATAGTTAGGGAGCAAGGTAAGACAAAATACGGGTAGTTTAAGAAGGGTGAAAACCCTTCTTCCAAAAATCTTCCCCCTCTCCTTTTAAAAGGAGAGGGGGATAAAGGGGGTGAGGTTGATATGAAATTTCTTTTGAGATGGATAGTAGCTTGGCTAGCAGGTGCAGCAGGCGGAGGTATGGTAGCAGTGGTGGTTTTCACCTTATTTAGGACAGAGAGCCTGTGGGGATTGGTTGAAGTGGGGGTATGCCTTGCTGCTGCATGCATTTCTGCTTCTGTAGCCGTGAACAAACTAAATCGCTGGTTAGAGAAAAGAGGTTGAGGTTTAGTTCCTAGGCTGAGTATCAAGCGGTCTTATGGCGGGACTTGCTTAACTGAAAGGCGGTGTAGGTGGAGAGATTTTGGATAGTCGTCCTGACTCTGGTCGTATTTGCTGTGGGTTGGGGTCTTTGGGCAAATTATATGTGGGTGGCAGGGAGGGAAAGGGGTGTGCGATGGCGATTGGGAAGCATTGTTATCGTTCTTCTTGTGGCAGGTGCGACTATATGGGCTGGTTACTTCCTTATTGGCTCGGTAGCTGGCTGGTTCATTGTAGCGGTCGGTTTTGTCTTTCTTCTATGGGGAATCTTTACTAGCCTGAGCTAGAAAAGGGGTGAGCTTAATTATGGAGAGGTCTTTAGTTCTAATCAAACCCGACGCCATGCAGAGAGGCTTGGCTGGCACCATTATCTCTCGTCTGGAGAAGCTTGGGCTGAAGCTGGTAGCAATGAAGATGCTTCACCTGGATAAAGCCCTAGCCCGGCGCCACTACGCCATCCACAAGGATAAGCCGTTCTATAATAGCCTGGTGGATTATATTAGCTCAGCTCCGCTCATTGCCTGTGTCTTTGAGGGCGAGCGAGCCGTGGAGGTAATCAGAAAGGCAATGGGGTCAACTGACCCAGCCAAGGCTGAGGCAGGAACGATGCGGGGCGATTTCGGCTTGGATATTGAACGAAATACCATTCATGGCTCGGATTCAGTAGCCACTGCCGGGGAGGAAATCAGGCTGTTCTTTACCGAGGATGAAATTCTCAGCTATTGAATCCTGAGCACCGGGATAGCCTGGCTCCACAACTCATCCAACTGGTAGTATTCCCGCTCAAAGGGGGCAAAGATATGAACGATAATATCGCCAAAATCAAGCAGAAGCCAGCCGGAGTCTATCGCCCCTTCATGATGATAGGCTGAGATGCCCGCCTGCTTCAATCTATGCCCAACTTCATCATAGATAGCTGAAAGCTGCCTCTCAGAATCGCCACTACAGATGACAAAATAGTCGGCAAAGCTACACGCCCCCCGGACATCAAGTAGCACAATGTTACTTGCCTGCTTATCGGTGGCAGCCTCTACCGCTTCGCGCGCTACTTCTATTCCTTCCAGTAACCAGCCTCCGTGGACTTAGGCTCACTTAATATTATACCATAATCTCAGAAGTTCTGAATTGGTGAGATTGTCTAGCAACCTATCCCCCTGATCCCCTTCCCTTATTAAGGGAAGGGGGAAAATATTTAATTAAGAGAGGCGAAGCCTCTCTTTAACTCTCTTACTCTTGGGGGTGTCTAAGAGGGGCGAAGCTTCTCTCTTAAATCTCTCCTTCTTCGATGAGAGCTTACTTAATTAGGAGTGTCTAAGAGGGGCGTCAGCCTCTCTTTCTTCTCCTCCCCCTCATGCTAAGAATACATCTCCCTATTATGGAGAGGGGGATAAAGGGGGTGAGGTAGATAATTAATCTCTGAATTGCCGAGCTTTGCTTTGCTCACCAACTACTATGATATAATATGTTAACTACCGAGAAAGCAGGGTGGAAATAAATGGTGGAGCTTATTTTTGGCACCGGCGGCATTCCCCATAGCTCTAGGACATCGTCCACTATAGATGGGATTAAGCGCATCGCTGAGCTCGGGCTGGGCTGCATGGAGATAGAATTTGTCCAGGGGGTAAAGATGGGGGAGGCGGGGGCTCGGCTGGTGGCGGAAACGGCAGCCAGGGAAGGAGTAAAGCTATCAGCTCACGGTCCTTACTTCATCAACCTCAATGCCCGTGAGCCGGAAAAGATAATCGCCAGTCAGGAGAGGATACTTCAGACCGCCCGTATTGCTGCCATATGCGGGGCAGAAAGCATCGTTTTCCACGCCGCCTACTATCTTGGCGACCCACCAGAAAAAACCTACGACACTGTAAAGAGATACCTGGCTCAGGTAATGAACCAGCTTAAACGGGAAAATAATCGGGTATGGGTTAGACCGGAGGTCATGGGTAAGCCCAGCGAGTTTGGCACCATAGACGAGGTGCTCAACCTATGCACCGAGCTGGAGGGGGTGGGTATCTGCCTGGACTTTGCCCACTGGCACGCCCGAGCCGGTATTTCCAATTCCTACCCGGAGTTTGTCTCCGTCCTGCAAAAGATTAAACAGCGGCTGGGAGATGAAGCTCTGCATAATATGCATATCCATGTCTCCGGCATTGCTTACGGTAAAAAGGGGGAAATAAAACACCTGAGCCTGAAAGAGTCAGACTTACAGTATGTTGAACTTCTCCAAGCGCTAAAGGATTATGAAGCCAAGGGTTTAGTAATCTGCGAGAGTCCCAACTTGGAAGAGGACGCCCTACTGCTCCAGGAAACCTATCATAAGCTATGAAAACAGGCGGCAAGATTTTTTCCCATTGGCAACTATTTCTGGTATAATATAAACGGTTGAGGTAAACAGTGAAGGCAAGTTGGATGCGTAATAGTTTAATATATATCATTATTCTGGTTACGGCTGTAGTGCTCCTATCTCAATTTTTCCTGACACCGGGAAAACCAACTGAGATTGGCTTGGATAAGGCTATAGCTATGTCACAAAATGGTGATATAGCTAAGATTGTAGTCGAAGGTGACCAGTTGCTCATTACCACTATTGAGGGCACAGAGCTAAAGACCTCTATCAGTAACCTTACACTGGTTGACCTTCAGGAACTGGGGCTTAAGCTTGATGGAGTAGACTATGAGATAAAACCATCGGGATTTGACTGGGGTGGGCTACTGATAGGTTTCATTCCTTTGCTGCTCTTTGGTGCCTTGCTTTTCTTCCTTTTCCGCTCGGCGCGGGGGGCTAATAGTCAAGCACTCAGTTTTGGTCGTAGCCGAGCCCGACTCTTCCCACCGAGTACGCCAACAGTAACCTTTGATGATGTCGCCGGGGTAGAAGAAGCCAAGCAAGAGTTGCATGAAGTAGTGGAATTCCTTAAGTCGCGTGAGAAGTTCCAAAGTCTGGGGGCACGCATTCCGAAAGGGCTATTACTAATAGGTCCGCCGGGTACAGGAAAGACGCTATTGGCTCGGGCAGTAGCTGGTGAAGCCGGGGTGCCCTTCTTTTCTATTAGCGGCAGCGAATTTGTCGAGATGTTCGTCGGTGTCGGTGCCTCCAGAGTGCGCGACCTCTTTGAACAGGCTAAACGAAATACCCCGTGCATTATCTTCATTGATGAGATTGATGCTGTAGGTCGCCATCGCGGCGCCGGGCTGGGCGGAGGTCATGATGAGAGAGAGCAGACCCTTAACCAGATTCTGGTAGAGATGGATGGCTTTGACACCAATACCAGTGTAATTGTCCTGGCGGCTACCAACCGGCCAGACATACTTGACCCGGCTTTACTTCGTCCCGGGCGTTTTGACCGGCGGGTAATCCTAGACCGCCCAGATATTAACGGGCGAATAGCCATTCTCAAGGTTCACACTAAAGGCAAGCCACTGGGTGAGTCAGCCAATCTGGAGGTGCTAGCCAAACAGACTGCTGGTTTCAGTGGTGCCGACCTTGCCAATCTGGTCAATGAGGCAGCTATCCTGGCTGCCAGGCGGGGCAAGAAGGTCATTGATATGGAGGAGCTTGAGGAATCAATAGACCGGGTGATTGCCGGTCCGGAGAGGAAGAGCCGTAAGATAAGCCCCAAGGAAAAGGAAATAACCGCCTACCATGAGGCAGGACATGCCCTGGTTGCCAAAATGCTGCCTAATATTGAACCATTACGGAAAATAACCATAATACCTCGTGGTATGGCACTCGGTTATACCAAGACACTGACCGAGGACAAATATTTACCGACGCGTTCTCAATTCGATGATGAGCTAGCTATGTTGCTCGGTGGGCGTATTGCTGAGAAATTAATCTTTAATGAGGTGACAACTGGAGCCCAAAATGATATTAAAGTCGCCACTGAACTTGCCCGCAAAATGGTAACCGATTATGGAATGAGCGATAAATTGGGGCCACGAGCCTTCGGGGACAAGCAAGAACTCGTCTTCCTTGGTCGGGAAATCTCTGAGCAAAAAGACTATAGTGATAAGACGGCTAACCTCATTGATGAAGAAATCAACAAGATTATCCAAAGTGCTTATACTATTGCCAAGCGGATTCTAACTGATAACAAGCCAAGATTAGTCCATATTGCTGAAAAACTGGTTGCCAAAGAGACTCTGGAGGGCGAAGAGCTGGAAGCAGCCTTTAACGAACCTCTATCCGTCCCGGTAGAAGCCACAGCTATATCCACTCCCGAACCAGTAAAGGCTTCAACGAAAGCGAAAGCTAAGTCTGCGCCCCAAAAAACCGGAGTCTCACCCCAACTTCTTCCCAAGCAAGCTCCGGCCTCCCCATAAATTAAGAGTGAATCAGGTTCCCTAAAGCTCTCTGGTAGGAGAGGCCGCTATATAAATAATGGTTATGAAGTGATACTGGCGTGATTGAGGTTACAGCAAAGCCTATTTCCCCTGAGCTTGTGGTCAATAAGGTTAAGACCGATAGCTGCGGCTGTGTAGCTACCTATGTTGGCTTGATTCGCAATCACTCCCACGATAAGCCAGTTCTTTCCGTGGAGTATGAAGACACAGAGGGAAAAGCAGAAAACAGGCTACAGGAGATAGCCAGTGAAATCAGGCAAAAGTGGCAAGTGGAAAACGTAGCCATATGCCACCGAATAGGCAAGCTCAAAGTGGGGGATATTAATCTAGTGGTTGCTGTAGCCGCTGCCCACCGCCGGGAGGGGTTTGCCGCCTGCCAGTATGCCATTGACCGGTTCAAGGAGATAATGCCGACAAAGAAGAAGGAAACCTACACTGACGGCAGCATTCAGGTTGAAGGGGAGTGAAAATCAAATTCTATTATCTTCTCCGACTTATCACCAAATCAGCTAAGTCTTTTAGCGCCTGACGGCTGGGACTATCGGACAACAGCTCAAGCCGGCGGCAAGCCTTGGTGCAATAATCTGAGGTAACCTCATAGCATTCCCGAACGATTGACGAATGGCGAACTAACTCTAGGGCTTGGTTTATTCTTTTCTGCTTATCCCCTTCCGGCATATCGCGGTTATTAAACAACTCCTTTACCGGGTTGCCCTCAGGGTAGTGCTCCAGAAGAAGCATCGCTGGCAGGGTAAGTGTTCCCTGGGCTAAATCTGAACCTACCGGCTTGCCCATTTCCTCCTCGGTGCCAACAAAGTCCAATATATCATCTACAATCTGGAAGGCAATACCAAGGTTATAGCCATACTCTCTTAGAATCTGGATTGACTCTTCTGGAGCCTGGCTTAAGATAGCCCCTGACTCGGTAGCCAGGGAGAACAAGGAGGCAGTTTTACTGGAAATCCTCTGTAAGTAGTGGTCACGGGTTTGCTCCAGATTAAAAGCGTCAAAGGTCTGGCTTATCTCACCGCTGGAAATAATCTGAATGGTCTGGGCAAAGAGCCTTATTACTCGCAGATTCCCGGTAATAGCGGCAAACTCCCCGGCCTTGGCAAATAGATAGTCGCCTAAGAGCACCGCCCTATCTTCACCCCAGAGACGGTTAATCGTTGGTCTACCGCGGCGAACCGCGGAGTTGTCAATAGCATCGTCATGGACCAGGGTGGCTGTGTGCATAAGCTCAACGGCGGTAGCCATGGGTAGAAGCAGGTCAGGGTTGTAGTGGTAAAACTTACCTGATAGCAAAGTAAGCGCAGGACGGATTCCCTTGCCACCTTTTAGCGTATAGCTCAGCAGTTCAGCCAAACGGGGGAAATCAACCTTGCTAACAGACCTTAGCTGACTCTCCACTCTGGCTAAATCTTGCCGAATCGACTTATAAATCTTGCTTAACTGCAATAGTCTCCCTCGCAATATAAATCGGCTAATATCAGGCTTGCCCCAGCCGACTAGTCTCCTCCTCAGCCAGCTTTTCATCCAACTTACTAAACAGGGGAGCGGGCGAGGGTAATTCCTGCCCGGGTGATGGAAAACGTAGCTGCCAACCACCATCTTCCACATCACCGTCAAAACCAAGGAGGTGGTGTAGCTTCTGAGAGCTAAAGGGTAAGAAGGGATATAGCGCTGTTTTAAGGCAACTGAGCACTGACATAGCAACGTATAACGCCGTGGCTGAAGCCTGCCTGTCTTGCTCTATTGTTTTCCACGGAGATTTCTCGTCCAGGTAGCGGTTGGTCTCCTGAGCTAAGGACATAGCCGACCTTATTGCTTCCCTGAAATGGCAACGGTAAAGAAGCCCATTCATGCTCTTAAGGGTATCGTCGGTCTTAGCAATGAGAGCCTGGCTATGGCTATCAAATTCCCCGGGTTGGGGAACACAGCCATTGAAGCGGCGATAGACAAAGGTGAGCACCCGATGAGCCAGGTTTCCATAGGTAGCCACCAGCTCATCGTTATTGCGACGAACGAACTCACCCCAGGAAAAATCGGCGTCACTAGTCTCAGGCATGTTTATAGACAATAGGTAACGCAGCGGGTCAGGCTCATAGCGGGAGAGGTAATCAGGTAGCCAGACTGCCCAGTTACGACTGGTAGAGAGCTTCCTGCCTTCAATAGTCAAGAACTCATTAGCCGGTACATCATAGGGGAGATTAAGGTTGCCACAGCCCATCAGCATCGCTGGCCAGATAATGGTATGAAAGAGAATATTATCCTTACCGATAAAATAATAGCTTTTTGCCTCGTCATCCTGCCAGAAGGAGCGCCACCTTTCCTCATCCCCGCTAGACTTAGCCCATTCCTTAGTTGCCGATAGGTAACCGATGACCGCCTCAAACCAGACATAGATGCGCTTCCTGTCAAAGCCAGCCACTGGCACCGGTATCCCCCACTCTATGTCTCGGGTGATAGCTCTATCTTTTAGCCCCTCCTCCAGATAGCGGGTAGTGAAATTAAGCACATTCTGTCGCCAATGGCTCTGCTGCTTTACCCAGGTCAGAAGCCTATCCCTGAAGGCACTTAGCCGGAAAAAGAAGTGCTCTGAATCCTTGAACTGGGGGGTGGCAGCACATAAGCGGCAACGGGGGTCGACTAACTCCACCGGATTTATCGGCTTGCCACAGTTATCACACTGGTCACCACGAGCCCCGGGAGAATTACAATAAGGGCAGGTGCCCTCAATATAGCGGTCAGGCAGAAAGCGCTGGCAATTAGGGCAGTAGGGCTGCGATACAGTAGAGTTATAGATATAGCCCTTATTTAGCAGGCTAAGGAAGATGCCCTGGGCTATCCGGGCATGGTTAGCTGTGCCGGTAGCGGTAAATAAATCAAAGGAGATGCCCAATTTCTGCCAAGAGTCAAGAAACTGCTGGTGATATTTGGCAGCAATCTCGCTAGGCGCCTTCCCTTCCTGTTCAGCACTGATGGTTATTGGTGTGCCATGCTGGTCTGAACCTGATACCATCAGTACCTCGTTCCCTTTGGTGCGATGGTAGCGGGCAAATATGTCCGCTGGTAAATATGCCCCGGCAATATGACCTAGGTGCAGCGGACCGTTAGCATAGGGCCAGGCTACAGCAACAAGAATTCTCTCGCTCACAATCTATCCTTGGCTATACTTTATCACCACTTGGGCATAAGCTTAAGGCTTTTCCGGGAAGAAGGTAAGTACTTGTTGCCCCTTCTCCTCGGTATAACGAGCATAACCCTTCTTAGAGCAGCAATCAACACAATAGCGGTATGTCTCGCCTTTGTCCACCTCAATCCCGTCCTTTTCGTCAATAACTAAATAACGCTCAGGGTACAGGATAATGCGGTGGCACCCATCACACTGGACATCGCCTAAAGAGGTACATCCCCGGTGCACTTATCAACTCCTCTCTATGTTACAACTCTAACCCAGCCTGAGCCAAGCCCGATATAGCTCTTTCCGTGATAGACCGGTTTCCCCAGCTACCCTGGCTACCGCCTGTTTAGCCCCCATCCCCGAGCGACGCATGTCCTGCAATTGTTTCTCTACAACTTCGGTCAACCGCGGTTTTTCCTCCTCTTTCTTGCCTTCAATAACCAGGGTAAACTCCCCCTTTGGCTCGGTAAAGTGGTCTATGACTTGGCTTATCCTCCCCCGGAAAACCTCCTCATGAACCTTGGTCAGTTCCCGGCAAACCGCCACTCTCCTATCTCCAAGAACACTCAACATATCGTTCAGTGCCGCCAATAGACGATGGGGGGTTTCCAGGACTACGATGGTGGCATATTCACTGGCAACAGATTGCAAGAGCTGCCGCCGGGCAGTAGCCTTATGGGGCAAATAGCCAAGATAAATAAATTGCCCCGTATCCAGCCCGGAGACGGCAAGGGCAGTGATAACCACAGAGGGTCCGGGAATGGGGACTACTGGAATGCCCCGCTGGCTAGCCGCCACAATAAGCTCATAGCCAGGGTCAGAGATGCCTGGCATTCCAGCGTCAGAAACAAGAGCCACATCCCCGCCACTAAGGCGGTTTAAAATATAATCCAATTTTGGCCATTTGTTACGCTCATGATAACTGGTCATCGGGGTCTTAATATCATAAGCGCTAAGAAGCTGCTTTGTCCGGCGGGTATCTTCAGCAGCAATTAGCTTCACCTCACGCAGAGTCCGCAGGGCGCGCAAGGAGATATCCTCTAAATTACCAATAGGGGTAGCCACAATATAAAGAGAAGGCATGGTCTCCTATCTTCCCGATTTAGCTATTATAACCCACAGTTAATCGCCCGTCTACCTAGATTGTTTATCAACCTCACCTCCTTTAAGCACCCAGAAAAATCTTTGATTTTCCTGGGAACCCGCTTTATCCCCCTCTCCATAATAGGGAGATGTATTCTTAGCATGAGGGGGAAGAGATTCTAGAGAGGGAGCGAAGCCCCCCTCTCTCACCTACCCCCCTTCCCTCAACAAAATAAATAAGGGAAGGGGGTCAGGGGGATAGGTTTCTAAAAATCTCGCTAAAATCTCTTGACTTCAGACCCTGCTTCTGATACAGTTCTTAACTTAAGAAGGTGGCAAAATGGCTAAACCTAAATTTAGGCAACTGCGGCGGTCATACGGATTTGATGAGGTTGCTATTGTCCCTGGAGATATAACTATCAATCCGGACCAGACAAATATTGATTTCAAGATAGAAGACTTCACCGTCTCCATCCCTATCCTGACAGCGGCAATGGATGCGGTGACCGATGTCAACATGGCTATCCTGATGAGCAAGCTGGGAGGGCTGGCTGTTCTCAATCTAGAGGGGGTGCAAACCAGGTATGAGAATCCCCAGGAGGTTCTGGCTGAGATTGCTCAGGCTTCCGATGCTGAAGTCACCCCCTTACTGCAAAAGGTCTATTCTGAGCCAATAAAGGGGGACCTCATCGGGGAACGAATTGAAGCCATTAAAAAGTCGGGGGCGGTATGTGCTGTTTCAGTGGCACCGGCTAACACCAAACGCTTTGCCTCTATAGCCGCTGAAGCCAAGGCTGATATTTTTGTCGTCCAGTCCACGGTTACCACTGCCAAGCACGTATCCAAGAGTTACCGGGGGCTAATCTTTCCCGAGCTTCGCCAGTCCATACCTATGCCCATTATTGTCGGTAATTGTGTCAGCTATAGCGCCTGTTTAGAGCTGATGAGAACCGGAATCTCCGGGGTTTTGGTCGGCGTAGGACCGGGGGCAGCCTGCACCACCAGGCAAGTCCTTGGCATTGGTGTCCCCCAGGTAACCGCCACCATGGATTGCGCTGCTGCCAGGGATGAATATCTGCGCGAGTCGGGAAGGTATGTGGTGCTAATCACCGATGGTGGCATTCGCAACGGGGGAGACCTGTGTAAAGCCTTTGCCGCCGGTGCCGACGCCGTAATGCTGGGCTCCATTCTTGCCCAAGCCAAAGAGGCACCAGGGCTGGGTTATCACTGGGGCATGTCCCATCCCCACCCGGCACTACCCAGGGGAACTCGGATAAAGGTAGGCACTACCGGCACACTGGAGCAAATTCTATTCGGTCCTGCTTCAGTAACCGATGGTAGTCAAAACCTCATCGGGGCGCTTCGCACGGCAATGGGCGTCTGCGGCGTATCTAACATCCAGAAGATGCACCAGGTTGAGATGGTAATTGCCCCGGCCATTACTACCGAAGGAAAATCGTGGCAACTAGCTCAATCTAGCCCTTGATGCTTTTACTCTTCTTCCTCTTCAGATGCCATCTCTGTCTCGCCATGGATATAGGGGAGTAAAGGCTCTGCTTTCCTCCGCTTGCTTGGTAATGGGAAGGTCAGCTTATCAATCATCTGGCGCAGCTTAGCTAATCTGCCCACCGGATGTCCAACTCCGGCTTCCACCACCACGCCACTCACCCCGGTTTCCCATAGAGCCTCAAGCTCGTTGGCTGCCACATTTGAAGGCACTGAGACCAGCACGGGCTTGGTCAACAGGTCAGCACAGCGCCGAAACAGCATCAGATGATGCCAGGTAAGAAAATGGTCCTTCTCCTGCTCACCGGCAATAAGCACGGCGTCTACAGGTAAGTCATCAATTGCTTTCAATAAGCCTTCGTTGAGTAGTGGCTCGACCTCCAAAATCTTACCCAGCTTGTCATCTTGGAGTATTGCCAGCGAAGTATTTGCCGCCGGGAAGACGACAAAGTCACAGCCAGCCTCCGCCATCTGCCCTATTCCCTCTCTGCCGATATCTCTCATCCAGCCACCCCAGGGGATATCGGGCATCGCCTGATATATTTCTCCGAGGGTCTTAGCCCCTGAGCTTAATTCGGCGATTCGTAGTAGCCCGGCATCAGCCCCAGCCACAAAATCAGCCAAACGGTCAACATCAACCTGAGCCAGAGTAGCAACAAGCAGCGGCCTGGGTTTCTGTGGCACCGCCTGTGCCGCCCTAAACCCCATAGGCTGAAGCCCAACCTGTGAAACCCGCCTCAATTCATCTATAAACTTGCTCATCTGCTGAACTCAATATTAGCACTGTTCCCGAAATGCTTTCAAGCTTCGATAGCATCAAGGTAGCGCCTGTACCAGGCTAGATGATTCACCACCCTGGCAGCACGGTGGGGATTGGAGTAAACTGGAATTCCCTGTCTGCGGAAGAGAGAGGCTACCTCCGGGTCAGTGGCAAATTCAACCGCCGGCTTGACCATAAACACCGGCTTGCCATGCTCTCTTACCCTTTGCCCAACCATACTTAGGTTACTTTCCTCCGCCTGCCTGAAAGCCCTGATTTCTGCGGCATTGAATATCCTGGATAGACGCTCGGTGCTAAGTCCAACCGGAGCCTGTAATAAGATAGCGTCTATGTTTTGTTCCTCCATTAGTGCCCAAAGGCAGGAAAAGGTAATCGGATTCTCAGCCATGCTTATACCTGCCATGTCCACAGGGTTGCCGTGGGACCAGCGTGGCGGTAAGCAAGCATTCAACTTCTGCATGGTGGATGGAGCAAGCGGCGCTATCTCCAGTCCTTCCCTCTCACAGGCTTCAGCCGCCGCCACCCCCAGACCACCCCCGATAGTTAATATGCCTATCCTGTTGCTCCGAGGTAATGGCTGATTAAGCAAGGCAGAAACCACATCGCAGAGTTCGTCATCATCATCCACCCTTATCACTCCCGCCTGCCTGAATGCCGCTGCATAAACCGCTTCCGAGCCGGCTAAAGTTGCGGTATGAGACCTGACTGCTCTGGCAGACTCCTTGGTCCCGCCTGCCTTGAGCACTATAATCGGCTTTTTGACCGTCGTCTCTTTGGCTAACTGAAGGAAACGCCTCCCCTCCCTCAGCCCCTCAATATAGGCAGTGATTATTTCGGTATTCTCGTCTTGTGCCAGATACTCCAGGTAATCCTCCAGATGCAGGTCAGCTTCATTACCGGTGCTGATAAATTTGCTGAACCCAATCCCCGAACTCATTCCGTTGTGAATTATCCGGTGCCCCATGTTGCCACTCTGAGATATGAGAGCCACCGGGCCGGGGGTGATTTCTCCTATCCAAGCCAGGGTACAGAGCGGCGAGGAGGTATCAGCATGCCCCATGCTATTGGGTCCAATAAAGCGCAGTCCTCCCTGCCTAGCGACCTTGACCAAATCGGCCTCTAATTTGGCCCCTTGGTCACCGGTCTCGGCAAATCCACCAGAAACAATAACCGAAGCCTTCACCCCTTTCTGTACACACTCGCCAAGCACCTTAGGAACCTGCGAAGCTGACACAGCTATAACTGCTAAATCAATTGAGCCTGGTATACCAACCACGCTGCCATAAGCGGCGATTCCCAGAACTTCCGAGACAGTGGGATTCACCGGGTAAATCTTCCTCTTAGCTGAGGCAAGGAGATGTCGCATTATGCCATATCCCCATGACCCGGGGACATTGGAGGCGCCAATGACAGCTACAGAATCGGGGGCAAATAGATACTGCCAGTGGTTATGTTTACTTCTTGTGGCATCACCTAAACTATCCAAGATTTCCATCTAAGTGGAGCTGAGGGGATTCGAACCCCTGACCTCCGCCGTGCAAAGGCGGCGCTCTCCCAGCTAAGCTACAGCCCCATCAAACAGAGATATTATAGCAACAAGGGGGCTCAGTGGCAATTTAAAGGTTGTTTATTAACCTCACCCCCTTAGTTTCTTGCAACCCTATCCCCTTTATTCCCTTCCCCTTATTAAGGGGAAGGGGAAGTTATTTTTTTAAGAGAGGCTTCGCCTCTCTAACCTACACTCCTCCTTTATTAAGGGAAGGGGGGTCAGGCGGGTTCCCAGAAAAATCATAGATTTTTCAGGGTGCTGGGGGGGATAGGTTGCTAAACAATCTCAATTTAAAGGCTTGACAAATTTAGCCCAGTGCGTTATTAGAATCAGTGAAGAAACAATTAGGGCTTTGGATGACCATAGCTCATATCATTACCCTTCTGGCAACCGGTATCGGCGTTGGCTTCGCCGGTGGTCTTCTTGGTGTTGGCGGCGGCTTCATTATGACCCCGGTTCAATACATGATATTCACCGGCATGGGCATTCCCGCAGAAATAGCAATTAAATTGGCGTTTGGCACCAGTCTGCTGGTT
>Ga0172363_10001713_pt1 | contig 17741 bp, 11 predicted proteins | sample LakKivs2_kivu2a2_FD_114541 | JGI IMG/M metagenome (GOLD analysis project Ga0172363, IMG submission 114541) | Sediment microbial communities from Lake Kivu, Rwanda - Sediment s2_kivu2a2 | ecosystem: Environmental > Aquatic > Freshwater > Lake > Sediment | place: Rwanda: Western Province, Lake... | reverse complement strand
TGGTATAATTAAAGGTGAATATGTAGAAAAAGATTATAATAAAGCAATTGAGTTATATCAAATGGCTATTAAATTAAATAACTTAGATGCTATGTGTTATTTAGCAAATATGTATGTGAAAGGCAAGGGTGTAGAACCAGATTATAATAAAGCAATTGAATTATATGAACAAGCAATAAAATTAAATTGTCCATATGCTATGAATAAATTAGCATATATATATAAAACTGGTGAAGGTGTAGAAAAAGATTATAATAAATCAATTGAGTTATATCAAATGGCTATTAAATTAAATAACTCAGATGCTATATATGAATTATTTAATATGAGAAATTTAACTAACGAAAATAAGAAACAAATAATAGATTTATATGATTCAATAAAAGATATTATTAATATTAATACAAAAACTAAATTAGAAAAAAATATTAGAGAAACAATAAATATATTTGAAGTTATATCATATTATTCTGAATTAGAAAAAGAACATAATAAACTTAAAAAAGAATATACTAAAGTTATAGAAGAAATTAAATATATACCTAATTATGATAAATATAATCTAATAGAACCTGAAGAATATGATAAATACAAAAAGAAAATAAGAATTTTATAAAATTATTAAATATTCATAATATCCATTAAAAATGTAGTAGATATATTAACAATAACTATTAATTTATAATTTATTTTTTTATAAAAATAAATTATAATCTTTTTGTAATATATTATTATTTAAAAAATTGAATTTTAAATAATTTAGACACTTTAATAAAAAATTAACTAATTATAGCCTAGTTATAATGGATAAAATAGACAAACTAACAATGAAACTCTTAGATTATATATTAGATAATCAGGTTAGGAATTTGGATAATTTTTATAATAATAATAATATAGATAATATTAATTTTTCATATATTTATAAAATAATAAAAGATATTAAATCTATGAATTCATCATGTTATCATTTTATTGGATATATATATCATTATGGTAAGGATGTAGAAAAAAATTATTATAAAGCAATTAAATTTTATAATAAGGCAATAGAAACTCATAGTAAGAATTCATCTGCTATGAATGATTTAGCAATTATGTATCGTTATGGAAGAGGTGTAAGAATAGATTATAATATGGCAATTGAATTATTTCATAAGGCTATTGGATTAAATAATTCAAATGCTATGTTTAATTTAGCACTTATGTATAAACGTGGTAAAGGTGTAGAACAAGATTATAACAAAGCAATTAAATTATATGAAATGGCTATTAAATTAAATAATTCATATGCTATGAACGAATTAGGAATTATATATCAGTATGGATTAGGTGTAGAAATAAATTATTGTAAAACACGTGAATTATATGGATATGCTATTGAATTAAATAATCCACGTGCTATGATTAATTTAGCACATATATATGAATATGGTTTAGGTGTAAATAAAGATAATAGTAACGCAATTAAATTATATGGCGAGGCTATAAAATTACAAAATTTAAATGCTTTGAATTATTTATTAGAAATGGAAGATTTAACTATAAAAGATAGAAGACAAATAGTATGTTTATATAATTCAATAAAAGATATTGTTAATGATTATATAAAAATTAAATTAGAAGAATATATTTCTAAAAATATAAACACATTAGATATTATATTATACTGTTTAGAATTACAAGAAAAGTGTGATACACTTGAAGAACAACATAAATATGCACCTGGTTATGGTGAATATTATCTAAAAGGACAAGAAGAATATTATAGATTAGAAAAACAAAGAAAAGATGAAATAACAAAAATATAAAAACCGATAATAATATTATAAAAATATGTCATTTTTAAATAATAATCTTTCTATAAAGATTATTATTTAAAAAAACTTGAATACATCAATAAAAATTAAATAGTTGTTATGAACAAAACAGAATAACTGTTAAAATATCTAACTGTTCAGAATTATAAGAAGAGTATAATACCTTTGAAAGGTACATTGAATTTATAAGGGAAATGAAATATAGACAGCACATAAAGAATATTACAGGTTAGTAAAACAAATAAATATATAATAATATTTATATTTATGTTATTTTTAAATAATGGTAATGAATAATATAAAATAATAATTATAAAATTGAAAAAAATATAATGCTTTTAATTTATAAATAAACAGGTAAATAATATATATCAAAAAAATGAAAATAAAATATTATAGTCATGATATTTAATATTAAATATATAAATGGATATAACTGAAGATATATTAAATTATATAATAGAAGATAATAATGATAAATTATTAAAATTATATAATGATATGAAAAATAATAATAAAATAAATTATTCATATATTTATGAAAAAATTAAAGATATAAACGGAAATTCTACATGTTATTATTTTATTGGTCATTTATATTATTATGGTATATGTGTAGAACAAAATTATAAAAAAACAATTGAATTATATAATATTTCTATTAAATTAAATAATTCAAATGCAATGAATAGTTTAGCAGTTATGTATGAAAATGGAGATGGTATAGAACAAAATATAATGAAAGCAATTGAATTATATGAACAGGCTATTAAATTAAATAATTCATTAGCAATGACTAATTTAGGAAATCTATATTATTGTGATAAAAAATATAATGATGCAATAAAATTATATAAAATGGCAATTAAATTAAATAATTCTGATGCTATGATAGCAATTGGAAATATATATTATGATGGAGTTATTATAGAAAAAAATTATAAAAAAACAATTGAATTATATGAAAAGGCTATTAAATTAAATAATTCTGATGCAATGATATATTTAAGAGATATGTATATAAATGGTGAAGGTGTAAATAGAGATATAAATAAAGGAATTGAATTATATATAAAATCAATTAAATTAAATAATGAATATGCTATAGATAATTTAATATTAGTAAAAGATTTAAGTAAAGAAAATATAGAAGAAATTCTATATACATATAGTTTAATAAAAAATGATATATACATTAAAAATAAATTAAAATTAGAAAAATATATTATTGAAACAATAAACATTGTTGATATGTATTTAGATCTTAAGAATTATTTAAAAAAATAATATTAATAAAAAGATACCCACAATAAATTTTGATTTATTTATTATAAATAATAATAAATAAATTAACATAAATTTTAAAGAAAAAAAGAATTTACTTAATTAATAATTTTATCAAATATATATTCATAATTAAAAATTATATAAAAAATATTAAATAAGTATATTAAAATGAATAACACTGAATTATTATTAAAGTATATTTTAGATGATAATATAGAAAAACAAACAGAAATTTATAATAATAATTTTGATAATATAGATAAATCATATATTTATGAAAAAATAAAAGATATTGATAATAATTCATCATGTTATAATTATTTAGGTTATATCTATTTCAAAAAAGAAGATTACATAAATGCAATTAAATTATTTAATATGTCTATAAAATTAAAAAATAAAATTGCAATGGATAATTTAGCATATATGTATCATTATGGTAAAGGTATAGAAAAAGATTATAATAAAGCAATTGAATTATATGAAATGGCAATTAAATTAAATTATTCAAATTCAATGACTAATTTAGCAAATTTATATAAATATAATAAAGATATAGATAACAATTATAAAAAAACAATTGAACTGTATGAAATGGCTATTAAATTAAATAATAGTACCGCAATGGTAAATCTTGGTATTATGTATAAAACTGGAGAAGGTGTAGAACAAAATTATAATAAAACAATTGAATTATATGAACAGGCTATTAAATTAAATAATTCATTTGCTATGTTATATTTAGCAGATATGTATAAATATGGAGAAGGTGTAGAACAAGATTATAATAAAACAATTGAATTATATGAACAGGCTATTAAATTAGATAATTCAGTTGCTATTATTAGTTTAGCAGATATGTATAAATATGGAGAAGGTGTAGATCAAGATTATAAAAAAGCAATTGAATTATATGAACAGGCTATTAAATTAGATAATTCAGTTGCTATTATTAGTTTAGCAGATATGTATAAATATGGAGAAGGTGTAGACCAAGATTATAAAAAAGCAATTGAATTATATGAACAGGCTATTAAATTAGATAATTATAATGCAATAAATAATTTAATATCAATAAAAAATTTAAGTAAAGAAAATAAAAAACAAATTATAAATTTATATAAATCAATGAAAAATGATTTATATATGAAAATAAAATTAGAAAAATATATATATACTGAAATAAATATTTTAGAAAAATATATTGATTTAACAAATAAATATAAAGAATTAAAAAATAATTTTAAGAATTTGAAAGAAGAAATTAAATATATACCAGAATATGGTGAATATTTTCTAAAAGGTAAAGAGGAATTTAATAAACTTAAATAATTATAAATTTTTCTATTTTTTAAATATTAAAAAATTAATATTTAAAAAATAATATTGAAGAGTTAAATAAAATTTATATTATTAATGGTAAATATTTAGAAAAAGTAAATTAAAGTATCATAATTTAAAGAAAAATATAATAAAATAAAATATATTCATATATATGCAAAATAAATATCTATTAAAAATTTTATAGTAATTACTAACTTTTAATTTAATTTTATAAAAAAATGAAAACTAAAAATAATAAAGTAAATTTATAATATATAAATAAAATGCCTAAAAACTTAACTGGAGGAAATAAACATAAGAAAGGAAAGAACAAAAAAGATAGACCAAATGAACAAATTACAATAAAAACAAAAATGGTATATGCAGAAGATGGACAAATATATGCATCAGCAGTAAAACGAGAAGGTGGAACAAGAATAACAGTAAATTGTACGGATGGAAAAACAAGGAGTGCAATAATACCTGGAAAATTTAGAAATAGAGTTTGGATAAATCCAGGTGATATATTATTATGTGAATTAGAAACACTTGGAACTGATAATATTTGTTCAATTGTAAAAAAATATAATAATCATGAAGCAAGAGAATTAAAAAATAAAAAATTAATTAATTTTGAAGTTCCAGAAAGTGAGGATGAAGAAAATGTAAAATTTGGAGAAGATAAAATAGAAGAAGATTATGAAATACCTAATATAGAAGTAAATAATGATAATGATATAGATGATTTATAAGAAATAAAAAAATAATTTATTTATAAATATAACTTATGGTAGAATTTACTGAAAATACTGAATATTCTACAGAGGAAGAATTGATACAAATAAATAAAATAAATGATATATGTGATAAGACATTAGAAAGTTTTATAAATATAAAAAAAATAGAAGATATATTAGAAAATAAATATTTTGAACATAAAATATTTAATATTATTGATATTAACTATGATATTTATTTAACAATAGATGATTATAATAATAATTTAGCATTAACTGATAATGATATAATATTAAGAAATTCAGAAATAATATCATTATATGATCAAATAAATGATATATTAAATTATGATAATTTAGAAGAAGGAGACAAAATAGAATCAGTAAAAGTATTTATAGAGAAAGTAAATAATTGTATTCAATACATAGTAAATCAAATGATTGAAAATACCAATTGGGTATTTAATCCAATGGAAAAATTTATATGGATATATACAGAATTAATAATAAGATTTGAACCACAATTATTAAAATACATAATAAAAAATCCATTATTTAGTAGTAAATTATTAATACAACAAGATACACAAGGATATTTTCCATTATTATTATTATGTATTAATAAAGATTACAACAGTATTAAATTATTAAATGATAATGATTTATTAAAATCAGATATGTTTATAGCAGAATCAAGAAAATACATGATACCTGTAAAATATTTATTATTTGATACAAATATATATAAATATTTATGTGAAAATTTAGAAGGATTTGAAGAATTAACAATTAGTTATATATTTAATTTATCATGTTTTTACAATATTGAAATTGCTAATTATTTATTAAAATCAAAATATTTAACAGAATTAATATTTAATGAAAAATATTTAATAAAAAATAAATATTCACCATATGAATATGAAAATTATAGTTGTTTAATGTTAAGTATGTTTAAAAATAATAATGATTTATTTATTAATTTATTAAATCATGAATTATGTAATCAAAATATTATTGAATTAAGTAATAATTTTGGTTCTATTTTAAATATTGCAACTTTATTTAATAAAGAATTAATTCAACCAATATTAAATAGTAAATTTATAAATGATAAATTAATGTTAATTAATACAATAAATCCATCAAATAAAAATAGTAATATATTATTTAATTGTCTAAATTCTACAAAATATTTTGAAATTATTTTAGATTCTAAATATTTTAATATTAAATTATTAAAAGATACTATTGAAAATGAATCTATATTACATTATTTAGCAAAACATAACAATTTATATTTATTAAAAAAAATAATAAATTCTAATTATTTTACAAATGATTTAATATTATTAAATAATAATGGTATGACATTTTTTAACAATATAATTGATAAATTATTTTTAGAAAAATTAATAGATGAAACAAATTTAGATAAAAGTGTATTTTTTATAAAAAATTATGATAATAGAAATCAATTTAATATTATGACAATAAATAAAACTTTAACTTATAATATAGTTAAAAAATACATATTACCAAATCCAGATTTATTATTAGAAGAAAATTTAACAAATAACACATTATTTATAGATATATGTATAAATCAACCAGAATTAGGTATTAAAATATATAAAAAATTATCAAATTTTAAAAAAAAATTATTATATAAAGAAAATTGTGATATGCAACCATATTTATTAATATTATCACAAACAACTGATGATAATTTATTTAATAGAATTATAAATAGTAAGCATTTATCAAAAGAAGAATTAAATAAATTATATATTAGTAAAGAAGATATATTTAAGATACCATTTTTATTTCACATAAGTTATAAAAATCCAACAAAAATTATAAATTATATTGAAAGTAAATATTTTGATGAGAATATTTTATTAAATTATAGAGATAATGATAATAATAATTATTTACATTATATATTTGAATTATATAATCCAAATGAAAATTTAGATAATTTAATATTAAAATTAATAGAAAAAAAATATATTACAAAAGAATTATTAGATGAAAAAAATACTAAAAATAAAAGTCCATTATTATTATTATGTGATATAAATACAACTGGAAATATAATAAAAATATTAATAAAAGAAAAAATAATAGATGAACATAGTTTAACAAATATACATATTTCAAATGAAACACCAGAATATGAAGTAACTCCATTATTATTTACAGTATTAAACAATAATAATACAATATTTGAAATTTTATGTGAAAGTGAAATAATGACTGAAAATATATTTAGATGGAAGAATTCACAATCTAATATATTAGCGGAAGCAATATATAATAAAAATAAAAATATGGTAAAATATATATTAAATCATAAATATTGTGATATAGATTTAATTAATTATGGATATTCAAAGTATATAGAATATGATAAAAAAATAGATAGTGAAGATATAAATAAATATATTGAAATATTAATATTAATAATAAAAAATAATAAAATAAATGAAGATACATTATTAATAAAGGATGATAAAAATAAAAATATAATAATGAAATTATTAGAATATCAAACATATGAAGAAGTAATAAATACAATAGTAAATATAATAAATTCGGATATATATACAGAAAAAGTGTTAAATTTATCAGATATTTATAATAATACAATAATACAATATAATTTAGATAATAAGATATTAGAAGCATTATTAAATAATAAAAATATGACTAATAAATTTTTATTAAATAAAAATAATTTTAATGAAATATTTTTAAGTCAATATTACCATAAAACTGATTGTTTAAAAACTATCTTAATTAGTAAATTTTTTAATGAAGAATTATTATTATATAATGATAATGATGGTAGAAATTTATTATTTAGAATTTATAGAAAAGAATTATGGGAAATTATTTTAAATTTACCATTTGTTACTAAAAATACTTTATTATATTGTAATGATGATAATGATACATTTTTACATGTATTATTAAAAAGTATTTATGGTTATAGTTATACAATATATAGTGTATTAGAAATAGTAGATTTATTAATAACAAGTGAAAAAATATCACAAGAATTAATAGAATCACAAAATAATATGGGAAAAACAATAATACACATATATCCAGAAGTATTAAGTAAATTAATAAATACTGATTATATTAGAAAGGAATTATTTGATTTAGAAGATACAGCGGGATTTAATTTATTAATATATTTAATAAAAAGAAATCAAATTGATTTTATAAAATTATGTGAAAAAAATATTATAACAAAAGAACAATTAATAAATAAAGATTTTTGTAAATCTCCAATAATAATATTATGTGATAAAGATGTTAAATTATTTGAAAAAATATTAAATTTAAAAATTTTAGATAATGATACATTAAATTATAAATATGATAATAATATTAATATATTAACAAATTTAATCAATAATAATTATGAACAACATGTTGAAATATTATTAAACTCAGATTATAATATACTTCCAGTTTTTAATACAATATTTTCTAATGGACAAAATATATTAAGTTATGCTTTATTTAGAAATAAAAATATTTTTAAATTATTATATGAATCTAAATATACTTTAGATTATCATATTTTAGAAAAAGATAAACATGGACATAATTTAATTATGAAAATATTTTTAAAAGGTGATATTGAATTAATAAAATATATAATAGAATCAAAATATTGGGAAGATTCAAAATATATAACAGATAATGATGGTGATTTTTTATTAATACAAATATCAGATAAACCAGAAATAATAAAATATATGTTAGAAAATAAAAAATGTGATGATAAAATGATTAATATGAGAAATAATCTAAATATTGGAATAATACATAATTATACTAAATATCCAAAATCAATAAAAGAATTAGTAAAAAGTGAATATTTTAATTATAATATGTTAATACAAAAAGATGTTTATGGTAATACACCATTACATTATGCTTGTAATGAAATAAAATCTGCAAAAATATTAATTAATTCTAATCATTTTAATAATTATTTATTAGAATTTAAAAATAAAAAAGGAGAAATACCATTAATCATAGCAATTAAAAAAAACAAAATGAATATATTAATTGAATTAATAAATAAAGGATATATTACTGATAAACTTTTAGGAATTAAAGACATTAAAGGAATAACAGTATTAAGTTATATAGCGAGATATAATGAAAAAATATTAGAGATAATAATAGAAAATAAATTAATAACAAAAGAATTAATAGAAAAACGAGATAATAAAAATAGGACAATAATGATATATATAAGTAAATATAATCCAGCATCATTTAAATTAATAAAACAAACAGAATTTTTCAATAAAGAATTATTAGAAATAGGACATAGTGAATATGGATCAAGTTTAACAATTAGTGCAAAATATCAACCTAAAATAGTAAAATATATATTAGATATACCAGATTTATCTTGGTCATTTTTAAATATTATTGAAGATAATTATAATTTTATACAAATAGCATGTGTATATAATAGTGATAGTCTAAAATATATTTTAAATTCAAAATATAATTTTATTAATTATTTTAATAGATATGATACAAATTCACCATTTAGATTAGCAGTTAAATATCAACCAGATGCTGTAAATTATATTTTAAATTCAGATTATGGTAATGAACAAATTATACATAATATACATAATGATAGAAGTAGTTTGCATGATGCATATGATTATCAACCAAGATCATTATATTTTATAATGACTTCCAAATATTTAAATGAAAGTAAAATTAATCAAGAAGATGAAATTGGTTATAAATTATTTTATAAAATAAGTTTAGGTGGTTATACATTTAATAATGTAAATGATATACATAATATAAATTTAATTAATTATAATAATATTAAATCAGATGATAATGTATGTAATGTATGTTATTTATTTAAAAATCAAATTATATTAATTCCCTGTCATCATATATTATGTGTTGGTTGTGCTTTTAAATTATCAAAATGTCCTCAATGTAGAACTGTTATTGAAGAGAAATCTCCTATTTTTTATTAATTTTATTTTACTATTTTTTTAAACAATAAAAATATGTAATATTTTTATTGTTTAAAAAAATTGAAAAACAAACTAAAATAATAAAGATAATATAATAAATATAAAAAAATGGATGAATCAAAAGAGGAACACCTATATAGACAAGAAAGAGAGAATGATTTTAAAACAAATAATATAGAGATGTATCCATATAAATTTAATACAGATATAACATTTAAAGAGTATCGTGAAAAATACGAAATAATAGAGAATGGTTCAAGAGATAAAAATAAACAACATAAAATAACAGGAAGAATATATGAATGTAGAAGTTCAGGGAAGAAATTATATTTTTTTACAATAGTATCTGATTCTATATTTTTACAAATTATAGTAGATAAAAATGAGTATTATGATGAATCTAAATTTGATTTAGATATGAAAATGATACATCGTGGTGATTGTGTAGGTGTAGATGGTTTTGTTGGTAAATCTAAAAAAGGAGAATTAAGTATGTTTGCAACAAAAATACAAATATTATCACCATGTATGAAATTTATACCTAAATTACATTTTGGATTAAATAATCCAGAAACAAGAGCGAGAAAAAGGTATTTAGATTTAATAGCAAATCCAGAAAATTGTAATATATATAGAACAAGGAGTGAAATATTTAAATTAATAAGAAAATATTTAGATAATTTAGGATTTATAGAAGTTCATACACCAGTTTTATCAAATAAAGCAGGAGGAGCAAATGCAAAACCATTTATAACACATCATAATGATTTACATCAAGATATGTTTTTAAGAATAGCACCAGAATTATATCTTAAAAGATTAGTAGTTGGAGGATTAAATAGAGTATATGAAATTGGACCTCAATTTAGAAATGAGAGTATTGATCAGACACATAATCCAGAATTTTACAGTCTTGAATTTTATATGTGTTATGCGGATTATTATGATTTAATGAATATATGTGAAGATTTATTAGTAAATTTAGTTAAACAAATAAAAGGAGATTTAAGATTTAAATATAAACCATTAAATGGAGAAGAAGTTATTATTGATTTTACACCACCATTTAAAAGAATAGATATAATTGAAGAATTAGAGAGACATTGTGGAAAATTTGATAGTTTAGATTTTTCAACACCAGAATCAAGAGATTATTTAGATAAATTATGTAATAAATATAATATTACATGTTCTTCTCCTAGAACTTCTGCTCGTTTATTAGATAAATTAATTGGTCATTTTATTGAATCTCAATGTAATAATCCTACATTTGTTATAAATCATCCTACTATTATGTCTCCATTGGCTAAATTAAATAGAAATAATAAATTTTTAACTGAAAGATTTGAATTATTTGTTAATTATATGGAAATATCGAATGCTTATACTGAATTAAATGATCCATCTATTCAAAAAGAAAAATTTGAAGAACAATTATTAGCAAAAAAATCTGGTGATGATGAGGCTCAAGATATTGATTATGATTTTATTGAATCTCTTGAATATGGATTACCTCCAACTGGTGGTTTTGGTTTAGGTATTGAACGTGTTGTTATGTTATTAACTAATTCTAATAATATTAAAGATGTTACTGCTTTCCCTCCAATTGCTTAAAAAATTGATTTATTTATATATTTATTATTATTTCTAATTAATTAAAAATAATAATGAGTAATGATCTATATAGTGATTTAAATAAAATAAATACTAAATTTAATGAAAAATGTCTTGGTTGTTTAAAAAGCAAGAACAAAAATTTTGCACAAAATTGTATTGAAATTTCAAATTTAATTAATGAATTTAGAAATAAATTTGGATATATAGATTACACAAATTTTGATAAATATGTAAAATATATTATTGAAAATCAAAAATGTAATAAAAATAATTATAATTATATATATAATTTTTTAAGTGTATCAATTAATTATTTAAATAAATTACCATCTGAAAAAACAATTGTTTTATTAATTAAAAATGAAAATTATTTTAAATTGTTATATGATATCATCAGAAAATTTAATAAATTTGAAATAAATTTTAATATGTTTATAGCATATTTTTATAAAATTAACACAACCAATGATAATACTATTTATAATGATTTTATTGATTATATTTTTGATAATTTAAATATAGAAATTATAATTAATCATTTTAATAATCTGTTATGTAAAAATACATATTTTAATACTAAAATTACTAATATTATTGAAAAACATAAGCCTAGTCTATTATCAAATATAATTGTTGGTACTAAGGCTTTTATATTTTATCCTCATACTAAATATTTAATTGATTTAATTTTAAATTTAGATTCTGATTTAAGTATTATTAAAAGTATAGATATTAATACTATATGTATGTATGGTAGTCCAGAGTCTATATTATTATTATTTAATATTAAAAAAATAAAACCAACCAATAAACATTTTACAGAAATTTTAAATTCTAAATGTTATAATAATTACAATTTGTCGATAAGATTAGATTATATAGACAATAGTTTATTTTTATTTAGTTATTATAATATTTTTAATCAAAAAAAATTAGATACATTAGTATCATTAGGATACACAGTAAAATATGATGATATTGAACTAACTATACATTATAAAGTAGAATTATCAAATATTGAACAATATAATATTGAATGTGATGAAAAATTATTTAAAATGTGTATTAAAAATAAATTTATTCCATTATATAATTTTAAAAATATAAATAAAGATCAATTAATTTTATATAAAAAAATAACAGAATCAAATTTAAAAGATATTAAAGAATATATTGAACAAAATCCCAATGTTAAAATAGATTATAATTGTTATAAATTAATTGATAAACATTTATCAAGTAAATATAATATTTATGAATATATATTAGAAAATGGAGATTTTAATTTAGATATAAATAATGACATAAATGATATACATTTTGATAGAAAAATAGATAGAATAATATTTAATAAAATAATTAAACAATATAATAATTTACTTCAATCATATAATCAATTATTAAATAAATAAAAAATATATATCTTAATTTATTATATCAAAATGAATATTGTATCAGAATTATTTGAAAATATACTTAAAATAAATTCAACAAAATCTGCAAAGAATGTAGATTTAAATAAATATTTAGGTTTATGGTATGAATTATATAGATTACCTAATTTATTTGAATTTGGTTGCAAAAATATAACTGCTGAATATAATTTAAATGATAATGGAACAATACAAGTAATTAATAAATGTGATAGATTTTGTTTTACTGATAAAATAGAAGGTGTTGCATATGTTAATTGTGAAAATAATAGTATTTTATCTGTTAAATTTCCAATTTTTTTAGGATTTGAAGTTCCAGGTTCATATATAATATTAGAAACTGGTATAATTAAAAATGGTAAATTAATATCATCAGAAAATATTAATCATAAATTTAAACAATATGATTATTCTATGGTTGGAGATGCATCAAAAAGATTTTTATGGATATTATCCAGAACTAAACATTTAGAAAATAATTATGTTCAAGAATTATTATGTAGAGCAAGAAATGATTTTGGTTATGGTAGTAAAATTAATTATGTCATTGATAGTAATGAATAAAAAAATTAAAATAATAATTTATGATTAAAAGAATAATTTATAAATGTCATTATATTCTTGTTCATCCATTCTAATAGCATCAGGATTATATTCTTCAGTAATTACTTTAAATAATGGATCATTTTCATCAATAATTTGTTTAGTTTGATTAATATGTTCTCCAACAAATCGACGATATCCATCTAACCAATCATTCTGAGGTATTCCAGTTTTAAGACATGTAATATCTATATTATTAGGATTCTCATCATCTCCTATTTTGAATCTTCTAACTGGACGAGGTAAATACTTATTACTTGCTGTTTTTTTTAAATAATACTCATATGTATTAATAACATATTCATTATATTTTGAATTATAATTTTTAATATAATGTAGAATAATCATTGCTGACATTGCTATATATTTACCATAACGATATTTAGGTATAACAATAAAATTTGCAAGTCCATCATCATAAAACTGATATTGTAATTTCATTTTAGTGTATGCCATTGCTCCTTCTACATGAATAACATGTTCTGATACTATTGGTCTTCCTGATGTTGATAATCCTGTTTTCTCAAATTTATAAGTATAATTTTCACCACGATGTAATGCATTCCATATTACTATTGGATCAATTGCTAATGCATCTTCATGAATAATCTCAAAAATTAACATTTTCATAAGTTGTTTTATTCCTTTTATTTGTTCTGTATCTGTTTTATTTATTTTAATAAAATTTAATATGTATTTAGTAAATTCAGTCATTTCTTTAATATTATAATCTATCATATTTTTACCCATACGACGACCATGATTAATATCATGGATAAAAAATTCTAATGGTGATTGCCAAAATTCATCTACATATACTTTTTCTGTTACTATTCCAACTATAAAAATTGGAACTGGACGTATTTTAATTATATCTGTTGCTCCAATATTTGTATATAGTGTTGGAAAAAATATATAATTCTTAATTTGTTTTATATCCATATATTTGTTAAAATAATATTGATAATTGAAACTGTGATAATAAGCCCCTAAATTATCTGAATTATATGTTCTCTCATATATATCAAAAAATGAAATTGTTTCTTTTATTGCATAAATAGATGGTAAATATGCATATGCTACTGATTCATCATATTCATATGTTATATTATATAAACATACAAGACATGTTTGTGCCATTCTAATTAATGTATTATCTACTGGTGTCTTTGTTTTTATTGTTAAAATTGTTAATTTTATTTTGTTTATTAAATATTTTATTATTGACTCAAATTCCATAAATTTACATAACATTCCATCCTTATCAAATCTATTACAAAATTCAATATAAGTATTATATGGATTATCTATTATTGTTTTTATTTCTTGTGTGTGTTTATCATAATGTTGTTTAATTATTTGTTCTAATTCTTCTGGTGTCTCTGTAATATTAAATAAAAAATCATTATGAGGTAATTTTAGCCCTATTAAACTTCGTGAATCATATTCTGACATTTAGTGCCTTTATTATATATTTTTTAAATAAACTTTTCTAATATTATTTAATTCAATTTTTAGTATAAAATAATAAAACAATTTATTGTTTTATTGTTTTATACTAAAAAATAAGTAGATAATAAGTTATATCATAACTTATTATTTACTTATTTTTTATAATAATACTTATTTTTTATACTAAAAATATTTTAAAAACTACCCTATTTGGGAATACAAATATATATATGCTTACTAAATATATATTAAAAAAATATATATTTTGCGTATAAAAAAGTGGAAAAAATATAAAAAATATAAATAAAAATCTAAAATAATAATATATTAAATGAACGATCATGTTGCAGACATTTTAAATAACCGTAAAGGTTCTCTTAAAGCTTTAGCAAACGCCCAAACTGGTGGAAAACGCAGACGTGGATCTAAGAAAGGATCTAAGAAAGGATCAAGAAAAGGATCAAGAAAGGGATCAAGAAAAGGATCACAAAAGGGAGGAAAACGCAGATCAAGAAAAGGATCTAAAGGATCAAAGAAAGGATCAAGAAAAGGATCAAGAAAAGGATCAAGAAAAGGATCACAAAAGGGAGGAAAACGCAGATCAAGAAAAGCATCCGCTGAATCTAAGAAAGGATCTAAGAAAGGATCAAGAAGATCAAGAAGATCAAGAAGAGGATCTCATTAAATATAAAAATTAAAATATTTTAAAAAATATTTTAATCTAATTTAGCAAGTTGATCATCAATAGAACGTCCAGAAAGAAGAATTGGATTATTTTTAATAATAACAGTAAATTTAACACGAGCAATATATTCAGATTCATTATCTTGATATACAGGATAAGAATCAATAAGTCCTTTAGACATACATTCTTTTAATCCTAATTTAAATTTAGGATTATTATGTTCTCTTGTTGTTATAGGAAATCTATCTTTTCCAAATTTATTTAATGTATCTTTTGATGAATTTAATTTTAAATTACAAAAATCTTCTATCCGTCTTTTGTATATTGTTGTCATGTATTTACTTTCAGTTAATTTACCTGTTCCTGATGACATTAATACATCTATTGTATATACTTCATTCTCTTCAAATTCAGTTTCTCTTAAACTAAAACTATAATTATCACTTTGTTTGCTTAATATTACTCTATGAATATTTTCACTCTGATCATCATTAAATCCATCTATTATATTTCTACTTGTTTGATATGACATTATTCCAGGTATTATTTTATATTCATCTAATTCATTTACTGTTGGTAAATTACATCCGTATTTTTCACTATATTTTTCTAATATTTTAACTACATCTTTATTTGTCTTATTTGGTTTCATTACTTTTAATATCTCTTGACTTGCCTCTCCAACTGCTCGTAATACTTTATTTCGTTTATCTTCTTTTCCTATTTTTTTATCGCCAACTATCATACTATATACTACTTGTATTGGATATCCATCTATATGTACTCCCATTTCTATTTTTATTAAATCTCCTTCTTTTAATTTATTCTCTTCTATTTCTCTCTCTATTGGGTTGTAATTACCCGCTTTATTATTTTTTGTTATACTTGTTGGAAATGATGTTCCTTTATTCTTATTGTTTTTATATACTTTACTTAATTCTTCCTCTATTAATTTGTCTCCTTCTTTACATATATCATATATATTATTGTTCTCTTTACTATTATTTACTACATAATCTAACACTTTTGTTAATATTTTACTTGCCATTTTGTATTTTTCTATTGTTATATCATTTATTTGTGTTATAGGATCTGTAAATTCCATTATTATTTTTATCTTATTATTACTTTATATATATTTAATAAATTAAATATATATTTTTTTACTTTACTCTTTCAATTTAGAATACAAATATATTCCTACTTTTTCTACTTAAATAATTAAATATAATTTTTACGGTTAATGTGGGGCTTGAAAAGTAAAAAAATTATATTTAATTCATTAAATATAATTTTTTACGGTTATTGTAGGGCTTGAAAAATAATAAAATTATATTTAATTCATTAAATATAATTTTTTACGGTTAATGTGGGGCTTGAAAAGTAAAAAAAATGATAATTTTTTTTACTTTACTCTTTTTAAAATAATATGTTATGCTTTGCATAACATATTATTTTAAAAATTGAACCCACGACCTTCGGTTTAGAAGACAAATATTTTTCTACTTAAATAATTATTATATGATAAAATTATATTTAATTCATTAAATATAATTTTTTACGGTTAATGTGGGGCTTGAAAAGTAAAAAAATGATAATTTTTTTACTTTACTCTTTTTAAAATAATATGTTATGCAAAGCATAACATATTATTTTAAAAATTGAACCCACGACCTTCGGTTTAGAAGACAAATATTTTTCTACTTAAATAATTATTATATGATAAAATTATATTTAATTCA
>Ga0172363_10001711_pt1 | contig 17746 bp, 21 predicted proteins | sample LakKivs2_kivu2a2_FD_114541 | JGI IMG/M metagenome (GOLD analysis project Ga0172363, IMG submission 114541) | Sediment microbial communities from Lake Kivu, Rwanda - Sediment s2_kivu2a2 | ecosystem: Environmental > Aquatic > Freshwater > Lake > Sediment | place: Rwanda: Western Province, Lake... | reverse complement strand
CTGCTCAAGCTTTAGAAATGGTTTTAAAAAGAGGAAAAAATGATAATGTTTCTCAATATGCTGCTGAAAATCCGAATTGTCCTGGTTCTGCTTTAGAAATGGTTTTAAAAAGAGGAAAAGATGATATTGTTTCTCGTGATGCTGCTAAAAATGAGAATTGTCCTATAAAAGCCAAAATACAATGGATGCAAGCTACAGGTATAATAGGTAAAGAAGACCCAAGTAAACATATTATAGAAAGAGAAGAAAAAGAATATAAAGAAGATCCGGACCTACAAAAACTAAGAGCATTAATATCTAAATCGAAAAACTGGTATAAAATAGCTCAGTTAAATGAAGATGATTATTATAATACAGAAATAGCAAGCGATCCAAATACTTCTCCTGAAATATTAAAAAAGATATTAGAACAAGGAAAAGATGATTATGTTTCTTGGTATGCTGCTAGAAATCCAAATTGTCCTGCTTCTGCTTTAGAAATGGTTTTAAAAAGAGGAAATGACGATTATATTTCTCGGAATGCTGCTATAAATCCTAATTGTCCTGCTTATTTATTAGAAATGGTATTAAATAGAGGAAATGGTGATTGGATTTCTCAATGTGCTGCTAAAAATCCGAATTGTCCTGCTCAAGCTTTAGAAATGGTTTTAAAAAGAGGAAATGACGATTATGTTTCTTGGAATGCTGCTGAAAATCCAAATTGTCCGTTAAAAGCTAAAATAAATTGGATGAGAGCTACCGGAAAAATAGGACAGTTTGATCCAAGTAAACATATAATGGAATCTGATGAAAAAGAATATAAAGAAGATCCGGACTTACAAAAATTAAGAGATCTAATTGCTAAATCTAATTCTTGGTATAAAACCGCACTTGAATCTCCAGAACTGAAAAAATTATGCGATGATATGGAAGAACAATATCGAGGACTTTCTTTATTCGCATTTGAAGACAATAATAAAGTCTATATTAATGAAATTAGGTTGCCAAAAGAAATGCAAAATCAAGGAATAGGATCATTGGTTATAAGAAAAATACAAGAATATGCCCAAAAGGTAGGAAAGCCCGTTGTTTTGCATCCTCAACCAGATCCAAGAAAGAAGAAAAAATTATACGATTTTTACAAAGACTTGGATTTCGTACATAATAAAGGAAGAAATAGAGATTATCGTATTTCAGAACCATTTGCAAACACAATGTACTGGCGACCAAAATCCTAAACCGCTAATTCATCCCAACACTTAAACATCTTCTTATCTTTCATCTCATTACTACATTCTATTTGCGGTGTTTGCGGATACTGAGAACATGGCAGATATTTACTTAGTTTTTCTGTAAATTCCTTATAGGTTATAGAAGGTTGTTCCATTAAAACCTGTATAGCAAAAGCAGTAAAAGCACCGTTAGCTCTTCCATTAATATTCGCATCATAAGAAAATTCAGAACTTGCACATCCAGACAATAATACCTGCTTGTCATTTATTGGAACGAATACAGCCTTTTTAATTGGGGTTAATGCCAGTTTAATAGCATCCATATTATCTTGTGGTGGTATATATTTTGGAATTGAGACAAAAGACGAATCATTCATGGTATTTAAGAAGCTTCTACAAACCGTACCTGAATGACAAGAATCTGAAAAAACAATAACTTGGGTTTTTTCTGGTATTCCGGCAAGCATTTTCTTTATATCATCATCTTTGAAATTTCCATCCATTAAATACCAGGTTTCGTCTTTTCCATCTTCTTCATCACCGTCCATATCCAAAACAGTAGAACCATGACCAGAATACGTTATAACCAACATATCGGGAACAGGGTCTAGAATTAGTTTATTTATTTGTTCCTTAATTGAATTCGAGGTTACATAGTCATCATACATGGTTACTACATGATTGAATTTATATTGATTTTTAAGCATTTCAGACAAATCATAAGCATCATTAACACATCCACGTAAAGGAAACATTCTATATTTATTAATTCCCATACAAAGTGCTTTTTTAACCTTATTTCCTGAATCTATCTTAAACTCAGTAACAGACCCAGACTTTTCTCTTACAAAAATATGTCCTAACCATTTAAAAAAGTTCATAAAACACCTTAATTTTGAGTTTTTATCCAAATTGCCTTAGAATTGGTATCTGTATTTTTCTTATATTCGTCCCATTCTACAGATACAATTCTTATCCTCATTTTTGCAATTTTTAAGAAATCAATAAGATAAAATATTGATGGTTCTCTGGGTTGAGCTACTACTTCTTGTTTTTGTTCTGTGGGTTGATAAATAACTGAATTTTCGTTTTGGGATGCTTCAATTTGGTCTTTATCCCGCATATCCAAGTCTATAACTGCTACTCTTCCTCTTGTTGCGCATCCTAAAGTTAATACCGATAACAAACCTATTAATATTACTTTTCTCATTTTTTCTCCTTATTTTGCCTTTCTCTTGCCAATGTTCCTAAATATCCAGAATGATGTAGTTTAGAATATGACTCTAAGCTTAAATTTATTTCTTCTGCCGCAATTAAAGCCAAAGCATCAGTAATAGCCAGCATAACCAAAATAGAAGTTGTAGGTGCCATTTTTAGGTGTCCTTCTTCTTCAATTTTACCCATATCTATACAAACATCTACTTTGGACTTTAATGGGCTATCTAAATGAGAAGACAATCCAATAATTGTTTTTATATTAATGGCTCTGGATAAATCAATTAGTTCTAATACCTCCCTTGTTTTTCCTGAATTTGATGATAAAAAAAGTACATCATTTTCAGACAATATTCCTAAATCCCCGTGTTGTGCGTCTAATGGATTTAAGAATGCGGAAGGAAATCCAAAAGAACAAAGTAAGGAAGAGAATTTTTTCATGGCGATAGCTGCTTTTCCTACTCCAGATGTTATTATTTTACCTTTACATGACAATATAATATCTATGGTTTTTGAAAATTCTTCGCCGACAACAATATCATTAATCCTTTTTGACATTCTGGAAAACATTTCATTTGCTTTTATAATTCTAGTGTGCATATTCCATTCCTTCGTCCCCATTTTTCGGCTTTCTTTTTTTATAGGTTCTTTTTTTCTTCGATTCTGGCTTTTGTATTTCAGGAATATTCGCTATAGGAGGAATGTTTTTGTTTTCTTGATTTTCTTGATTTTCTTGATTTTCTTGATTTTCTTGATTGCTTGATTTTGCCAGTCTATTATCTTGACTTGGTTTATAGAATTGATTTTGAGGATTTTGAGTAGGGAATGTATCTGTCTTTTTTTCTATAAAATATCCTGGGGTTAAAGATTCAATATCCAGATCTGATTTTTCTTGTTGGAACGGACCATTTCTCTTCAACACATCTCTTTTAATGTCTTCGAATTTCATTTCTCCTTTTTTTATCAGGTGTTTGAACTCATTAAATTTATCAGCCATTTTTTGTTGTAAATCCATTAACCCTTCAATATCTCTTGGGAATATCATCATACCATGGCAGACTTCATATAGAGCTAGATTTTGTAGGGCGGAATCCAACTGACTTACTTCATTAAATGTATAATCTTTGTCCATATCTTTGTCCATAATATTATAATTCTATTTATTTTTTGTTAATCCTATAAAAATAAATCCAATCTTGCGACTAAAGACTCCATATCAAAATACTCAAAATATTCTTTTAATCTATCTTTATTTACCGGTTTATTTATTATAGGCGGAAGATCAGGTATATCACAATCCATTTTCTTTAATGAATAGGCCAAATCAACTCTTTTTTCAAACATCAAAACCATTAGAATACTTTTCTTTATGTCTTTTATTTTTTTATCTTCAACAGCCAATGTAACCCCAGTATAAGGCATATTTACATCTATTTCTGGATATTTTGGCTTATCTGATTTTGTTTTTATATTCTGTAATCTTATAAAATCTTCTTGTTTTAGGTCTGGATATTGTTGGCGTAATGGTTCATATAGTTTGTGAAGATTGTTATACATATTTTTATAAGTTTTATGTTCTTTAATTAGTTCCATGGCTGTTTTTTCTCCAACACCATAAACTCCGAATATATTATCTCCACTATCTCCCTCCAAAGCCCCGACATCTATATATTGATCCGGTGTTATTCCATTTTCTTCTTCCCAGTTTTTTTTGGTTGTCAATAATTGTTTCATTCCATCATAAATAGAAACATTATCGTTTAATAACTGGAGATAATCAAAGTCTGACGTAACACAAACCACTTCGTTATCTGACCTTAATAATTTACAATAAGAAGCTATAACGTCATCGGTTTCATATTCTGGATATTGTATTTGAGGAATTCCGGTTTGATCAATTCCTTTTTTAAGATAAGGTAATTGTGTATAAAAATCAATTAGTGGTTTTGGCTGTTCGTCTTTCTTTCTATTTTCTTTATAACCGCTTTTAATAATTCCTGCATTAACCCCTGCAGAAGCTTCAGTTATTCTTCTTTTTGATTTTCCATCCCAGGCAAAAAGTATCTGGTAGTCTGGAAATTTTTCTTTCAAGCTGATTAATGAATTAAATACACCATAATGCGCACCGGTTGGAATATCATCTTTATTCTTTAGTTCTGAATTTGCAAAAGCTGATCTTATACCGAGATTATTACCATCTATTAATAAATATTTCATTTTTTCCCCTCTTTTACGCTAATAATATGTCCTCTTACTCGTTTTCTTTCCTGTTTATTTTCTATATATTTTTTTATAGTATCATCCAATAAAACCAGATTATACCGAACCCTTAATTCGCCTACATAACGGGTTAATTTCTTATCCCCTCTTAGTTTATTATACACCTTTCTCAAATCTTTTATGTATGGAATATGAAGTTTTGCAGCACTTGGTTTTTCTGCGTGAAAGTATCCAATATAAATAAACCATAATATATAACTATATTCATGGGCTCGATAAGGACTATTTAAAGACACCCAATCTCTTCCTATTTTTTCAGGCATTTCGGGAGCAAAAAGAGCGTGCCAAAATGGGGATATTAAAATAGAATCCTCAAGTTCTTTTTCTATAGGTATCCCAAGTTTAACAAAATATGGCTTAGAAAAACGAGAATGAAGCGCATATTCGGTATAGTTTTTGTCATGATATAGAGAGCCTCCAGACAACAATCCCGATATGAATCCAATACTTTTTTCATCATACTTCAAATAAACCGCAGGAACGTTTTTCCATTCCCCATCTCCAAGTTCTCCACCATATGGACATTCTTTTAAAAGGTTCACTATCTTTCTGCTTAAAAAACAAATGTCTGGAAATTGATCAGGATGGGTTTTTATTTCACCATTTCTTAATAGACCATGTAAAAAATCCGCACTCCATACCGGATCATTTATGGAAACATTATTCTGAATAAACCATTTTACGTTTTCTATTTTCATATTTTTAAACGAATTAACACAAGGATATGGATCATTACTATCCCAAAACTCCATTATATATTTTTCATTGATTCGATTATTCCATCCATATTTTACCACTATTTTTGCCAGGGTAGTATATTGCTGTATTAACTTCTTTTCTTTTTTGCCGTGAGATGGATCTATAATAAAATAATCAGACATAACATCAAGAATCCAGCTTTAATGAAGTAATAGGGCATGGAAATTTAGGATTATTTTTCCTGAATATTTCCTTTGCTTTTTCAAGGGTTTTTTCTCCGATATTTTGAAAACAATTGGAACAAAGCATATTGCCATTTTTATCCGAGACATAACTCCACATGCTATTATCACATTTTGGGCATTTTCTATTCAAGTCATCTATAAATACTTCATGAGACCTAATCATATCTCGTTTAACATCATAAAAAAACTTCCCATTGAAATTAAATCCATCCTCTCCATTTGACATCCAAGAATCCGGCCATTGATAATTATTAGAAGTATTTATTATACATCGCTTATGTTCTTGTAAAATATAGGTATCATAATTACAGGATGGCATAACAATCCCTATTTTTCCATTAATGACATCTTTTCTTTGTAATGCTTTTTTAATGTTTTTTTCTATGGTTTTCTTTAGCTCGCTTCTTATCTTTTTTTCTTCCGGCTCTTCATAATTACTATCTTCATCGAAAATTATATCGTGCATAATCTTAGTAACTGTTTTTATATTAGAATAAACAATAAACGACGAAGAAGAAGAATTGCTGACAAATCCAGATCTTATTTTCATAAAATACCTTCTAATGATGACTGATTTTAATATGATTTACGCCATTAAATATTCCAGCGTGTTCCATTAATGACATAAAACTTCCGTCATTATCTGAATATTCGACTATAAATATAAAGGAATTTGGATTATCATTTATAAATACCTCTGTGTCTGATACAGCAATTTGTTCTCTTAATTTTGATTCCTTAGCCCAATTATCTCTGTTAAAATCCCAATATTCTTTCTGTAGGGCTATATATTCTTTACTTTTCTCTTTTATTTCTTCATATTTTTCAGAGTATTTTTTATAATCAGATATTTCTTTCTTGGTATATTTCTTTTTTGTTTCATAATTTGTGCCGTCTTTAAAAGCATATGGGACTGTTTTTACTTTTAGTTTTTTAAGTTCTTTGTCAATTATCTTTTCTAAGGCATCCCTATATTTTTTCGTTTCCCTCTCTCCTATCACAATCAATTTTATTAATTCTGTCATTGCCTCCTTATTATTACCAAAATATTTATGAGGAGGTTCAGACCATGCTCCACCATTTATATCCGTTACCTTACCATCCCAAAAAACGTTAACACAGTGATTAGGAGGATAATAATGATATCGTTCCATTAATTCGGCGGCAATAGTGTCTTTAAGTTGTGTGCTGTCTTCCTTATTTGATTCTATATCTTTAAAAACCTGTTCTGCTATTTGTAAAGACGATACAACATCATCATAATATCTAATGTCCTGTTCATATTTAAACATCATATTGTGGGTTTCTAATATGGTGGTTGGACGTTTCGGAAAAGCCACAATAAAAGAAGATGAACTGGAATTGCTTACGAATCCATTACGTATTTTCATTTACCACTCCTTTGATATATGTCTTCGATTAAATTAAGCATTTTTTCAAGAATTTCTAAAGTAATATTATCTGGACTACCGGAATCCCTTCTTTGTTCTATATCAAATTGTATCGCTCGTATCCTTTCATTGATATATCTTTTTTCTATCTCATTCCTTTCATTTTTTTCATCTTCTTCGTGTAATTCGGTTTTTTATCTAATTTCCTTAAAAAATCGTCAAAATGTTCTTCCTTACAACTATTATCTTTTTCCTTTTTATCCGCCTTATCCATTTTAGCGTTTCTTTCCATAATATACAATAACTTTGATGCAACTTCTATCTGTTCGTTGGGAGAAAGATATCTGAACCACATATCAGGGTCTTTAACTGATGAAGGACACCCAAGTTCTGCCAAATTTTCACAGAACGAAAGAATTGTTTCTGCCACAAGATCTTCTAATGCTACTGTATTCATACTTTCTCTCCGTTTATCTTATTTATTTCATGTAATTCGACTTCCCGATCATATTTTATGTATTTTTTGAAAGTATCAACTGGAATATCTTTTCTTTCTCCATTTAGAACGCAAATTCTGCAGAAATATCCTTTTTTGTTCGAAAGAGATGTGACCAATTCCTTGTTTTTTAATTCCAAAATATCCCCACGTTTAATTTCAAGGCTAGCGTATCGTTTAACCTCATTTAACTGTCTGAATAAAAGTAATGATCTTTCCACTTCTCTTTTTGCTATTGAAAGATTTAGTTCTGCAATTGCTAGCTTATCATAAACAAATTCATTAGCTTCGTCAAACCTATTTTTCTCAAGCATATCATCAAATCCGAAGTCCTTTTTTTGAGGAAGATATCCCATGTACTCTTGTCTTGTAAGATCTTGAACCACAACCTGAATAGGCAAATCTCCTTCCTCATCAATTCCAACGACTTCTTTAGCCCTACCTGATAATTCTTTTCGTAATTGATCCAAAATCTTTTCGTCTATCGGATTCTTATAAGACCATTTTGTTTGTTTATATTTCATTATATATCCCTTCCTATATTATAATCAAAACAAATTGAAATCAAACATTTATCTCTGGAAAACTCAAACATTTTCTACATCCGTTTTCTTTAGATTCCATTAATCTTTTTCTCCAATCTAAATTTCTAGGATGATACCAAATTTCCTCAATAAAATTTGAAATATTAAGCATATCTACTCCCTTTTCCCATCCTTTCTCCCCTTCCGTAAAAGAACATGGAAAATATTCGGAGTCTATAGATGTGTAAAACGAATAAGCACCAGATTCACAAGATTCGGAATATTGAATCAGCTTTTGTTTGTTCTCCTCGCTAATATTTTTCGAATCCCTTACTACCTTTTCAAATCGACAGGCAGAACAGGAATCAAATCCAAAATTAATTTTATTATTTAGACAAAACATTATAAGCTCTTCAAATTTATCAAAAGGAACAATATCAAAATTATTCTTAGCCCTTCCTTGTTTTTTTAATCCAAGAAAAACAATGGCGTTCATGTCCTTAAGTCTTTTGTCGGTTAACATATCTTTGGCGGTTTCCATACAACTTTCAAAGGTTTGTAGGGATAACATAGAATGAATATTAATTTGCTTCATTTTTCTAGTTGTAGCTAATTTCTCAACCGAATCATAACAAATATCTTTATTTTCATAACGACTAACCGCAACGGCTCCACAATATTTCTTTAGATTATCAGCAACCTCATCGGATATGTTTGCGATGGTAATATTCGGAATCACTCCAATTTCCTTACAATATTCCATCATTTTCCAAAGATCTGGGTTGGATGTTGCCTGAGAATCTGCACCAAAAGCTATTTGTCCCAGTGTTTTAGGAAATGAATCTACCATCTTTTTAAAATTCTCAAAAGATAAATTCTTTCCATATGGAGTATTAGATTTGTAGCAAAATTGACAAACCTGTAATATTCCATCCTTCTTATTTGGAACGCCTTTACACGAAGTTGTTACCTCACAATCCCATATTTCCGGTCCTACAGGAGAAAATTCAGGATCATCCTTGTAATCTTTTCCCCATCTTTTAAATTCTCCGGTTGTCTTATCAAAAATAAAGTTATAATCTTTAGAAATGCAAGTCTTGGTTTTTTCAGCATCCTCTATAACATATTTATTTCCATTAATTGTATAAACATACATTTTTCCAGTTTTATTTAAGTCTTGTCTCTGATCTAGCCTAAGTAGCATAAATACAGAAAATAATTGTTCAGATAATCCCTTATACATGTCTTTATCTTGACATTCTTGATTCATCATGTTTCTCCTTTGTTTCCTTTGTTTCGTTTATTTCGTTATATACTATAAACTTCTAATTCTCTTGCAATATCTTTGTTTTTTTCAAGATATTTATTAAATCTATACAATATTTTGTCTTTATTAATATATATACATTGTCTCGTCACCCCAAGTTCTTTTGCCGCGACTGACAAAACACCACCATTTTTTAATAAAGATATAATAATTTTTTTATGATTTTCCGTTAATTTTATTTCCTCGTTGTTTTCCTTAAATATATTTTTCAAAAACTTTATAATAAATCTTTTTTTATCATTTTCACAAACAATATCATGTGGATTTTTAGACTCATTTCTAATAATATCTTCATAAATCACATCGTTTCTTTGCATTTCCTCACCATCTGGAGATTCTAATAATTCTATACATCGTTCTTCCCACTTATTAATTTTTCTTAATCTATGCTCTATATATCCGTTAATGTACTTATAACAATAGCGTAAAAGACATGGTATGTCAACATCTTTTTTTAAGTTTTTTACAGCAGAGTGAAACCCATATAAGCCTTCAGAAAACATTTCGTCATTGCATTGGTTTTCTGAAAAATTGTTCATTACTCTTTTAACCATTCTGCAATTTCCGACGACCAAGCTCCACGCTGCATCTTCATCCCCAGATAATAATTTTTTAATTAATTCTTTATTTTCCAATTCTGTAGGCTGTTTTCTGTCTAACATTAATTGATATTGTTTAGATAGTTTCATTTTAGGAATTATATCTTTTACAAAACCAATCTTTTACTTTTTCCATATTTTTTCTTTGTTTTATATAGGACAATATATTTTTTACAATTTTTTCATCTATATCTATTTCTTCTGTTAGTCTCGCTTCATCATTATAAGCATATCTTGTATCTGGAGTTTTAAAACAATGCCAATTTCCACTTTTCTCACAATTAAATGTTATATTGTGCTTTGGAATATATAACTCTTTTATGCTTCTGGTATTTCCGTGAACCATATCCATTACTGAATCTGTGATCATAATCTCATATATTTGTGCTTTTTCTTTCATTTTTTATCTCCAATTTTAATATATTGTTTTAGAATATAATTAACCGCATATTCAATTAGTTTTTCTTGATCGTTTTTAATCTGCTCAAGACCTGCTTTTGCCAATACTTCTTTTTCTTTTTTGTCTAACTCAATAACGATAGTATAATCCGGTGTCTTGTTTTTTATGAACTCACTGCATTTCATAACTTTTTTCCTTATTTAATTATTATTTCCATTACTGTTGAAGACGTATCATTAATATCATGCGGAAACTTAAAGTAAATATTTGCCACCATCCCATTAATTTCGGTTCCATAATTTTTTGTAAATGTCTTAAACTGCCAATCGATCTTGTTCCCGTTTTTTACAAGATTGAATTTTAACAGTTTCCATCCCTCTCCCTCAATAACCTCCGTATCCGTTATTACAACATTAGATATAAGAAAAACCGGTTCTGGATTTATATAATTGCAATATGGATACAAATTTTTTAAGAGTAATTCAGTTGTTTTTGAAGAAATAGATTCCGGTTTTAATTCCGCATCATAATAATATATTTCTTTTGGAAAATAATTACTCTCATAATATTTTTTACAAGCCATATCAAATGTTCTTCCAACACTATCAATACAGCTTGATTTTAAGGTTATTCCAGCGGCGTATTTGTGTCCTCCATAATTATCAAAACTATCCCTACATGAGTCCAATATTTCCTTTAAATTTATATCCAAAATAGTTCTTCCGCTTCCCCTTATTATACTCCCGTTTTTTCCAAATACAAGAGATGGTTTTTTAAATGTTTCTGCAAGTTTTGACGCAACAATTCCCAAAACTCCAATATGCCAGTTAGGATTGAAAACCGCTATTCCGTGAGTGTAATTTTTTATATTTTCTTTTACGATGGCTACGGCTTCTTTTTCTACTTCTTTCTGAATCATTTTTCTTTGGGTATTGATATCTTCTATATTTTTTGCCATTAGTTCAGCCATACTAGGATCTTTCTCCATTAAAAGATTAAAAGAAATGTCTGGTTTTGCTATTCTTCCACATGCATTTAATTTTGGAACTATTTTAAAGGAAACTTGCTCTTGGGTTAATTCTGAGTTATAAATACCAGAATTTTTTAATAAGGCATGTAATCCGGAAGAATCGACATAATTAATTGCCTCTGATTTTAACCCGTTTTTAACAATAATACGGTTATCATAATTAAGCGGAGAATTATCAGCCAGTGTTCCTATTGCCGCATAAGTCAAAAATTCCAACGGGTTTACTTTTCTTGTTACCCATCTCATTCCTCGTATAAATTGAAAAATCTCTCCACAGGTACACATTTCTGGAGTTTTTGATAGGTGCCAAGAAATAAACGCATCTGCAGAAACAGACTTTTTATCCTCGTCTATTGTATGATGATCTATTACGATAATTTTTTTAATTCCAAATTCCTTTAACTCTTTTATTTCTTTTTCTGAATTTGATCCACAATCCAAAACAAACAATAAATCTGGAATTGATTTTAACTTTTTTTTGAATGCGGAAATTGTTCTTTCATTTAATCCATATCCATGTTCTATTCTGTCAGGTATAAAACTCAGGCATTTTAATTTGAATATATTACATAAGTTTCTCAAAATAATAGACGAAATTATTCCATCGCAATCAAAGTCTCCAATTGATACTATTTCACCCTTATTTTTTGCAACATCCACAAATATCTTAACCGCCTTTTCAACATCATTTAACAAATTTGGATTTGAAAGGTTATTGTAATCCGAACTAACAAATCGATCAACATCATCAATATGCCTTTGGGATAATAAACGTGAAAGAAGCCTATTATTAGATTTCTTTAATAATATAACTTCTTCTTCCTGTTTATATGGTCTTTGATTCCACATTTAGTTAAACGCCATCGCATACAAATACAGCCAATGCAATTACTGTCGTCCATAGCCCATCTTTGTTACCTTCTGCAGATTGACATATATTGGATGTTCTAATAATATGCCCACTTGTCTTATACACGCTTTCTCTTTCTTTCCATGCTAATTCTGGATTAAAATCAATTCCTAATGTTGTTGCAAGCATGGTAGCGGCCAAATCTTCAGCATATTCTCCAGATTTTTCATCGGTTTCTCCTGTTGAATGATGCTCTGATAAATAGCCATAACTATCTTCATTTTTCGGTTTTGCCATTCCTATTGCCGCAGATATTAATCTATTGGGCTCATTAGTTTCGCTTCTCGCCATAACACAAAATATAATTTCTCCAGAATCAATTAGTTTAAGCCCATCTTTTTTATTAATAACCTTACATTTTGGTGGAAGAATACTCGAAACCGTAACCAAATTAAATCTATGCATATCTGCTTTTCTCAATGCCGACTCAAAAGAAGCTAGTTTGTCCTTATGTATTCCAACTCCCTTTGTAAAAAATACCTTCGATGGTTTAATCATATTTTTCCTTTTTCCCTTTTTCATTTATTATACACAAAAATTTCTATATAAAAATTTCTTTTTTTTATTGTATAATTATGATATGACAATAAAAATCAGAAAAATATCAAATAGAACCGGAAATAAACAGTGTGATATCTGTCATTGTCCTAATTTCTTGGTATTGCATCATATTGAAGGAAGAAATATCAAAAACAAAAATAGAAAAACTAATTTAACAGATATATGCCCAAATTGCCATTTTTTGGTTCATCAGGGAGAAATAATCATAGAAAAATGGACTATGACTTCGAATGGAATGGAATTGGTATGGCATTATAAACAAGATGGTTCATTAACAGGTATAGAATCAAAACCCTATATTATTCCAAAAAAATAAGTCTCCTCTAAAAACTATAACCAATCTTCCACTGTAGTTTTTTTCAAATTCAAAGAAAATACCTTCTCTACTCGCCCTTGTCTTTTATTATCAGAGTCCCTTATGTCAAGCTTAGTGTTTTGCGCCCATATATATTGAAAATCTTCTGGGGCTTCATATTCAGAAATAACAACGGTATTATTTTTAGACCACACCCTCATTATATCCCAAAATTCCCTACTATCAAAATCTCCAACATCTTTTTTGCTATATTGAGTGGTTTCAGAATAAGGAGGATCACAATAAATAAAACAATCTACTGGATTAAGTTCTTTATAGTCTTTACAATCAAATTTTGCATTTTTCAGTCCAATCATCTTTTCCATTATAGAATTTTTGGCATTTAAACAGTAATTACGTCCTGTATTATCTCTTGCATATCCTCCCCACCACTTACCAGAAAAACTACATCCAAATCCAACAAATCCCGACAAATAAGGACATTCATCAATATTATTCTTAATCCTTAAATACTCTTCTTCGGATACGTTATTAGGAGGCTTCCATCCCTTTTGTAATTCCTTATACATGGCAATAAGATATGGGTGTTTGTCATAGCATTCCTTTTTATTACTTAAAACCAATGATTCAACCCATCCTGCGCCGATAAAAGGAGACAAGAATTTTCTACCACAAATATTTTCATTGATTATGGTTGAAATTTCCTTGCAGGTTCTATTTTTACCACCAAAATAATGCATATTAAACAACACTTCTTATAACATCAAAATAATTTTTCATAGTTTTATCATGGCTGAATCTGTTTTTTATTGAATATTCCGTTGCTAACCTTCTGTATAAATCAAGCCTATCCATTAATATTTCATAACTACTCATAATGTCGTTTATGTCTAATTTATACGTTTTTTCCTCTATATCTATTATGTCTCTGTCTTTTACTCCTATTCCGCACCCTATTAATTCAGGTGTTCCTCCAGAATCGGCAAAGAATATAGGCAATCCACAAGAAACAGCCTGACACACTACTTTTGGTGCGGCATCTCTATAAGAAAAATTAACAAATACTTCTGATAAAAGCAATATTTCTCTTATTCTTGATTCTGATTCTATATATTCAAATTTATAACAATTTTTAGGAACCTCGAAATCACATTTTCCTATTAACGCAAAACTTTCCTTAGATTCCTTCATAAATTGCAATAAATTATCAAATCTTTTTTCTTCTCTTGCCCAATTTGTAGCAGAAGCACAAAACTTGAATCTCTTATATGGAGTATTAGCAAAATAAAAGAAATTGTTATTAACTGAATTCAAAATAACAGAATGCTTATCTTCACGGTTTTTATTGTATAATTTTAGATATGATTCCAGACTATAATTCGATATAAAAATGACCTTATCGGCTATTTCTGCAGACTTATTTAACCTCTCATTTCTCTCCAACAGACTTTTCTTCCAATAAATACCATCCATTCTTTTCACTTTTGGCTTGTTTAATTCTGATATTTTTAAAGGGAAAACATCATTGGTGAAAATAACATCGGCGTAATTAACATCATCAACGAACTTGCATCCATAACAATCAGCCCATAATTTCAAATCCCTGACAATGGTGTTTTCTTTAGGTCCCAAACTGATATTATTGTGTTCCGGTCTTTCTTCAGAGTTAGAACAATCGTATATGTTAGGATATTTTCGCATATTCACTACAGTTATTATTATGTTGAACTATACAATCTAAACAATTTACCCTACAAATTTTATCCTCAAAAGAATTATGATTTTTGAACCATTCTATTCTTTCTTTTCTCATGTTAGGACCCACTTTCCCTATCGCAGTTCCTCCTTCTCGCATATGAATAACACAAGGAAAATGCCATGCTTCTTTTGAATTTCCAGCAACAACAGCATCATCCTTAACTATATAGCATTTATTACAATCTTTTTCGCTCATTCCCCTTACATTTTTACCGTTATTCAAATTATTAACCCTATACTTCAAAATAGGATGAGATTCAAGTATATTTTTATCCAATCCTTCTAATCCTTTAATTAATTCGTTATATTGTGCGGCAGAAATAATACGAATATCAGCAACACCTAAATCATGTGCAAATTTTATAATATCTTTAGTTTGATGCACATTGGTTTCGGTTAATACAATTCCAACGGTCACATAGGTTAATTTAGATATCTTAGGAATATTCTCAACCACCTTTTCCCAGTTATTGCCCTTCACCCCTGTCATAGCATTTCCAAACGAAGAACAACAACTGTCTAATGATATAGAAAAATCATTAACCCCAGCTTCTACTAATTTTTCATAAACCTCAAAATCCGCAGACCCATTACTAGAAACGGCAATTCTTTTAACCCCACCATCCTTACATATTTTAACCAAATCGACTAAATGAGGATATAAAGTCGGTTCTCCTCCAGAAAATCTAACATTCTGTAAATTATCCTTAATCCAAATATTTAATACTTCTTTGGCAATATCAAAATTTATATCTTCTGAACAATCTTCACTTATTGACTTAAATCCACGACAATAAGGACATTTAAAATTGCATCTGGGAGTAACGAGCATTTCACATCGTTGCATAGGAGAGGTTTCTGATAGGTTCTTAGCTCTTGAATCCGACAATGTATAAAACCCAATATCTTCTAATTTCATTGATGTGCCTCCATTAATTTCAAACAGAGTAGTCCAAACGATAATTAATGTCAAGCAAAAAATATTCTTAATTTCTTATAATGAATCTAAGCATTTTTTTTCATTATCTCTTCGTGTTTTTTATTTTTTTTCATTATCTCTTCGTGTTTTTTTGAGATTTCTTTATATATGTTTTCAAATTCATCGCCATTACAATAAAACAATATATTTTCAAATACACTTCTTAATTCATTAGTCTTTTTCCAATATTCAAGTCCTTCTTTTCTTTCTGGCATTACCTTTTCAAAACAATCTTCACATACATCATAAATCCATCCGCCTATGCTAATTTTTTCATGCCCGTGATATTCTCCACATTCTGCGCAGGTATGTTCGGTCTTGGATTCATAATAATTAAACAAAGAAGAAATAATGTCCACTAAATCTTGTTCTTCTGCATTTATTTCTTCACCATGCCAATAAAATCTTGCGGTTCCAAATTTTTCTTTTACCTGATCGAATATAATCTCAAACTTATGATCTTTTTGTAATACTGAGATTTTATAACATAATCTGTCCAATAATTTATACCATCCCTTGCCTATTGAAAAACCCCAACACATACAGGTTTGATTCATAGGCTTGGTTCTATCTCTAAAAAGTCTAGGATAGGTTTGGCACATATATTGGTCAAACATTTCTGGTGTCATAGATAAAAATGTTTTTGCCCTCATTTCCCGACTCATGGTTTGAATTTCTTTTGTTTCATTCATTTTTTATCTCCTTTTTCTTTATTATACAACTTTATATAAAAATATCAATAATTTTTTCTATATGGCAAAAGAAAAGATGGCGTGTTTTTAGAAAGTATAGACCAAGGGACATTGCTATAAAACATCTTATTGGATCTAACGTCTATATCAAACTCTTCTTCATCTTTTATTTCGTTTTCAATATTATAAATTCCATCGGTTATTTGTTTTAAATCATTTTCGGTTAAGTTCCATGTTTCTATATTGTTCCCACGTATTCTCTTCCAACCCAATTCAATTCCATATTCTCTTGCGTCTTCTCTCCCTTCCACAATATTAATTTCTTGTTCCGTCATTCCTAATTCAGTGAGTGCATTTTTTGCCAATTTGTTAACATCTATTATTTTTTTATATTTTTTCCATTCATTATCGGTTAATTCCTTATCATATTCTTCTTTTGCTAATTTTTTCTTAAATCCATCCCAATCAACCCAATCATCATGTATAAATTCATCATAGGCATATTTTGAAGCGACATAATTAATAACATAAGCTTCATGATTCATTTCTCCAATATCTCCATCTGCAAAACTAGATCGTCCGTCTATAATCCACCATTCGCCTCGTATTTCTGCTTTTTTATACCAAGAATTAGATTTAGAAATTAGATCTCTTAGTTTTTGTAAGTCTTCATCTTCTTTTATTTTCACCTCTTCCTTTTCTATTATATGCTTACTTGGATCTTCTTTTTCTATTTTACCGGTTAATTGCATCCATTGTATTTTAGCTAAATCAGGACAATTTGGATTTTTAGAAGCTTTACGAGAAACCCAATCATCATTTCCTCTTTTTAAAACCATTTCTAAAGCAGAAGCAGGACAATTTGGATTTGAAGCAGCAACTTCTGAAACGCTATCATCATTTCCTCTTTTTAAAACCATTTCTAAAGCTTGAGCCGGACAATTCGGATTTTCAGCAGCAAAACAAGAAACGCTATCATTTTTTTCTCTTTTTAAAATCATTTCTAAAGCTTGAGCAGGACAATTTTGATTTGAAGCAGCATATTGAGAAACATAATCGTCATTTCCTCTTTTTAATACCATTTCTAAAACTTCAACAGGACAATTGGGATTT
>Ga0172363_10001709_pt1 | contig 17752 bp, 17 predicted proteins | sample LakKivs2_kivu2a2_FD_114541 | JGI IMG/M metagenome (GOLD analysis project Ga0172363, IMG submission 114541) | Sediment microbial communities from Lake Kivu, Rwanda - Sediment s2_kivu2a2 | ecosystem: Environmental > Aquatic > Freshwater > Lake > Sediment | place: Rwanda: Western Province, Lake... | reverse complement strand
TTCAATTCCTCTTGTGGCATTTACCGGTCAGGTAGCTACTCATCTGGTGGGTAATGATGCATTTCAAGAGGCGGATACCACGGGAGTTACCCGCTCGATAACAAAGTATAACTATTTGGTAAAAGACGTTAAGGAGCTTGCTTCTACCATTAAAGAAGCGTTCTGCATTGCCCGCACGGGACGACCAGGACCTGTGCTTGTTGACTTACCGGTGGATGTTCAGAGAGCTTCCTGTGAATTCGTCTATCCCAGGGAAGTAAACATTCGTAGTTATAAACCTAAGTACGAAGGACACCCCCAGCAGATAAAAAAAGCAGTAGACCTGATAAAAGAGTCAGAGCGACCGATTATCTATGCCGGGGGAGGCATTATCATTTCCGGAGCTTCGGGAGAACTGAGGGAACTGGCTAAGATTACAGAGATTCCTGTAACTCTCACGTTGATGGGAATGGGCGCATTTCCTCAGGATTCTGAACTCTTTTTGGGCATGTTGGGAATGCACGGGACTTATTTCGCAAATAAGGCCATACAGAATTCAGACTTGATTATTGCTATCGGAGCAAGGTTTGACGACAGGATTACTGGTAGACTCGATGCTTTTGCTCCCCAGGCAAAGATAATTCACATAGACATCGACCCTACTTCTATAAGCAAGAATGTGAAAGTAGATATTCCCATCGTGGGTGACGCAAAGAACGTTGTGAAAGAAATGAACAAACTCCTCAGCAAACTTGGACCCAAGAATATAGAGAAAAGGAAAAAATGGCAAAAACAGATTTCCCAGTGGAAAAAGGAGAATCCATTGACCTATAAGAAAGACGACAAACTGCGTCCCCAGTATGTGGTGGAGAAGATTTACGAAGTGACAAAAGGCAAGGCAATCATCACCACAGAAGTCGGGCAAAACCAGATGTGGGCCCAGCAGTTCTATAAATACAACTACCCCCGCCATTTTATTACCAGCGGAGGGCTGGGCACAATGGGGTATGGTTTTCCCGCAGCCATCGGTGCCAAATTGGGTAAGCCGGAAAAGATTGTTTTTGACATAGCCGGGGATGGCAGCATTCAAATGAATATCCAGGAGATAGCAACAGCTGTCAATAATAAAGTGGGAGTCAAAGTTGCCATTCTAAACAACGGATATCTGGGCATGGTCAGGCAGTGGCAACAGTTATTTTATAATAAGAGATATTCCGCAACAGACTTGACAGCTAATCCAGATTTTGTAAAAATTGCCGAGGCATACGGAGCTTTTGGTATAAGGGTAACTGAAAAGGATGAAGTAGAAGATGCCCTGAAAAAGGCAATTTCCCTGGACGGGCCTGTGATTTTGGATTTCTTGGTGGAAAGGGAAGAGAATGTCTTTCCTATGGTGCCAACAGGCGCAAGGCTGGATGAAGTAATCCGTGGGCTGGCATAACAACCTTTTTCAAAATCAAGGATAAAAAAGGAAGAGAGTTCCTTCACCCCTGGGGGAGAGGGTGAGGGGGAACTAAGAAGGAGGAGTCAATGAGACATACGATTTCTGTTTTAGTAGAGAATAAGCCCGGAGTCCTGTCTCGAATATCGAGTCTTTTTAGCGCCCGTGGATTTAACATCGATAGTTTAGCAGTAGGGGAAACTGAGCAACAGGATATCTCTCGTATGACAATAGTAGTTAAGGGAGATGAGAGAATTTTAGAACAGGTTATGAAGCAATTGAATAAACTCATAGACGTTATAAAAGTTATTGATTTTGTGGAGCAACCCCATCTGGAAAGAGACTTGGTTCTCGTCAAGGTAAATGCGGGAAAAGGGAAGCGGTCAGAAGTTCTGGAAATTGTCGATATCTTCAGAGCAAAAATTGTCGATGTTGCTGCTAACTCAGTGATTGTGGAAATGACAGGCGATGAGGAAAAAATACTTGCTCTGGTCAGTATGCTTAAGCCCTTCGGGATAAAGGAGATGGTCAGGACAGGAATTGTGGCAATGGGCAGAGGGTGAGGACGAAGGGATAGTTATCGGAGTCGCTCGGTAGTGTAGAGCTTTATGCCCGTCCCGATAAATCGGGACGCCCATAAAGGGCTACACTACAGAAAATCTGGCGGAATTAAAGGTATCTGCACAGATTAAATCTGTGCGTACAATGGGATGGAAGATTTGTAGGCACAATTTCAAATTGTGCATTCTTTTCAATGAATTTAGAGGAGGATTTTATGGCAAAAGTATATTATGACAAGGACGCGGATTTGAAACTTTTAAAAGGAAAGAAGATTGCAATCATTGGCTATGGAAGCCAGGGGCATGCGCAAAGTCAGAATTTGCGGGATAGTGGGTTAAATGTGGTTGTAGCTGAACTGGAAGGAAGTGATAATTGGAAGAAGGCAGTTAAAGATGGCTGGAAGCCAGTTTCTGCAGGCAAAGCGACGGAAAATGCGGATTGGATTCAGATGCTCGTTGCCGATGATGTCCAGTCCGTGGTTTATAATAATGAGATTGCTGATAAATTGAAAAAGGGTGCGGTTCTGGGCTTTTCTCACGGTTTCAACATTCACTTTTACCAGATTGTTCCCCCTGATGATGTGGATGTAATATTAGTTGCTCCCAAAGGACCCGGTCATCTGGTGAGGAGAATGTATCAGGAAGGAAAAGGTACTCCCAACCTGATTGGTGTTTATCGAGACGCTTCTGGTAAGGCAAAGGAGTTGGCATTGGCTTATTCTAAAGGGATAGGGGGAACTCGTGCGGGAGTAATTGAGACCACTTTTGCGGAAGAGACGGAAACTGACCTTTTTGGGGAGCAGGTGGTTCTCTGCGGTGGACTGGTGGAGTTAATTAGGGCTGGCTTTGAGACTCTGGTGGAGGCTGGTTATCAACCTGAGATTGCCTATTTTGAGTGCCTGCACGAGATGAAACTAATTATCGATATGATTCAGGAAGGTGGCATTGGCTGGATGAACTATTCTATTTCCGACACAGCAGAGTATGGAGAATATAGTCGGGGTAAAAGGATTATTAATGGAAATACCAGGCGAGAAATGAAGGAAATTCTTAACGAGGTTCGTTCCGGTGAGTTTGCCCGGGAATGGCTCCTGGAGAACCGCGTAGGTCGTCCGGTATTTAACAAGGCACGAAAGGAATGGACGGAGCATTCCCTGGAAATTGTGGGAGCAAAATTGCGCGCGATGATGCCCTGGCTTAAAAAGAAGTAGATTGACAATGAGGATTGTTAAAGACGGTTGGAAATTTATTATACCTCTTTTAATGTTGGCGGTGATTCTCTTCTTTTTCTGGAAAATCGCCAGCCTCTTCTTATTGGCTTTGGCCGCACTTACTCTTTTTTTCTTTCGTGACCCGGAAAGGAAAGTTCCCCAAGGAAAAGACTTAATCCTCTCCCCTGCAGATGGCAAGGTAATGGATATCTCTGAAGTTGAAGAAGAAAAGTTTTTCCGCTCTCGAGTAAAGGTGATTAAAATCTTTATGTCCATCTTTAATGTCCACGTGCAAAGGTCGCCGGTAAAAGGGAAAGTGGAATGGATAAAGCATAAACCGGGCAAGTTTACGGCTGCTTATACAGAAGAAGCTTCCGGGGAGAATGAGAGTAACCTCATTGGTATTCAAAATAGTGACCAACCCGATTCTAATAAGGATAGAATTCTGGTAAAGCAAGTAGCAGGCAGGGTTGCTCGCCGGATATGCTGCTGGTGCAAAAAAGGAGACAATCTAATTGCCGGGCAGAGAATTGGAATGATAAGGTTCGGCTCACGGGCAGAAGTATATCTTCCTCAAGAGATAGAGATTAAAGTGAAGAAAGGAGACAAGGTAGTTGGGGGTGAAACTCTCCTGGGGAAGTTCCCCTCTGGAAAGGGAGGTTTGAGGTGAAGAAGGTAATCTATTTTGTTCCCGGGCTTTTCACTCTGGGAAACGCAGGATTGGGATTTTATTCTATCATTTTTTCCATCGAGAGAAATTTCACTTCCAGTGCCTGGGCGATACTTCTGGCGGTCATTCTGGATGTTTTTGACGGGAGAATTGCTCGACTCACCAGGGCTACCAGTAGGTTTGGTCTGGAGCTCGATTCTTTGGCCGACTTAATTTCTTTTGGTTTGGCTCCCTCAATTTTGATGTACCAGGTAGTTTTAAGAGATATAAGATGGGGAGTATTGGTAGCCTTCCTGTTTGTCATTTGTGGAGTTTTGCGGCTGGCAAGGTTCAATGTGAAAGTTTTGGAGAAAGATATCGCTTATTTCGATGGTTTGTGCATTCCTGTGGCAGGGGGTATGTTGGCTTCGTTTTATGTTTTGCCCTTGCGGGCAGAGGAGATGCATTTTTTCTTCGGTGTAATTCCCGTGATTATGCTACTTTTGTCTTTTCTCATGGTGTCCAAAATTAAATACATAAATTTGAAGAAAGTTAGACTTACTAAAAGGCAACCATTCAAAATCCTGATTATTATGGTGGTGGCATTAGTTATCTGGTTTTTTTCCACTAAGTTGATTTCTATAATATTTTTTATATACTTTGTTGGTTATACGCTCTCGGGTATGGTGAATGCACTATGGAAGTTCTACAGGTTACGCTTGGAGTGGGTTAAAGAGCGCTAAAAGTTTCACTCAGTAGGTGGGGGAGGCGAGATGGCATTAAACAAAGAGAGAATATTAATATTTGATACAACCTTAAGAGATGGAGAACAATCTCCCGGAGCAAGTCTGAATATGAAAGAGAAATTAGAAGTTGCTGAACAGTTGGAGAAGTTGGGTGTGGATATTATTGAAGCCGGTTTCCCTATATCTTCGCCAGGAGATTTCCAGGCAGTGGAGATGGTTGCCCGAAAGATCAGGAAGCCGATAATTGCGGGGTTGGCACGGGCTACAAAAAAGGACATTGATGTCTGCTGGGATGCAGTGAAGTGTGCCAAAAAACCACGCATTCATACCTTCATTGCTACCAGTGACATTCACTTAAAGTATAAACTGAGAAAGTCGAGAGAAGAGGTCCTTAAGGAAGCAATCGCTGCAGTAAAATATGCGAAAAAATTTACCGCTGATGTAGAGTTTTCGCCAGAAGATGCTGTGCGCTCTGATGCGGATTTTCTTTGTCGTGTAGTGGAAGAGACAATCAAATCAGGTGCTACTACAATCAATATTCCAGATACCGTCGGCTATGCCCTGCCGGAAGAGTTTGGAAGAATAATCAAGATGGTAATAGAGAAGGTTCCCAATTCTCACAAGGCCATTATTAGCGTCCATTGTCACAACGATTTAGGATTGGCCACTGCCAATTCACTAAAAGCTATTTCTCTGGGAGCCAGGCAGATTGAGTGCACTGTCAACGGTATTGGAGAAAGGGCGGGGAATGCTTCTCTGGAAGAAGTGGTAATGGCCTTGAGGACAAGAAAAGACCTGCTTCCTTTCTATACCAATGTCCAGACAAAGGAGATTGCCAGGACAAGCCGTCTGGTCAGTAAACTTACGGGCATTATCGTTCAGCCCAATAAGGCGATCGTTGGTGCCAATGCTTTTGCTCATGAGGCAGGAATTCACCAGGATGGAGTAATCAAGGAAAGATTGACTTATGAGATTATGACTCCCCAGTCGGTTGGGTTAGGAGGTACAAAGCTGGTCTTGGGGAAACATTCGGGACGCCATGCTTTTCGCAAGAAGTTGCAGGAATTAGGTTACAAATTGAGCAATGGGGATGTAGACAGGACATTTCAACAATTTAAGTTGCTTGCTGATAAGAAAAAAGATATTTTTGATGAAGACATAGAGGCTATAATTGAAGACCAGATATCTCTTATCCCTGAGATATACAAATTGGAATATATAAATGTAACTACTGGGAATAGAGTAGTTCCCACTGCCACAGTGAGGTTAAGCAAGTTGATTGTGCCCGGTAAGACGGCCAGGAGTGAAGTCCTCCAGGAGGCTTCCTGTGGCGATGGTCCAGTGGATGCTGCTTTTCGGGCAATAGACCGAATTACAAATATTAAATGCAAACTGATCGATTACAGCCTTAGATCAGTTTCCGTGGGCAAGGATGCCCTCGGCGAGGTTACAGTCAAGATTGCACAAATTGCTCCAGGACGCGCTGAGGAATTTAAGAATATAGTAACCGGTCGAGGTACTTCCACTGACATAATTGAAGCCAGCGCCAAAGCATATGTTAATGCGTTGAACAGGATGATCGTTAAAAAGAAAATTACAATAAAAAAGTGACAAAAAAAGTGACAGGTACTTTTTTTGTCTCAATAAGCTGACAATAAAGAAAAGATAAATAGTGGTTTCATTATGGGTATGACAATTGCAGAAAAAATTTTGGCCAGACACTGCAGGGAAAAGAATGTTGCACCAGGCATTTTTATTGAGGCTAAAGTAGATATTGCCCTGGGGAACGATGTAACCGCACCTCTGGCGATTGAAGAATTTAAAAAAGTAGGAGGAAGTAAGGTCTTTGACCCTGACAGAGTTGTCCTTGTTCCCGACCATTTTACTCCCAACAAGGACATCAAATCGGCACAGCAATGTCAGATTCTCAGAAGTTTTGCGCGGGAACAGGGTTTGCGTCACTATTATGAGGTGGGAAAGGCGGGGATTGAACACGCCTTGCTTCCTGAAGAGGGTGTTATCGTTCCTGGCGATCTTGTCGTCGGAGCCGATTCCCATACCTGCACTTATGGAGCATTGGGAGCTTTTGCCTGTGGCGTGGGCTCGACTGATTTAGCTTTCGCCATGCTCACTGGCAAATGCTGGTTACGTGTTCCCGAGACAGTCAAATTTGTTTATAAAGGAAAACTGAACAAGTGGGTTTCAGGTAAAGACTTAATTCTCTACACCATTGGAGATATCGGGGTAGACGGGGCTCTATATAAGGTTATGGAGTTTACCGGTCCTGTTATCGGACGGTTAAGTATGGCTGACCGTTTAACTATGTGTAATATGGCAGTAGAAGCGGGAGCAAAGAGTGGAATTATTGAGCCAGATGAGGAGACTATAGAATATATTGAGGCTCGCGCAGAAAGGCCTTATGAGATTATCCGCCCAGAAAAAAGCACTCGCTATGCCAAAGTTATTGAGTATGATTGCAGTAAAATTGAGCCACAGGTTGCTTTTCCTCCTTTGCCTTCCAATACCAGAGCGATCAACCGCGTGGGAGAGGTCTATGTGGACCAGGTAGTCATCGGCTCTTGCACCAATGGAAGGATTGAAGACCTTAGAATAAGTGCGCAAGTTTTAAAGGAAAGAAAGGTTCATTCAGGGGTAAGGTTAATAATAATCCCTGCTACCCAGAAAGTCTATCGGGAAGCGTTGAGAGAGGGTCTTCTGGAGACATTTATCGATGCCGGAGCAGTAGTTTCTGCTCCCACATGTGGCCCTTGTCTTGGTGGTCATATGGGAGTATTGGCTGAAGGTGAAAAGGTCATAGCCACTACAAACAGAAATTTTGCTGGTCGGATGGGACATCCCAAAGCGGAAATATACCTATCCAATCCTGCAATTGCTGCAGCCTCAGCTATTGCGGGAAAAATTACCAGCCCCGAAGCATTATAAAGATTAAAATGGAGATTAAAGCAAAAGCCCACAAATTCGGGGATAATATTAATACAGATGATATTATTCCTGCAAGATATTTAAACACTTCCGACCCTAAAGAGTTAGCCAGACACTGTATGGAAGGAGTTGACGAAGAGTTCGTAAGAAAATTGGCTCGTCCCTCAGCTACAGGACATTGTATGGTGGCAGGTAAGAATTTTGGTTGCGGCTCGTCGCGCGAACAGGCTCCTTTAGCTATTAAGGAAGCTGGCATCTCCTGTGTAATAGCAGAGTCCTTTGCCCGCATCTTTTATCGCAATGCTATCAATATTGGACTTCCCATTCTGGAAAGTAAAAGAGCGTCGGAGAGGATAGATTCTGGAAATGAGATTTTAATCGATTTAAGTAAAGGGAAGGTAACCAACCTCTCCAAGAACGAAAATTATAAGGTAGAGCCTTTTCCAGAATTTATCCAGGAGATAATAAGGGCTGGGGGACTGATGAATTATGCAAAAGAGAAGTTAAAAAAGTAAAAGAGGACTCCCACAGACTCTGGAGTCACCCGATAAAATCGGGGGATATAATATATGTATTTAGTTGCTGTACTTTGGGGGTTTTAGGTGTATAAGATTGGAGTTATTGCGGGAGATGGAGTGGGCCCGGAAGTCATTAAAGAAGGGCTCAAAGTCATAAATGCTGCTGCAAGAAAAGTAGGATTTAAATACGAGACTGTGACTTATGATTTTGGAGGCGAGAGATATTTGAAGACAGGAGAAGTTCTTCCCGATTCTGCATTGGAAGAGATGAAAAAGCTCGATGTAATATATTTAGGGGCAGTGGGACATCCCCAGGTGAAGCCAGGCATATTAGAGAGAGGACTTCTACTGAGACTTCGCTTTGGGCTCGACCAGTATATCAACCTCAGGCCAGTTATTCTTTATCCAGGGGTTGCTACTCCACTTAAAGATAAGAAACCTGAGGATATAGATTTCGTGGTGGTGAGAGAAAATACAGAAGGTCTATACTTGGGTATCGGAAGGTTTGAGAAAAAGGGTACGCTTGAGGAAGTTGCCGTGCAAGAGATGGTCAATACGAGAAAGGGTGTGGAAAGGTGCGTCAGGTACGCATTTGAATTGACGAGGAAAAGAAAGAAAAAGATGAGGTTAACTCTCGTGGATAAAGCGAATGTTCTGACATTTGCTCATGACCTCTGGCAGAGGGTATTTTATAAAGTCGGCGAAGAGTATCCCGATGTGGAAAAAGACCATGCATACATTGATGCCTGTTGTATGTGGTTCGTTAAGAATCCTGAGTGGTTTGATACTATTGTCACCTGCAATATGTTTGGGGACATCATAACCGACCTGGGAGCAATGATTCAGGGCGGTATGGGAGTGGCAGCGGGAGGAAATATCAACCCTGAAGGTGTAAGTATGTTTGAGCCAATTCATGGAAGTGCTCCCAAATATGCGGGTAAGAATGTAATAAATCCTATTGCCGCCATAGTTGCCGGAGGGATGCTTCTGGAAAATTTAGGTGAAGAGGCGGGAGCAGAGTTAATCGATAGAGCTGTTCGGAAAGCTCTATCTTCGGGAAAGATAAAAGCCTTGAATGCGGGAAAGATGGGCCTGTCCACATCCGAAGTTGGCGACCTTATCGCTAGTTATATTAGCTAAAAAAGGGGACAGGCTACTTTTTAATTAGGAAAATTAGCCGATGCCAAGATTTGCAAGAGGTTTAGTTGATGGCTTTGTTTATCATGTGCTTAACCGTGGAAACAACGGGCAGGAAGTTTTCCGTAAAGACCAAGATTACGAAGCTTTTATCGATTTAATGAAAGAGGCAAAGACTCGGCATGCTCTAAAGATTCTTGCATATTGCTTAATGCCGAACCATTTCCACATTGTAGTGGTGCCCGCTCAGGCTGAAGAGTTAAGCAAAGGGATGCAATGGCTAATGACAAGTCACGTGTGACGTTATCATCGACATTATGGAAGCAGTGGTCATATATGGCAGGGGCGTTTTAAGAGTTTTATTATACAAAGAGACAATCATTTGTTAACGGTGCTGAGGTATGTTGAGGGTAATCCGGGGAGGGCAGGTTTGGTTAATTCAGCCAAGGATTGGCCGTGGTCTTCTCATAGGGAAGTAATTGGTGAAAGATTGCGTTTATTGGTTGATGAAATCCCCATAGGGTTGCCTGAGGATTGGAATAGATATGTGGATGAACCTCTAACAGAAAATGAGTTGGAGAAGCTTCATCAGAGTATCAACGGCCAATCTCCTTATGGCACATCAATGTGGCAGATACAGATAAGCAAAGAGTTAGGATTGGAATCTACTCTTAGACCGAGGGGGAGACCGAAAGAAAAGACAAGGATGGAAGAGAAAAAGTAGCCTGTCCCCTTTTTTGGATAGAGAAATGAGAAAAAGTAGCCTGTCCCCTTTTTTGTATAATGTGGGTGTAGTGGGAGCGACCGGGCTCGTAGGCAGAGAAATGGTTAGAATGCTGGAGAAACGGAATTTTCCCGTAGCTAACCTGAGACTCCTGGCTTCTGAGCGCTCCCGGGGGGAAAAATTAGAGTTTAAAGGGAAAAAAATTGTAGTAGAAGAACTGAAACCCTCTTCGTTTAAAGTTTCTTCTCCAGAAAAAAAACAGAGCTTATCAGCCAGATTGGACATCGCACTATTTTCTGCTGGTGCCTCTATTTCCCGCGAGTATGCTCCGCTTGCTGCTCAGGAAGGCATATTTGTGATTGATAACTCCAGTGCCTGGAGGATGGATCCGGGAGTGCCATTAGTCGTACCGGAAATAAATTCCCATACTTTATCTAAAGATAAAAAGATCATTGCCAATCCCAACTGCTCAACAATTCAGATGGTAGTTGTTCTGGCTCCGTTGCACAGGGAAGCCAGGATTAAAAGGATTGTTGTCTCCACATATCAGGCAGTCTCTGGTGCAGGCCAGAAGGCAGTGGTGGAACTGGAAGAGCAGGTTAAGGCTATTGCTTCTGGCAAAAAAGTGAAACCAATAGTCTTCCCCCATCAGATTGCCTATAATTGTATTCCTCAGATTGACGTATTTCTGGAAGATGGCTACACAAAAGAAGAGATGAAGATGGTCAATGAAACAAGAAAGATAATGGAAGACGAATCTCTGGCCATCACCGCCACCTGCGTTAGGGTACCTGTTTTTCGTGGCCACTCGGAGTCAGTAAATATTGAGACAGAGAGAAAGATTACTCCCCAGCAAGCCCGAGAGATTTTAGAGAAAACAGAAGGAGTGGTAGTTGTAGACGATATCAGCAAATTAAAGTACCCGCTACCCATAAACTCTGCCGATAGCGAGAAGACTTTCGTTGGTCGCATTAGGGAGGACCAATCCATACCCAATGGACTCAATATGTGGATAGTAAGCGATAACCTCCTAAAAGGGGCTGCTTTGAATGCAGTGCAAATAGGAGAAGAATTGATTAAGAGAAGAATACCGGGGTCCTAAATGTCCTTCTTAAATAGCCTTACTATCGGTCGCTATATGCCTTCGCATTCTTCCGTTCACCGGCTCGACCCACGGACGAAAATCATAGCCGTCCTGATTATATCACTTTCCATATTTCTTCTTAAGAACCTGTGGAGCTACCTTCTCCTTGCCATTTTCTTACTTACCGTAATTCTCATAGCGCATCTTTCCCTTAAGTTCGTCCTTAGAGGACTTGTGCCTCTACTGTGGATTATCATATTTACTTTTCTCCTGCACCTGCTTTTCACTCCCGGAACCATAATCACTTCTTTCGGTCCTCTAAAGATTAGCGAGCAGGGTTTATTTCTGGGAACGTTCATTGTGTTACGGCTAATTTTTCTAATACTGATTGCTTCCCTTCTTACTCTCACTACCTCGCCTGAGAAATTGACTAGGGGACTGGAATTTCTTCTTTCTCCCTTGAAAGTTGTGGGTATATCGTCACATAAGATTGCTATGATGATGACTCTCTCTCTGAGGTTTGTACCTTTACTCTTCGAAGAAATGGACAAACTTATTAAAGCGCAGAAGTCTCGAGGCTCAGATTTTTCTCATAAGAATCCCATCAAAAGAATTCAAGCCATTATTCCCATTATTGTGCCACTCCTGGCTAACCTCTTCCGGCGTGCTGATGAATTCGCTCAAGCCATGGAATCGCGAGCTTATGACCCGGATAAACCCAGAAAAGACGGGGAAGCCGTAAAGTTCAGGACTTCTGACTTATTGACAATTTTGATAATCGCTGGCTTATCCCTTGCGCTCGTAATTTTGTAATGCGTAACATAAAACTTGACATTGAATATGATGGAACAGACTATTTTGGCTGGCAAGTCCAGAAGAGAAAATCTACAATTCAGGGTGAGATAAAAAAGATTCTGGAAAGAATTCTAAAGGAAAAGATAAGACTGATAGGTGCGGCACGCACAGACTCGGGAGTCCACGCTCTTGGCCAGGTTGCCAGCTTCAAAACCAGAAATGAGAAGCTATCTACGGAAAACCTCAATAAAGCGTTAAATAGTCTTCTTCCCAGGGATATCGTCATAAAAGAGGTTAAAGAAGTCCCCTTAAGCTTTCATGCCCGCTATAGTGCTAAGAGCAAGTTATATCGCTACCAGATTCTAAACCAATCCTTTCCTTCAGCACTGGGAAGGAGATTCTCTTGGTATATCCCCGGACCTATTAACTGGGGGAAGGTAAGAGTAGCCGGTAGATATTTTGTCGGTAAACACGATTTTTCTCCCTTTTCTGTGACAGGGTCGAGCAAAAAAAGTAAACGATGCACCGTCAAAGATTTCAAGACTACAAGGCTGAAGAACTTATATATCCTGCAGATTGAAGCCGATTACTTCCTGTACAGGATGGTAAGAAGGATAGTAGGAACTCTGGTCGAAGTGGGAAGGGGAAAAATCGAGCCGGAATACATAAGGTCATTGCTTCACGGGAAAGTCTCTACATTACGTGCTCAGACCGCTCCTCCCCAGGGACTTTTTCTGGTAAAAGTAAAATACTGAGAAAAAGGTGACAGGCACCATTTTGGGGAATGAGAATTATTAATGACAGGATTTGTAGGCACGGTTTTAACCGTGCAAAAAGGGAGGCGTCAATTTCAAATTTTGAAAAATCTTGTTGCTGGGAAAGGCAAAGAGCATTATAATAATAATAAAAATTAGTGCAAAATTTAAGGAGGTAGAATTATGAAGCAAAAGTCCAAATTTTTTGTGCTTTTTGTGGCTTTATTTTTCATCGGGTGTATGGCTTTTCTTCAGGCTCAGGAAAAAGAGATAGGGCAGGAAATCAAATCAGCTATGGAGGAGCTTAAGAGTGAAGACGTGGGAGTAAGGAGAAAGGCAGCAGAGACCCTGGGCAGGTTGAGGGATAAGGCGAGTTTACCTGCATTGATAGAGGCTCTCCAGGATACGGATTTTGGTGTGAGAGTAAATGCAGCAGATGCTCTGGGTAATCTGAGAGATAAGTCTGCTACGCCAGCCTTGATTAAGACTTTGAAAGATGAGAATGATGGGGTGCGCATAAGTGTAGTTGTTGCTCTGGGTTATATTAGAGACCAAGAGAGTGTTCTGCCTTTAGTTGAAACTTTGGCAGAAGACGAGAATGAAGGAGTGCGGATAAGTGCAGCTCAAGTCCTGGGAAATTTACGAGATAAGAGGGCGACACCCGTTCTCCTGAAAGCTTTGCAAGATGAGAGTAGCAGGATTCGCGCTACGGCGGCAAGGTCTTTAGGTAGGTTGGGTGACCCTGAGGCTGGTGAGGCTTTGATTGAGGCACTGAAAGATGAAGAAGTGCGCGTGAGATTGTACGCTTCAGAATCATTGGGAGATTTAGCAGTAGCAAGCGCAATTGAGCCTTTGAAAGAACTGTTAAATGATGAAGACGCCAGGATTCGCTGTGCTACAGCCAGCGCTCTGGGAAAATTAGGCGATAAGTCAGGGCTGGATGTTGCTCTGAAAGATTTGGAGAACGAAGATATTCGGATCAGGACAGAAGCATTAAAAGCCTTAGGATATATTGGAGAGACGACTGAAGCTGTGATTAATGGTGTAAAGAAAGCTCTGAATGATGAGAATAAAAGTGTGCAAAGGGTTGCTGAAATGGTAGCAAATCAACTCAGAATAGAAATAAAGACCGAAAAGGAAGAGAAACCCAAGAGTGGACAAAAGTAAAAAATCGTTCCTGTTAGTAATTCTGCTTCTTATCCTCTTATTGGTGGATAGTTTCAGTGTGAAAGAGTTAACTGCTTCTGAAAATCGCTATCCGGTGATAATTGCAGAGGTTGAGAATCTGAACGATTTTGCACTCTTTGCTACCAGTGGCTGGGATGGCAACTGGTATGTTGGATATAACCATGCCTGGGTTACTAAGCTGCCCAAGGCACCCGAAGGTAATTATGTGAAGGCTTATTTAGGAGCCAAGCTGGGGAGGGCCAAGAATGTTATAAGGAGAGAGCTTGAGCGGGCAGAGAACCACTTCCAGCAGTTAGAGAATTTGCCAGAGGAAAAAAGAGAAGCATCGGCAAAGCAGTTGCAGTACGATAATTTCAAGGAAATAAGTAAAAAGATAAAAGAATTGGAAAACAGACTATCCTCGCCCCATGCGGGCAAGATATACATTGGAATTAATTCTTCTCCCAGTTGGGATAAGAACCACTCTTTTTTCTTAGTTTCTGAGGAAGATGTTCCACGGGAAGGTGATCCTGAGGAGGCTCTGGAGGAAGTAGGAGAGGCGAGGTGGTTCTGGGTCGAGATTCCGCTCGGCCTGGTAAGTTTTGATGAACAAAACTATATAGCTATCTGGTCGCCGGATGAGAACCTCAATTCAGCGCAAGTATCACCAATACTCGCCAGTGCCTGGGGAGGTAAAGAAGTCAATACCTGGCTTGACCAGGAATCGGAGGGCAAGGCTCCTTCCTCTTTGAGCCATCCAGTGACCATTTTCGAACCAGCACTGGCTATTAAACTTGTACCCCCCAATGAGAAGAGGGTTTCGGTAGAAATTCTCAATATTACTGATGAAGAGGAGATTAAGGAAAAGAGAGTAGTCACGGCTACAGTATCAGGCGAAGATATTGTGAGAGCGTGGCTGGAAATCTCTCAAGATAAAAGCTCAAGTAAAATTCAAAGATGGGTGAAGACCGGAACATTTGCCTTTGGAGCCCCCTATTCCATTACCCTTGACCCCACAAGATTGGAAGGGGGAGTCTACTATTTGAGGGTAGGGGCTGAGGATTTTTGGTCCAATGTTGGTTACAGCAGGTCTGTTAAAATATCGGTTAAAAAATAGTGAATTTTTAGATGGGTAGAATTTACAATTTTTGCACTTGACAATTAAGGAAAGTTGTGATAACATAATAGCGAAAATAGAATACGAACTCCGATAATAGCAAACCACACCGAAAGGGTGGGACGCAAAGCCACGGGTCCCCGATTTCATTGGGGATAGCCGGGTCACCGAAGAGTCGAGCCGAATTATCAACCCACACTTACGGTGAAACGCCGAAGGCGGGGTTCGAGAATTTTGATAATTCGGCTTTTTTGTTATGTGCGCGTTCGGGAAATTTCAGAAAAAATCTTTGAAAATTGAATAGGTTACTCCGATAAAGGCAAACCATACCGCAAGGGTGGGACGCAAAGCCACGGGCCCCGATTAAAATCGAGGTAGCCGGGTTACCGAAGAGTAGTTTGTAGCTAAAGAGCGATAGCTCTGCTAATGGCAAAGCTTACGCTTTGCTGCTACAAAAAGGATAGTTATATCTAGTTAGTTAACCTAACTCGCGTAGATGATGCCGAATTGACGCATCACCCATTGGTAGGGGACCTTTAGGGAGATGCTGTTGATTCGGCTTTTTTATTTGATTCCCTTTTCACCCTCTCCCTTAGGGGAGAGGGAGGGGTGAGGGGGATTGAGGAGAAAATTATGACCCAAAAATTTAAAAAAAAGAAAGAGTTTATCATTTCGATTATCGGAAGAGATTTGAGAAAGACTCCAGAACCAGAAGCGACACGCAGGGATGACTCTCCAGGGTCAGCCGCACCGAAAGAAGATTCTGAAAAGGACAAAATTTTGAAAAAGAATAGGACACACTATCGTATTGAGTATACCGAGGACGGTCCCAAATTCTGGACACTACATTAGGGAGAAAAATATTTTGAAAGAAGGAAATCCCAAACCACAGTTGAATAGAAGATACTTGCCACAAGACTTCGAGGGGTACCTTTCTAATTCTCGAGCTCACTCCAATATTTTCCCACCTTCCAACCGAACGCGCAAAATAAGAGAAACTTTAACTCAGACCATCCACCTTGGCGGGAGTTCTTCTATTCTCTTTCTTGTTTTAATGCTCATCTGCGTCTTGGGATTTATCCTGTTTACTCAGAAAGCACTCGTGGGAGCGATAAGTATGAGGAATTGGGAAAGTAATGAAGTTAAAAGAGTAGTCACTAATGCAACTTTAGGTCTTGAGTATTTCGGAGAGGAATAATGGACAAGAGCCCAGGAAATTGGCATAAGAACAAAAAAATTATCGGCTTGCCGATTTCTATCCTATCCAGGCTGAAGCCTGCGGCTACCATAATTTTGCTGCTTGCAGTTTGCTATTTATTATTTATTCCCAGGTGCGAGGCAGGTTCAGAGGTGGGTGCAGGAGATACCTCCTATACCTCAATGAGGAAGATTATCTGTAATGGATGGGGATACTGGGTATTCTACGATGACGGAGCAGGAAATTTTGTCTGGAAATATTCTTCAGATGGGGTAAACTGGCCTCTAGATGGAGAATACACAAGTCAATACAATAAGGTCTTTGATGATGTCTCTGAATCTCATGCTACCCCTCCATTGGCATTTGGTTCGGTCTGGTACGTTGAGTCCTCTTCTACAGTTTATGTTGCGGCTGGTCCAAAAAATGTGAACTGGTCACAAAGCCAGAAGGGAAATGTCTGGGTAAGGGAAGGGATTTTGAAACAGGATGGCTCGATTTACTGGCATCTCCAGGGTTCCCAGGAGGCAGACTTGAACAAGGATACCGATGAGTGGGTTCATGCTAATGCAAAATTAGGAATTTGCCGCGCCTCGGATGGGCATATCTGGATTGTTGCTGAGCAGGATGATATGAATACAGCTGGTGGCGGTAACCTTATTGCTGGTCGTAATACCGATGCGAATTCAGTCGCTGCAGGAACCTGGAGCAAGGCAGAGGTCGGCGATTATACTGACCACGCTAATACTGACCCTGAGTTTGAGAAGGTTTGCCTTGTTCCCGCAGACCGGGACGGAGCGGGGAATGATGGAAGTGTTCTTGGCTTCCAGAACGATGACGGTTCATTTGAAGCAATTGAAATCCCGACTAACCTGGTTGAAGGTGCCGGGACAAGGGTGGATGGCGCGGGATGTAATGAGGAGAAGTATCCAGAGAATATTGCTGCAGTAACCAGTTCAGACTTTCAATATAGCTATATTGTCTGGATTGGGAATAACGCCAGTGCTGGCGGAACTCAAGGTTATGTGGTTTTCTCAAAGCGAGCAAATGCACCAGCAACTTATACCGGTGCGAGCGGCGCCGGGACGAACGATATGCTTGATAACACAGATGTTCCAGCCAGTAATGCTACCATTACGCTTCTGGATAATAATGACATTTATGTAGTCTACCAGAGTAACTCAGGCAAGATTCTTTATCGAAAATATAACAATTCCAGTAGTGTCTGGGAATCAGCCACAACTTTAGCTACAGCTGGCGCTAAGCCTTGTTTTCCCTATAAGCCTCTTCCTAGCCCCAATCCCCTTCCATTTATTTATACGGGAACTACAGGGGAAGAGGACGGCAAGGTCTTATTTGGTACGATTGTTGTCTCAACACTGCCTGCACCGGGAATCAGCAGTATTCAGATTACAAATGATTATCTTGCAAGCCAGTACTTTGGGATAACTGTTACCAGTGGAACTCCTGGTCCTTTTCAGACCTGGGGAACGAAGGCGAGTCTCGGTTTTTCTCTGGCGACATCTTCCTATACAACGGTTAGCGATTTTTCTATCGTTTCCAGCACAGTTACAGAAAGCCAGATTAAAGCCACGCTCAAGATTAATCCCACAATTAATGGCGGACCTTACAAGGTTATTGTTTTTAACCCGGATGGTCAATCTTCAGAACCATCAGCGCAGACTTTTACTATTCCAGAACCCACAATATCCAGTTTCAGTCCTCAAAGTG